>ENA-OPVH01001761-OPVH01001761.1-human-gut-metagenome-genome-assembly--contig:-NODE-1761-length-9980-cov-2.773300_pt1 | contig 9980 bp, 9 predicted proteins | sample MGYA00241494_ERZ501980 | MGnify/ENA primary metagenome ERZ501980 (study PRJEB25962, sample SAMEA1964914) | human gut metagenome | biome: human gut; feature: human-associated habitat; material: faeces... | reverse complement strand
CGGCAGAGCCTCCACAAGTTCAAGAAGCTCTTCGCCCTCGGTAACCGCCGCGGGTTCTTTTTCAACGTTCGTGCCGCTGACGGGTTCTTTTTTAGCGTTCGTGTCGCTGATGGGTTCTTTTTCCGTCTGCTTTTCCTCTGTGGTTCCGGGATTCAGTTTTTCTTTTTGTTCCTCATTTTTCTTTGCCAACCGGGATCACCCCTTCGAGAGTATTTATGATTTTTGCTTAAGCATACCGTTATCATCGAGCCTCGGGAACAGGAACTTGCAGAGAGCAAGAATACCTATGAGCGTAACTATGGTTTCTGGCACCATATAAGCAGCGTTATATGAGAGCGAGTAAGCAATCACCTCTTTTATGGCTTTTCCAACAGTCAATGGTGCCCATATTATAGTAGCCACAATAAAGTGAGACAAAAAGCGTATAAAACAAACCATGATAGTACCTACTGTCAAGTCTATACCTGCATTCTTAAACTTTCCTTTAAATATTCCGCCGAGTCCGAGAAGAGTGTACGGAACAATATAATCAAAAAGACCGATAATGATATACTCAATAACGTTTTTCGCAACCGAGAAATTTTCAAGTCCGAAAATCATTTGGAGGATAGAAAATGTAAAGCCTGTTACAAGTCCCCAGACAGGTCCGAAGATGTAGCCCATTGCAATTATGGGAACCTGGCTAAAAAGCGTAACTCCACCGCCAGTTGCAAAAGGTAAATCAAACGAGGCAACCTCGTTGAGAACAGTTGCGATTGCTATCATAAGAGCAGCCACAACCAGCTTATACGTCGTGTTTTTGTTGTTTTTCATTGAAAATCTTCCTTTCCTACGCAGGCATTATCCTGATCAGGTACGGACTCCGAGCCTCTGACGCAAAGAAGCGGAGTCTCAGGGACATCGACTTTACGGTCTCATCTCAGCCGAAGAATATTCAGCGCCCCCGTTAATTTAATTGTCTGCCTTTTTGCCGCCGTTTGAATTTTATTTTGCGGCTACAGATAATTTTACTTATCAAAGTTGTCAAAGTCAAGAGCGATACATCGTCCCGCCTCAGCAATTTATCCAAAAATTCATCTTTCTCTTGAAAAAGCGTTTATCCAGTGTTAAAATTCTGTGTTAGTTTAAGAATTATAGGTATTATTGTAAAGAGAAATAAGGCGAGGGTGTTTATTTTGGAACTCAGAGAAGACATAAGGAACGTCGCTATCATTGCGCACGTTGACCACGGCAAGACAACCCTGGTAGATGAGCTTTTGAAGCAGAGCGGTATTTTCCGTACAAATGAGCAGGTTGAGGACAGAGTCATGGACTCAAACGACCTTGAACGCGAAAGAGGAATCACGATCCTCTCAAAGAATACATCGGTACACTATGGCAGTACAAAGATAAATATCATCGACACCCCGGGTCATGCCGACTTCGGAGGCGAGGTTGAGCGTATTCTCCTCATGGTTGACGGCGTGCTTCTTTTGGTCGATGCGTTTGAGGGCTGTATGCCGCAGACCCGTTTTGTTCTTAAAAAAGCCCTCTCACTCAAGAAAAAGGTCGTTGTTGTAATAAATAAAATAGACAGACCCGGTGCCCGTCCCGCAGAGGTTGTTGATGAGGTAATAGACCTCTTTATCGAGCTCGGAGCAGATGAGGAGCAAATTGAATTCCCCGTGGTTTTCGCTTCCGCAAGGGACGGATATGCTTCATATGACTCGCGTGACCGCGAGGGAGATATGCGCCCTATCTTTGAAGAAATAATCAAAGAGGTTCCGGCTCCCAAGGGCGACAAGGACGCTCCGCTTCAGGTTCTTTTCTCAAGCCTTGATTATGATGATTACGTAGGCCGTATAGGTATAGGACGAATAGAGAGAGGAACCATTCGTAAAAATATGCAGGTCGTTCTCTGCAAGGCCGACGGAAACAGAGAAAACGTAAGAGTTTCAAAGCTTTATGTATACGAAGGACTCAAGAGAGTTGAGGTTGACGAGGCGGCAGCAGGTGAAATCATCTGCGTTTCGGGTATTTCAGACATCAACATAGGTGAAACCGCCTGTGATCCGGAGTGCGTTGAGTCTCTTGACTTCATAAAGATAGACGAGCCTACCATCTCTATGAATTTCATAGTAAACAACAGCCCGTTTGCAGGCAGAGAGGGAAAATTCGTAACCTCGAGAAACATCCGCGACAGACTCTTTAAAGAGGTTGAGACAAACGTATCTATGCGCGTTGAAGAAACAGATTCGACGGATACGTTCAAGGTTTCCGGACGCGGAGAGCTTCACCTTTCAATACTCATTGAGACCATGCGCCGTGAGGGCTACGAGTTCCAGGTATCACGTCCGAAGGTTATCTACAAAAGGGATGACAACGGAGAGCTTCTCGAGCCTATGGAGATTCTTTCTGTTGAAGTTCCGGAGGAGTACGTCGGAAACGTCATCGAAAAGCTCGGCTCAAGAAAAGCAGAACTTACAAACATGGTCGTTCACGAGGGCGGCGCGACACATCTCGAATTTTCTGTCCCGTCACGCGGTCTTATAGGCTACAGAAGCGAATTCCTCACCGACACCAACGGAAACGGCATCATGAATCAGCTCTTCGACGGATATCAGCCGTACAAGGGAGATATCCAGACCCGTGAGCGTGGCTCGATAGTTGTTCACGAGACCGGCGAAACAAACGCATACGGACTTTTCAACACACAGGAGCGCGGCCGCCTCTTTGTAGGTCCCGGCGTTGAAGTATATGAGGGAATGATAGTCGGCGAGTCCGCAAGAAACGAGGATATCGTCTGCAATGTATGTAAGACCAAGCACCTCACCAACACACGAGCATCCGGCTCCGATGACGCGCTTCGTCTTGTACCCCCTACCATCTTAAGCCTTGAGCAATGTATGGAATTCATTTCAGATGACGAGCTTCTCGAGGTAACTCCTGTTTCACTCAGACTTCGCAAGACAATCCTTTCAAAGGAAGCCCGCATGAAGCAGCAGTTCAAAAACAAATAATCCGTAAAAGCTTTATAAAAAAGTTACCCGCAAAGGTGTATAAGCCTTTGCGGGTTTTGTTTTATAGGTTCTGCTCTGAAAAAAGATGAATACATCGCTCTAAATCCCTTGTCATATCCTCCGTCTTTTCCACGGGAATACAAAGAGGTAAAGGAGGTTCATCATGAGCGAAATGAAAAAAGAGCAAACAAAACAGGAATACCTACAGGAAATCGTAGACGAACTGCTCGCTGATGAGGAATGGGAGTTTCCCAAGGAATTGCGTTTTTGGCTGATGGGAACCTATACCTGAGAATTACTGTATCTTTAAAGAATAAAACTTATCCCCCGTTTGTTTTTTCAAACAAGCGGGGATATTTTTATTACACCTTCAAAAACAATAAAAGCCTCTGCTCATCCTTTTAGATGAGCGAGGCTTTTTTCTTAATATACGCTATTTTATATTATTTCAGACTGAAAAATTCATAGAATGCTCTGTATGCCATGTATACGTCTGATTTTGCAACAACCTCAAACGGTGAATGCATGGAGAGCACGGGGACGCCGACGTCAACAACGTCGATGTCAAGACCTGCAACGTAAAGAGCAACTGTTCCGCCGCCGCCTGCGTCTACGGCGCCGAGCTCGCCGATTTGCCATATAACCTTGTTCTTCTCAAGGAAGCCGCGAACCTTTCCCATAAACTCGGCGGAGGCGTCGGAGGAACCCGACTTGCCGCGTGCACCGGTGTATTTTGTTATTACCACACCCTTGTTAAGGTATGACGCATTGCGCTTTTCCATAACCTCCGGGAAGGTCGGGTCGAAGGCGGCGTTGACGTCGGCCGAAAGACACTCGGACTTTGACATGACATCCCTGCCGTTTGCGCCGAACACCTCGGATATGTCGTGAATAAAATTCGGAACGTATGCGGAATCAAGGCCGGTATTACCCACACTGCCGATTTCCTCTTTGTCCGTGAGAACTGAAACCGATGTGAATTCAGGCTTTTCAAGGCTGAAATTTGCCTGTGCCGCAGGATATGCGCAAACGCGGTCATCATGGCCGTAAGCTCCTATCATGCTTCGGTCAAGTCCTATGTCACACGCCTTGAATGCCGGTACAATCTCAAGCTCTGCCGAAAGGAAATCCTTTTCAATAATTCCGTATTTCTCGTTGAGAAGCTTAAGGATATTGAGCTTTACAAGGTTTGAAGCCTTATCATCCTTAAACGGTCTGCTGCCGACAACTATGTTGAGCTCCTCGCCCTTTATTCCGTTGCTTAAGGGACGTTTGCCCTGCTCCGCACCGAGATGCGGAAGGAGGTCGGTTATAACGAATTTCGGGTCGCCATCGTCCTCACCGATATTGACGGTAACCTTTTCGCCGTTTGCCTTTATGATAACGCCGTGAAGCGAAAGAGGAATCGCCGTCCACTGATATTTCTTTATTCCGCCGTAGTAGTGAGTCTTAAAAAGAGCCATGTCGTCCGACTCATAGAGAGGATTCGGTTTGAGATCAAGGCGCGGAGAATCGATATGCGCGATAGCAAGCTTTATTCCCTCTCTTATGTCCTTTTTACCGAACACGCAGAGAATGATTGCCTTTTCACGGTTTACCCTGTAAACACGGTCGCCCGGTTTATATACCTTTGTCTTGTCGAACTCGGTGTAACCTCTTTTTATAGCCTCTTCCTTTATAAGTGCCGACACCTCGCGCTCTGTTTTTGCGGTGTTCAGAAAGTCGATATATCCCTCGCAGAACTTATCCGCTTTTTCAATCTCACTCTCGTCTGAAGCCTTTGAGATATGCTCAGGCTCATAGCAAAGCTTTTCCGCAAGCTTTTCTGCCGCTGATTTTTCTTTAGCCATTTTAAAACCTCCGTTACCTTTTTACTGATTTTGTATCAATTATTTTTTATTATTCTGCTTCTCCGCTTATTTTAGTCTCAATAAGTCGGGCAGTATAAAGAATCTGTTCCTTTAGACGTTCATCGTCACCGTTATTTTGAATGACAACGTCCGAGTTCTCTATAAAAAAGTTCTCGTCATACTGTGCCGACATACGAAGTCTCGCACTTTCCTCATCAATACCGTCCCTTTTTATGATACGCGAAAGTCTTAATTCCTCCGGTGCGGTTACGGAAACGATAAATCCGCATCTGTCCGAAAGTCCGCTCTCAAAGAGCTGCGGTGCGTCTATCAAAACAGCCTCGTATCCGTTCCAAAACTCCCCGTTTACCTTTTTCATTATAAGTCTTACTATCTCCGGGTGAGTAATGGAGTTTAAAAGAGCTGTTTGGGACGGGTCTGAAAAGGCTCTCTGTGCAAGCACTTTTCTGTTGGGAGTTCCGTCCTCGTTAAGCGTTCCCGGGCCGAAGGCCATGGAAAGCTGCGTTAAGACGGGAGACCCCTTTTCGGTTATGAGAGCCGCTATTTCATCGGCATCTATAACAGCATATCCGTATTTTTTCAGCATTTCACAAACTGTACTTTTTCCGGCACCGGTCTGACCGGTAACCCCTACTATAACGGCTCGTCGCATAATCTACTCCTGAAAGCTTTATTACTTTGAACTCTGCGGCACGAAGAAGTCTGTTCATAACCGCAAGACCTACGCCGTCATATGACGGACAATGTACGTACACCGAAGAAAAGCCGAAATCGTCACATTCCCTGAGTGCCGCAAACAATTTATGCGCGTGGGCACAATCATCATCCTTTTCACCGAAGGAAAGGGTTTTACAGACAAAACCGTCGTCTTCTCCGTCAAAGACAAGTGCAGCCGTTTTTGACACTCCGTTTTTTGTTGCGGCATCATTTACATATCTCCTGAAGGACTCCGTATCAGCGTCAATAACGAAAACCTCTGCGTTCGGAGAATAATGCTTATACTTCATCCCCGGGCTTGCGGCAGTCTCTCCGTCCTTGAGTTTTCCGAGAACGGCGTCATCTATTTCAACCTCACCGAGAACTTCCTCCAGTTCCTCTGGAGTCACTCTCCCCGGTCTGAGAATCCTCGGCTTTCTCGTACACAGCGTTATTACTGTAGACTCAACGCCGACACCGCACGGCCCTCCGTCGAGAACTGCATCTATTTTGCCGCTCATGTCGTGCATGACATGGTCTGCGGTGGTCGGACTCGGCTTGCCTGACGTATTTGCCGACGGTGCCGCAAGAGGCACGCCTGCAGCGTCAATTATCTTTCTCGCGAGCGGATGTGACGGCATACGTATAGCGACCGTCGGCAGCCCGGCGCTCACCTCATCCGGAATGATTCCGGACTTTTCCATAATAATGGTGAGCGGACCCGGCCAAAACACGTCAGCCAGGTCATAGACGACCGGAGGAACGAATGCCACAAGGTCATCAAGCTGCGAAAGCCTCGAGATATGTACAATGAGAGGATTATCCTGCGGTCGTCCCTTTGCCGCAAAAATCTTCGCGACGGCGGTGCCGTCGAGCGCATTTGCGGCAAGACCGTATACGGTCTCCGTGGGTATACCCACAAGTCCGCCGTTTTTCAGGATTTTTCCCGCCTCATTCACTTCTTTTGCTGTAAGTAACTTAGTTTCCATTTAAAAAATCACACTTCTGCTTTTAACTTTTCGGCTGTATCCGCGGTTATAAGCGCGTCGATAAGCTCGTCAAGATCACCGTTCATTATCGCTTCAATCTTGTAGAGGGTAAGGTTTATACGGTGGTCCGAAACACGTCCCTGCGGAAAATTGTATGTTCTTATGCGCTCGCTTCGGTCTCCCGTTCCGACCATGGACTTTCTCGCGTCCGCAATTTCGGCGTCATGCTTTGCCTGCTCGATATCAAACAGGCGCGATCGTAAAATCTTAAGAGCCTTATCCTTGTTTTTGTACTGACTTCGCTCATCCTGACACTCAACAACCATGCCGGTCGGAATATGCGTTACACGGATAGCCGATGATGTCTTGTTTACCTTCTGTCCGCCGGCGCCGCTCGAACGGAACACGTCAATCTTTACGTCGGCAGGGTCAAGCTCGAAATCAACGTCCTCAGCCTCCGGTAAAACCGCAACCGTGACCGTAGATGTCTGAATACGTCCCTGCGACTCTGTCTCCGGCACACGCTGAACCCGGTGAACTCCGCTTTCAAACTTGAAGCGCGAATACGCGCCGTCTCCCTTTACCTCAAAACTTATCTCCTTGTAGCCGCCGAGCTCCGTCGGATTTTCGTTCAGCACCTCGGTCTTAAAGCCGTGTGCCTCCGCATACATGGTGTACATACGGTACAGTGAGTTTGCGAAAAGCGCCGCTTCTTCGCCACCGGCACCGGCACGTATCTCAACTATGACGTTCTTGTCATCATTCGGGTCTCTCGGCAGAAGAAGAACCTTAAGTTCCTCGGTTATGCGCTCAACCTCTTCCTTAGCGCTCTCAAGCTCCTCCTGAACCATCTCCCTGAAATCCGATTCGAGCCCTCCGGCATCAAGAAGCTCCCTTGCTTCTTTAAGAGAGGAATCCGCCTTTTTATACTCACGGAATTTTTCAACAACGGGAGTTATCTGCTTAAGCTCCTTCATGAGCGATGTATACTGCTCAAGGTCGGAGACTATCTCCGGCTTTGACAGCAAATCATTTACCGTTTCAAAACGTTCTTCAACTTTTGTAAGCTTATCCGTCATAAAGAAAATGCCTTTCGTAATTCATATGGAAAAAATATAAAATAGTATATCACAAAGCCCCGAAATATGATATACTTTACCCGAATTTTTGAAAAGGAGATAATGACAAATGGCAAACACGTACACATTTAACGCAAAGGACGCCACAGAAAAATGTGTGGAATGGATAAGAGAATGGTTTGACAAAAACGGCAAGGGCTGTAACGCTATTGTCGGCATCTCCGGCGGCAAGGACAGTTCGGTAGTCGCCGCACTCTGTGTAAGAGCACTCGGAAAAGACCGTGTTATAGGCGTTATGATGCCGCAGGGCGAACAGTTTGATATCGATTATTCCATAGAGTTATGTAAGTTTCTTGACATAAAAAACTACACGGTAAACATAAAGGATGCAGTTGACGGAGTATACGCCGCAACAGAAGGCAAATTTGAAGTGACACAACAGGCGAGGTTTAACCTCCCGGCACGCATTCGCATGGCAACTCTTTATTTTGTAGGCGCATCAAACAACGGACGTGTAGCAAACACCTGCAACCTTTCGGAGGACTGGGTCGGATATGCCACAAGATACGGCGACGGTGCAGGCGACTTCGGCCCGCTCTCAAACTTTACGGTCGAAGAGGTTATCGAAATAGGCCGCACACTCGGACTCCCCGAAAAGTTTGTAAAGAAGCCGCCCATAGACGGACTTTGCGGAAAAACCGACGAGGACAACCTGGGCTTCACTTATCAGACTCTTGACGACTATATCCGCCGCGGGATTGAGCCGTCACCGGAAATAAAAGAAAAGATTGACCGCATGCACAAACTTAATAAATTCAAGCTCGAGGTTCTTCCCACCTTCAGGTATTTTGATTGATTTTTACGGCCTTCAACTCAAGAAGCTAACGGCAAATACGCCGCAGACAGGTATACCTGAAAAAGGCTTCGGACACACGTCCGAAGCCTTTTATTATCCCTTGCTTATAAGCCTTGTTTATACCCTGTATATGTCCGCCGGATTTGCAAGTGCATATCCCGCCTTGTCAAGGACCTCCTCCGCACGCGGTATGTCGTCCGTGCGTACAACCATGAGAGCCTTTCCGGTTGTCTTTCCTACACAGGCATACATATACTCGACATTTACGTCATTGTCTGCAAAGACCTTGAGCGCTCCCGCAACTCCGCCCGGAGCGTCGTTCATAACCACTGCGACAACATCCGTTATCTTCACAACAACGCCGCTTTCCTTAAGCGCAGCCTTTGCCTCCTCGGGCTTGTTTACAATAAGTCTCAAAACCCCGAAGTCAGAGGTATCCGCAAGAGAGAGCGCACTGATATCAATATCGTTATCGGCAAGCACCTGCGTTATGGCATGGAGCCTGCCTTTTTTGTTTTCTACAAAAACCGAAAGCTGCTTTATAATCATGATACCATCTCCGTTTCCACATTTATATTATACATCATGCAGGTTTCTGTTATCAATAACACGTTTCGCCTTGCCCTCGGAGCGGGTTATTGATTTCGGGTTTACAAGATGAACTTTTGCTCCGATACCGAGTGTTGAACGAAGCTTTTCGGTAATGGTCTTTTCGATTTTTTCAATGGACTTTACATCGTCGGCAAAAAGAGCCTCGCTCATCTCAACATTTACATCAAAGGTATCCGTGTTGTTTTCCCTTCCGACAACAATCTGATAATTCGGAGTGATTTCACCGCCGGCAACCTTCAGGAGAACCTCCTCAATCTGTGACGGGAATACATTGACACCGCGTATGATGAGCATGTCGTCCGACCTGCCCTGAGGCTTGTTCATGCGTACATGAGTTCTTCCGCATGCGCATTTTTCATAATTCAGCGAGCAGATATCCCTTGTTCTGTAGCGTATTACGGGGAAAGCCTCTTTGGTGAGCGATGTAAATACCAGCTCTCCGGTTTCCCCCTCCGGCAAAACCTCACCGGTATCCGGGTCGATAACCTCTATTATGAAGTTGTCCTCCCATATGTGCATCCCTCTTTGACACTCGCACTCACAGGAGACGCCGGGTCCCATAACCTCGGAGAGTCCGTATATGTCATACGCCTTTATACCGAGCTTTTCTTCAATTTTTTTCCTCATTTCCTCCGTCCACGGCTCGGCGCCGAACAGGCCGGCCTTGAGGTGGATGGTCGAAAGCGGGATATGGTTCTTTTCCAGCGTCTCGCCGATGTAGAGCGCATACGACGGCGTGCAGCAGAGCATCGTCGACCCGTAATCCTGCAGCATCGTAATCTGCCGCGCGGTGTTGCCGGTCGACGCGGGGATGACCGTCGCGCCGATGCGCTCGGCCCCGCCGTGCAGGCCCAGTCCGCCGGTGAACAGGCCGTAGC
>ENA-OPVH01001759-OPVH01001759.1-human-gut-metagenome-genome-assembly--contig:-NODE-1759-length-9985-cov-1.696677_pt1 | contig 9985 bp, 9 predicted proteins | sample MGYA00241494_ERZ501980 | MGnify/ENA primary metagenome ERZ501980 (study PRJEB25962, sample SAMEA1964914) | human gut metagenome | biome: human gut; feature: human-associated habitat; material: faeces... | reverse complement strand
TCGGCTGGGCATAGAAGTCTGGGCGTATACTTCGCAGGTGGGGGAATTATCTTTGTCCGGCGATTATAATCGATATGACTTCGACGAGATAGAGAAAAATCCGGTACGTTGTCCCGATGCGGATATGGCAAAACGAATGGAGGAATATATCGAAAAAGTAAAGTCAGAAGGCGATACAGTGGGAGGTGTTGTTACCTGTGTCATTCGTCATGTTCCGGCAGGGTTGGGCGAGCCAGTGTTCGACAAGCTGCATGCCGCATTGGGTAGTGCGATGTTGAGCATAAACGCTGTAAAAGGCTTTGAATATGGTATGGGCTTTGGCGGGGTGAGATACAGAGGCTCTCAAATGAATGACGTGTTCGAAACTCAACAGGGAAGAATCGTAGCGAGAACCAATCATTCGGGTGGGATTCAAGGTGGAATTTCCAATGGAGAAGATATTTATTTCAGAGTCGCGTTCAAGCCGGTCGCTACTTTATTGAAAGATATAGAGACAGTCGATTCGCAAGGAAACCCGACCGTGTTGAGGGCAAAAGGACGTCATGACCCTTGCGTATTGCCCCGTGCCGTACCTGTGGTGGAAGCTATGGCAGCAATGGTTATTCTCGATTATTATTTGTTGGCACAAAGTCATAAATTATAAATTAAAAAATATGGATACAAAAAAGTATATAGACAGTCATAGAGAGCGTTTTTTCAACGAGTTATTTTCGTTGCTTCGTATTCCTTCTATCAGTGCGTTGCCTGAACATAGAAAGGATATGCAGCTTTGTGCCGAACGATGGAGGGATTTGCTTTTGGAAGCCGGAGCCGATAGAGCCGAAGTGATGCCTACCTCGGCCTCGCCTGTGGTTTTCGCCGAAAAGATAGTTGATAGGAGTTTCCCTACGGTACTGGTATATGCTCATTATGATGTGATGCCTGTCGAACCGCTTGAACTGTGGCATACCGAGCCTTTCGAGCCGGTAGTAAAAGACGGGAAACTGTGGGCTCGGGGGGCCGACGATGACAAAGGGCAAGGGTTTATCCAGTTGAAAGCCTTTGAAATTGCGGTCAAAGAGGGTTTGTTACGCTGTAATGTGAAATTTTTGATAGAGGGTGGCGAGGAAATCGGTTCCCCCGGAGTAGAGGTTTTTTGTAAGGAACACCTCGATTTGTTGAAATGCGATGTGATACTGGTCTCAGACACGAGTATGGTCGGTTTGGATACTCCGTCTATCACAACCGGGTTGCGAGGATTGGCCTATTGGGAGATAGAGGTCACGGGTCCTAATCGGGATTTGCATTCGGGAATTTTCGGGGGAACGGTAGCTAATCCCATTAACGAACTTTGCAAAATGCTGGCCGGTGTCGTAGATGAAAATGGTCATATAACCTTACCGCATTTTTACGACAAAGTAGAAACTGTTTCGGCGCAAGAACGAGCCATGTTGGGAGCCGTGCCTTATGATGAAGAAAAATATAAAGCGGCGATCGATGTGGAAGCTCTTTCGGGAGAGGTTGGTTATTCACCTTTGGAGCGTACCGCCATTCGTCCTACGTTCGATATTTGCGGTATTTGGGGCGGGTACACGGGCGAAGGTGCAAAAACTGTATTGCCGTCAAAAGCCTATGCCAAAGTTTCTTGCCGGTTGGTTCCCCATCAGAATCATGAGGAGATATCCAAGATGTTTATCGATTACATATACTCTGTCGCTCCTCGCAGCGTAAAGGTGAAAGTGAGCCCGATGCATGGGGGTGAAAGCTATGTATGTCCTATCGATTTGCCGGCTTATCGGGCTGCGGAAAAGGGGTATGAGGATGAGTACGCCCTTTATTCGTTGGTGGCAAGGCTTGCACCGGAGATCATTGCAAAGAAGCGGAGAATGTACAAGGGGGTCAGCGCCAATGTGGATTTCTATTCGGTACGTCGTGGAGGAAGTATCCCTATTATAGCAACTTTTGAAAAAGTTTTGGGTGTGAAATCGGTCTTAATGGGATTCGGATTAGAATCGGATGCCACGCATTCGCCGAATGAAAATTTCCTGATCGAAATGTATGAAAAAGGAATTATTGCAGTAGTCGAATTTTATAATCAATTTGGGCATTGATGGTGACGGGAGAAAAACGGTATCGGGATTTTTCCGATTTTTTGAATCTCCATTTCGATTGCAAAGTCCAAAAAATATCGTTACATGCAGGGTTTACTTGCCCTAATCGGGACGGGAGTATTGGGGTCGGTGGTTGTACTTATTGCAACAATCAGACGTTCAGTCCTGAGTATTGCCATACGGGGAAGAGTATCACTTCCCAGTTGGAAGAGGGGATAGCTTTTTTTGCCCGTAAATATCCTGAGATGCACTATTTGGCCTATTTTCAGGCTTATACGAACACGTATGGAGAGCTTGCTGTTTTGAAGCAGAAGTATGAGGAGGCGTTGTCTCACCCCGGTGTCGTGGGGATTATTGTCGGTACTCGCCCCGATTGTATGCCCGACGGACTGTTGGAGTATTTTGCGGATTTGTCCCGACATACATTCGTATTGGTGGAGTATGGCGTGGAGAGTACTTGCGACGAAACTTTGCGTAGGGTTAACCGGGGACATGATTTTGCCGCTTCGGCCGATGCTATTTGTCGTACGGCTGAAATGGGTATTGCAGTGGGGGCTCACATGATATTGGGATTGCCGGGAGAGAATCGGGAGATGATTTTATCTCATGCCGATAAGATGTCCCGGTTGCCGCTCAACACGATTAAGTTGCATCAGTTACAGCTTATTCTCCATACCCGTATGGCTGCCGAATATAAAAGCAATCCGAATGATTTTCATTTGTACGATGTCGATGAGTATATCGATCTGGCAATCGATTTTGCCGAGCGATTGTCTCCGCACATCGCTATCGAACGTTTTGTCTCTCAGTCCCCGGCCGAACTGCTTATCGCTCCGAATTGGGGGATAAAGAACTATGAGTTTACGGCTCGTCTGTTGAAGCGAATGAAAGAACGCGATACTTGGCAAGGAAAGTTGTTCACCGAAGTCTGAGCCGGTTTAACGGTGGTTTTGTAATCTCTGTTTCGCCATTTGCTCGTATTCTGTACCCGGTTGTCCGTAATTACAATACGGATATATGCTGATACCGCCGCGGGGCGTGAAGAAACCTGTTACTTCGATGTATTTGGGATTCATGAGCTTAACGAGGTCTTTCATGATGATGTTCACGCAATCTTCATGAAAAGCTCCGTGGTTACGGAAACTGAATAAATAAAGTTTCAGACTCTTGCTTTCTACCATATGTTCTCCGGGAATATAGTCGATTTGTATGGTAGCGAAATCGGGTTGTCCGGTAATCGGGCACAGACTGGTAAACTCCGGGCAGTTGAATCGTACCCAGTAATCGTTTTCCGGGTGTTTGTTTATAAATGTTTCCAAGACCTCGGGTGCATAATCCTGTTTATACACGGTCTTATGTCCCAGCAGGGTCAGTTGTGATGTCTCTGATTTCATAATAAGTCGTGTTGATTATTGTAGTTCTTTTATCTTGAATATGTTGTATGAAACTTTCTGGTCGTAGACATCGCTGCCGTCTATCTTTTTTACGAATCGTACGACTTTTATCGTTACCGGCAATATGACGATTTCATAGGCCGTTTTAAGGCAGGCTTGTGTTACAATGAGAATCAATAGTTCGTTTACAGGAACTACTCCACCGAATGCGATAGGAAAAAACAAGAGCGAATCGGCACTTTCGCCCACTACGGTCGATGTAATGGCTCGTAATGAAAAGTGTTTGCCCTTGCTCGATATTTTCATTTTGCTCATGACATAGGCGTTCAAAAAGGAGCCTACAAGGAAAGCTATGAAACTTGCTAATAAGATGCGGGGAGTTGATGAAAATACGGTTTCGAACGGTTTCTGTCCGTCCCAAAATGGAGCCGATGGTAATATAATCGCTATCTGTATAAAGATGACGGCCATTAAGTTCATCAGGAATCCGAGCCAAATAATGAGTCGGGCTTTTCGATATCCCCAAACCTCTGCGATACAATCGTTGATAATGTAAGAGATGGGGAAAACGATGAGACCTGCGGTCGCAGTAATGCCTCCTAACGAAATCATCTTTACTTCGAGTAAATTCGAGCAGATGAGGCAGACACAAAAGACAACGCCCATGATTAAAAAGGGCAGGGAAAAAGAACGATTCATAATTCTTGTTTTTTACGTGGTGTTCAAGCACACGGAGGATATTTATCCTCTCCTGTTTTATACTAAATCTTTTAGGGGTGCAAAGATAATACAAACGAAGGTAAAAACAAATTCATCGGGGATATACCTCGTTTCGTTTGTCTCTACCATTGGTACAAATAGTATATCTATATCATAACAAGACAGGATTGGAAGACTTATGGGGAGCAGAGATTCTTTATGGTTCGGATAATTTATTTAAGAATTGGGCAATATGTTTCCCGTCCATGAGTCCGTGATGGGCACAGATCGATATGGGAAGAAGCATTTTCCCATTTGTGTCGATGAGTTTTCCTGTCGATATGCGAGGAACCGAGTCTCCGTTCTTGAAAGAAACAGCGTGTTTCATTTCGGAGAAGGTGAACCACGGAATAGAAGAGTATCTGATAACGTCTTCTCTTCCTGTATTTTTCGAAAAGGATAACCCTGTACTGTTTTTTACTCTTGTTATCTCTTGAATTGCTTGTTGAATGAAATCGTTGCGATCGGGGATATATTCGAAAAAAGCAAAACCGAATGTTCCGTCTTCTCTTCCTATTGTCGGAGATACGTGTATGGTATCGTATTTAACGACAGAATTCTCTCCCTCGATTCTTAATTTGAATTCGTCTGTTTCATTGGCTTTTGTCAATATATGATGGAGCGAGTAAAGGAAAAAAGATTGAGAATCATGTTTGGCTTCGAGATATATGGTAGTAAAATCTACGTTTGTAGTTATTCCGAAAAAGGGATCGTCAAAAGCAGAAAAGAACCGGAAGTGTTCCTTCCGGTTCCAAGATTCGATATTTAGTTTGGTCTTTGTCATTGAGATCAATGTTACAAGGTTATGTTATCCGTTTCATTTTTTTGAACCAGAACTTTATCGATGCGGGCTCCGTCCATGTCGACGATTTCGAAAGTGAAGCATAGCCATTCTATCTTTTCTCCTTCGGTCGGAATGTGCTGTAATAATTCGAGGATAAGCCCGCTCAGAGTATTGTAATTGTATTCTTGATAACGATCCGTCATGTCGTAGTGGTCCAGAAAATCATAGAAAGAGCATTGTCCGTCGATGAGACAAGAGCCATCTTCCCGGATAATAATATCTGCCGAAGGCCCCGATGATACAGAACCGACCAAAGCTCCCAAAATATCGCTTATCGTCACAATTCCTTCAATACTCCCAAATTCGTCGGTTACTAATCCATAGCGTTGATTTTCATTGCGGAGCCTTTCCATCGCAGTGTATACACTCATATTTTCCGGCAAGAAATAAGGGGTTGAGGCGACGGCTCTGATATCGAAATTTTTATCATCGATCTTTCCGAATAAATCTTTTAAAGAAACTATTCCGATAATGTTATCGAGGCTGTCTTCGCATAGCGGATATACGGCATGAAGATCACTGGTAATCTTTGATTTCAGGGTGGTGTTGTCATCTTGTACATCGAGACAAATTAAATCGCTCCGGTGGGTCATGATAGAGGATATATTGCGATCTCCCAAGTTAAAAACTCGTTCTACAATGTCTTGTTCCACCTCCTGTACACACCCTCCCTCTGTACCTTCTCGAACGATAGCTTTTATTTCGTCTTCGGTGATTCCTTCTTTTTGAGATGAAAGCCCTAAGAAACGGCATACCCCGGCTGTACTTTTGGTGAGTATCCACACGAAAGGCGATGCGATATACGATAACCACGACATAGGTCTCGATACTATCTTTGCAACTCGCTCCGAGGCTATCATACCGATACGTTTGGGAACCAATTCGCCGATAATAAGGGTTAAATATGTAACTATAATAACAATGATGGCTTGTGCCAAACCTACTGCATAAGGAGCTAATAAAGAACTTTTAGCTAATAGTTTTGCAAGGCTTTGGGCTAAGGCTTCGCCAGAGTAAAGACCCGTTAAAATTCCGATGAGGGTAATACCTATCTGCACGGTTGAAAGAAATCGGTCGGGGTCTTGTGATAGTTTTAAGGCTGATAATGCCGCTTTGCTACCTTTTTTCGCACTATTTTCTAATTTGACTTTTCGTGCTGAAACCAGTGCAATTTCAGACATAGAAAGTACTCCGTTACATAAAATAAGAAGTACTATAATTATAATTTCCATGTGAGAATAGAGATTTACAAGGGCGAATATACGAAAATAAATCGGAATGTTACAAATTTGTTTATATAAGAGTCTTTTTTTAATTTTATTTAGGTGGTTTATTTTCAGATTCGTTAAGATGTAACGATCGAGTAAATGGTTTTACTTGCTGTCTTAAACCGGAGAGTGGAACATTCCTATAAGAATAAAATAATATAAGTTGCTGAAAAGTAAAAAATAAGTACGATATTTGCACTCGCAAAACAGTATGGATTGAGGCTTTTAATTTGAGAAAAAAAAGTGTTTTTGCTTTTTTAGATGGGTAAAAAGCTATATATTTGCAGTCCAAAAAATTAAAAACAATATTATTCATAAATATTATAATTTATAGCAAAATGACTAAGGCTGACATTGTAAACGAAATTTCTAAAAACACAGGAATAGAAAAAGCTGTTGTTCTTGAAACCGTTGAAAAATTTATGGAGAGTGTAAAGGGCTCTTTGGCAAAAGGTGAAAATGTGTACCTGAGAGGTTTTGGTAGTTTCATCGTAAAGAAAAGAGCACAGAAAACGGCTCGCAATATTTCCAAAAATACTACGATAATAATTCCGGCCCACAACATTCCGGCATTTAAGCCTGCAAAAACTTTTATGGGTGAAGTAAAATAAGAAAATCAATAAATATAAGTATTAATCTTTAAAAGCATACCGTTATGCCGAGTGGAAAAAAAAGAAAAGGCCATAAGATGGCTACTCACAAACGCAAAAAAAGATTGAGAAAAAACAGACATAAGAAGAAATAATGTCTGTCGGCTCAATGAATGACAGAACACGAAGAACAAATTTAATGCGATTTAGTCATTAGATTTGTTCTTTCTGCTTTATCGAAACCATTTTGTATAACAAATGGTTAGTATTAAAAACTCTTTTGGCAGGATGCCTGTTCTTTTTAAGAAGGCCGACATGCTGCGTGAATATCAGTAATCTAAATAACAATTTATGTCCAGCGAACTTGTAGTAGACGTACAACCCAAAGAGATTTCTATTGCATTGCTCGAGAATAATCGATTGGTGGAGCTTCAGAAAGAGGCTCGGAACATATCGTTTTCTGTGGGCGATATCTATTTGGGAAGGGTCAAAAAGCTGATGCCGGGACTTAATGCTGCATTTGTTGATGTAGGTTACGAAAAGGATGCTTTCCTGCACTATCTCGATTTAGGTACACAATATAATTCGAGTGCAAAGTTTCTTAAACAGTCGCTTGCCGATCGCAAACGAGTGTTGTCTCTTTCTAAATTTGATTTATTGCCCGATATTGAAAAGGACGGTACGATTAACGATGCTTTGAAGGTGGGTCAAGAAGTGTTGGTTCAAATTGCTAAGGAACCTATTTCGTCTAAGGGACCTCGCCTTACGGCAGAGATTTCTTTTGCCGGTCGTTTTTTAGTGTTAATCCCTTTTTCAGATAAAGTATCTGTATCGCAAAAGATTAAATCGAACGAGGAAAAATTGCGCCTTAGGCAGCTCATACAAAGTATTAAACCCCGCAATTTCGGTGTGATTGTCAGAACTGTTGCCGAAGGGAAACGGGTCGCAGAGTTGAATAACGAACTTAAAACGTTGGTAAGGTGTTGGGAAGATATGTTAGTGAAGTTGCAAAAGGCTCAGCTTCCGTCGCTCGTTTATGAGGAAACGGGTAGAACCGTAGGGATACTGCGTGATATATTTAGCCCTTCTTTCGAAAATATTTATGTAAACGATAAGGAGACATATAACCAAATATACAACTATGTGAGTCTTATTTCTCCCGATCGAAAAGATATAGTTAAACTTTACGATGGGGAGTTGCCTATTTTTGATAATTTCGCTATTACCAAGCAAATAAAATCTTCATTAGGAAAAACCGTTTCTTTTAAAAGTGGAGCGTATGTCATTATCGAACATACAGAGGCTCTGCATGTTATCGATGTAAATAGCGGAAATCGTTCGAAGGCTTCTTCCGATCAGGAGAGCAATGCCCTTGATGTAAATATGAATGCCGCCGAAGAAATAGCACGGCAACTGAGGTTGCGCGATATGGGCGGTATTATCGTGATCGATTTCATCGATATGGACGAAGCCGAGAACCGTCAGAAACTATATGACCGCATGCGTGAGCTGATGGCTAATGATAGGGCAAGGCACAATATTTTGCCGTTGAGTAAATTCGGATTGATGCAGATTACCCGCCAGCGGGTGCGGCCGGCACTCGATATTATTACCAGTGAAGATTGCCCGACTTGTCATGGTAAAGGTACTATTCCTCCTTCCTTACTTTTTACCGATCTGTTGGAGTCGAAGATTCATTATCTGGTGTATAAGTTGAAAATAAAGAAATTCACATTACACGTACATCCTTTTGTAGCTGCATATGTCAATCAAGGTGTATTTTCTTTGAAGATGAAGTGGCGTTGTAAATACACTTTTCAGCTGAAAGTAATTCCTAATCAGTCTCTCGCTTATCTCGAATATAAATTTTATGATGCCGAGAGAAATGAAATTGACCTGAAAGAAGAAATTGAAATTAAAAAATGAGAGAGTATTATCTCAGTTTATAGAGGCCCCGAAGGGCCTCTATTTTTTTGAATCGGCAAAAGAAAAATTGTTTTTTTGAACGATTGGAATTTTGTAAAAAAGGAATGTATAATAATTTCCTAAGACGCCTGTATTTATTCTCTGTAATAGATTCGCTTCACCCGGGTAGAAACCGAAGTGAGAATTTCATAAGGGATTGTATCGAGTTTTTCTGCGATTTCGGTGACGGGCAGTTGTTCTCCGAATATTTCAACTCGGTCACCCGGTTTACAATCTATATCGGTTACATCGATCATGCATACGTCCATACAAATATTACCTACGATGGCAGCTCGTTTTCCGTTTACAACGACACACCCTTTTCCATTTCCCAGATGGCGGTCGAGTCCGTCGGCATATCCTATGGGAATTGCCGCTATGCGGGAATCGCGAGATAATACACCTTTTCTTCCGTACCCTATGGTTTCTCCGGCAGACAGTGTCTTGATTTGAAGGATAGTTGTTTTCAATGCGCTGACTGTTTCCAGCCCGCAAGGTGTGTCGATAGGGGAGACTCCGTATAATCCTATACCCAGCCTTACCATATCCATTTGGTATTCGGGGAAGCGTAATATTCCCGCCGTGTTTAGTATGTGTCGCAGTATTTTATGCTTGGAGTGTTGTTGTAGGTAGTCGGCACAACGGGAGAATGTTTCGATTTGACGATGAGAATAATCGTCGAATCTTTTTTCGTCGCTTCCTGCGAAATGAGAAAAGACCGAACGGGCGATGACGACGGTTTGGTCGTTGAGAATTTCCACGACTTGTTCCATATCCTTTTCTTCGAATCCGAGCCGATGCATGCCTGAATCTATTTTTATGTGTACGGGATAGCCCGCTAAACCTAATTTTTCCCCTTCTGCGATAATCGCTCTCAGCAGTTCGAAACTATATATTTCGGGTTCGAGATAATAGCTGAACAGTGTTCTGAAACTGCTCATTTCGGGATTCATCACCAAGATGGGCATGGTTATTCCCGCTTTTCGCAATTCGGCTCCTTCGTCGGCAACGGCTACTGCAAGGAAATCGGCTCCTCTGTCCTGTAAGGTCTTTGCTAATTCATAAGAACCGGCTC
>ENA-OPVH01001758-OPVH01001758.1-human-gut-metagenome-genome-assembly--contig:-NODE-1758-length-9988-cov-1.534280_pt1 | contig 9988 bp, 8 predicted proteins | sample MGYA00241494_ERZ501980 | MGnify/ENA primary metagenome ERZ501980 (study PRJEB25962, sample SAMEA1964914) | human gut metagenome | biome: human gut; feature: human-associated habitat; material: faeces... | reverse complement strand
CCTGCGGCACTTCCTGCCGTTGCACTCATACCCTCTGTAGGAAGCTCCGCAAACAGAGCATCTTCCGCTCCTGCTGCTATCTCGCCGACAACCGTTTCTTTTGTAACGCATGGTTTATCTGTCAGACTCACATTGTAAATCGTTTCGGCTGCGCCGCCGTCTTTTACATTTACTTCGCCCGTTGCTGTCAGCGTTCCTTCATCTGACTCATCGACCGTATAAACAAACTCCAGCTTGTTCGCTGCCACATTTCCTGCCAGTACAGCTTCTTTTGTCCTGTTGCCTGCCTTCACATTCAACGTCACATTTCCTGCCGCAAATACATTCTGGGAAAATGTCACCTGAATATTCACCTTATTGCCCGGAGCCAATTCCGCTGCAGGCTGTCCGTTCGCATCCTGTACCGTTGTTGTAACATCCGTCGGGACAGGTGTATTTTCGTAAACGTTGCTGTCCATGATATATTCCGGGCTAAAGGAAGTAAATGCCGCGCCGATCATCGCATACCCTTCCTGCTCGTAAATCATAGCGATATTGCCATTGTTCATAGCTGCGATAGAGCAGTAGACAAATTTATTCTCTTCGATCAGCTTGGAATATGCCCAGTCAAGAGTGTCGTCCGAATTTACAAACGCAATACGGACCGTACCTCCCTCTCTTCCATTCCCGGTAAAATTCGTCGTTCCTCTCGGATTGGCAAATATGATGGCCTCTTTTGCTATCCCATCCCTGGGATCCACAATCTTCTCCGGATAGTGGAGGGATGTCAGATTACAGTATGGCTCCGGAATGCCCTGTGCATAAGTAACCTGTCCCCAGCTTGCGCCATTGTCCGTGCTGATGGCCATTGCTACATTTGCGGTACTGTTTTTCATAAACTGAATCAGATGCCCGTTGTCTAACTGGACAATGGTGTTTTCGTTTAATTGCCTGGTGCTATTCGCTGCGCTGGAGGTCTCTGATACATCGTTTGGCGATGCCCCTCTGTGCCAGGTCGCTCCTCCATCATCCGTATAGACATGTAAGGATGACAATGCTGAAGTCTGCCCCGTATGGCTGCAGTAGGTTGGGAACATAATGCGCCCATTCTGAAGCTGGATGCCATGCCCCGGTCCTGTGCCATGGAAACACATCCAGTCATCCTTGACCTCCGGTGTGATATCTTTTGGCAGTGACCAGGTCAAACCGTCGTCATCACTGTAACTTACCCACAGATATGTTGTCTCATAGATCACAAGTTCGCTGTTCTTGTAAATACTGCCGATTCTCTGACCATCTTTGTACAGGGCTCCCAGATCCTTGTAAGGCGCTGCTGCCTCTGTCTCCACCTGATACGCTGTCTGATTGCCATTGCTGTCATACACAGTTCCGTCAGGCTTCATAATATATTCATTCTTTGCACTGTCATACAGTATCCGGCACTGTACACCGTCTACCTCCCGATATCCGGTACCAGGCTTAGACGCCCACAGACCGATGTTGTATGGATACATATCCACCAGACAGTAAATCCTGCCGTAATATGGGCTGTCCGGGTCATTGTCTACTGCCAGTGACGGGTCTACTGTATAGGCATCACTATCCGGCATATCAATGACCGGAATGACCGGGCTCCAGGTTTTTCCATTGTCCTCACTTCTGCGGATGACTGTATCGATCTTACCTACGTCACCTGAATGATCCCAGCGTTTATCAATAGATGTGATCACCGTTCCGGTCTTTTCAGAAACAGCAATTCCCGGAATACGGTATGCCACGGATCCGTCAAATCCTGAATTAAAGACTTCTCTGTTTGGAGTTTTTTCATATCCCTCCATTTTCTCTGTGCCGTCAGGATAAGCGGAAGATAACGTTGTCTCATGGAGCGTTGCAATCTGTTCTTCGCTCAATGCTTTGTCATAAACACTGACTTCAGAAATATATACGTTTCCATATTTCAATGCACCGGAAAGTGTACCGGAAAAATCTGTCTCTCCTGCCATAACGCCATCTACATAAACACTCGCTTTTGCACCATTTGCCGTTATCGCAAGGTTATGCCACTTTGTTGTCGCAAGACTCGTGTTTTCTACCTGGACCTCTGCTTTGCTGTCCCCCAGTGCAATGCTGACCTTTGAGGCATCCACGGAAATTTTGCCGTTTGAGCCAAATTCTGCCAATGTTTCCTCCGTCTCAGATGCTTCTGTGCGGCGGAATGTCATTTGGAACGTTGAATTTGTTAAATTTCCGATATTCTGGGATGTACTGTCTGCTTTCGGATTTTTCTCCGTGTAAACAGGTGCCGGCATGGGACCCGCCACTTTCTTTTTCATCACAATATTACGTAAGCTGCCCGAAAATGTCCATCCACTCTTGCTGCTGTAATTTGTCATACCGCCAATGGTAAACGTATCCGGCGTCCAGCTCAGAGTCGCAATACAGGTGGGTGCGTTTTCTGACTGTACCACCACTGCATCATCTAAAGAAAGAATCGCTTTCTGATTCTTTGTCATCTCCAGCTTCAGCGTATGCCACGCTCCGTCCGTATAGCTTTTCGCCACAGTAGGACCAAGGTTTGTTCCCTCTTTTGTCTCCAGTCCGACTTTATTGCCGTCGCGGAGAAATAATGTCATATACTTTGATGTACTATATTCCAGTGTGAGCAGAGACTGAAGCTTTGATTCTGTAGTCTTGAAGTCTACCGACCAAATCATAGACTCTGTTCCTTCAAAGAAGTCGGATACTCTCTCATTCTTCGTCTGTGCAGATGAAACTGCAGTTTCTGTATCCGTATAATACTTTACCACTGCATAGCCTTCCTCTGACGTATCAATCTCACCGTCAGCCGCTGCCGCTTTGCCTGTCATCGCCGGAATCTGAACCATTCCCAGCACCAGACATAAACTGAGCAGCATTGCAAATACCTTTTTAAATTTCTGCTTCATGTAATTCTCCTTTTTTATTTTGCCCCGGTTCATCATGTTTTGCACAAACTCCCCCTTTCCCTCCGGGTTCCTTAATAGTCATTATAACGAATAACCATGTTCTATTTCAACTGTTTTTAGTAAAAAAGATTACGCTTTGCACGTTTTTCCGGATGATCTTTTTATATGGGAAACAAAGTTTCCTATAAAAAAATCTGCAATCGAAAGATCACAGATTTTAATAATTCCAATTATAATGCAATGCTGCCTGTCACGTCATCGTTTACTACATAGTATGCGGCATTCTCTTCCGGTTTAAAATAAATCGTGATGGATTTGATATCGCCGACCTTTTTCTTTAACTGCTTTGTCCAGACTTCTTTTACCTGCTTTACAATATCCTGATGGTTGATCTCTTTGCCAAGATACTGCAAATATACGGTTTCTTTAATAGCTGCTTTCTTTGCAGCCGTCTTCTTCACCGGTTCTGCCTTTGTCTCCTCTTGCTTTACCGGAGCCGCTGCTTTTATTTCTTCCTTCTTCGGTGCAGTTTTCTTTGCAGCCGGAGCTTTTGTTTCCGCCTTTGCCGTTTCCTTTGCGGCAGCCTCTTTTACAGCAGTTTCTGTCTTAACGAATGTTGCCTTCGCTGTTTCTTTTGCGGTTGTTTTTACAGTTTTTTTCATATGTTTAAATCCTCCTCAAAACTACGCATAAGCGTCCGATTTTACACGGATGCTGTGATAATCATGCTTCGGACACCAGAATATACGCAGTCAGATACCCGCATCAAGCTGCGGGGCATCAAGCCTGCAGCACAGCAGAGCTACAGGGCATCTGACCCCCGCGACATTCGCCAAATGTGCAAGCAAGCTTACCCACCCGGTTCATTCCTCGCGGGAATTAAAACGCTACAACCAAGATAATATAACAGAATTTCAGAAAAGACAACAGGAAAAATGCACAAACAACCTGGAGAAAGACGGTAATATATGTCTATTTGAGCATACTTATCCATATGTGCATGACTGTCTAAAACAACTTCTGCCCTATCAGAAAGCCGTTCTTTTAAAAGCATGTGCTCCGGAAAAGACAGCGTTTCATCCTGTCCGAGAATCTCTGCGGCTGCCTCGCTGGCCTGCCCGAGCACACCGGCATCCTGAAACACATCACCCAGCCGGAATTCCAGCATCCCACTTTGACGGATTCCGAACAGATCCCCCGGACCACGCAGCTTTAAATCTTCACTGGCAATAAAAAATCCATCATTGGACTGATTCAGGATTTCAAGTCTCTGCCGTGTCCGCCTGCTGTCAGAGCTGTGGACCATGATGCAATAGGACTGTGCTTTTCCCCGCCCCACACGCCCCCGAAGCTGGTGAAGCTGTGCCAACCCGAAACGTTCGGCATTTTCGATCATCATGACCGTGGCATTGGGAACATTGACTCCCACCTCCACAACGGTTGTTGATACCAGAACCTGAATCTCATTTTTCAAAAATTGATCCATAATCTCATTTTTTAGGGCGGGCTTCATCTTGCCATGCAGATATTCCACCGAAACAGACTCCGGCAGCGCCGCCCGAAGCTGTTCCGTATATTCTATGACATTTTCTGCTTCAACGGCTTCACTTTCTTCCACCATCGGGCAGATAACGTATGCCTGATGTCCCTGTTCCACCTCCCTGCGGATAAAGGCATAGGCTTTCTGACGGTAAGAGGTTCCCACCACACAATTTTTGATGGGCAGCCTGTTTGCCGGAAGTTCATCTACAACGGAGATATCCAGATCACCGTACAGGATGACTGCCAATGTCCGCGGAATCGGCGTAGCGCTCATGACGATCGTATGTGGGGTATGTCCCTTATCGGCCAATGATTCCCGCTGCCTCACACCGAAACGGTGCTGCTCATCGGTGATAACAAGTGCAAGTTTATGGTAGATAACCTTTTCCTGGATCAGTGCATGGGTGCCGATGATAATATCTGCTGCTCCGGAAGATATTTCCTCGTATGCCTCCCTCCTTTCCTTCGCTTTCATAGACCCTGTTAAAAGAACAGCCCGGAAGGAAAGCTTTTGCTCACAGAGCAGCGCTGTGAGCGATTCAAAATGCTGTCTGGCCAACACTTCTGTGGGTACCATCAGGCATCCCTGGCACCCGTTCTCCGCCGCAAGGAGCAGAGCCAGCACTGCCAGGATCGTTTTGCCGGAACCCACATCTCCCTGGATCAGACGCGCACAGACATGGTCTCCTGTCATATCCCGTTCCAGCTCCCGCCACACCTTTGTCTGTGCATTTGTCAGCACATATGGCAGATTTTCTATGACTCTGGCTGTCAATTCCTTTCTCTCCAAATGATGCTGAGGTCTACGCACAACTCTGTCGTTTCTCAGGCTGCGAAGTCCCAGTATAAAAAGAAAAAACTCTTCAAATACCAGCCGCTGTCTGGCCAGCCGCATGGCCTGTTCGTTTTCCGGAAAGTGTATCTGTTCCAGAGAAAACCGGTATTCCGCCAGATGATACCGGATACGAAGCTCCTGCGGCAGAAAATCTCCGGAAAGCTCCGCTTCATCCAAAGCCTGACGGACAGCTTTCGTCACCATCTTGTTGGTGAGTCCATCCACCAGCGGATAGAGAGGCTGCATACTTCCCTGAAGCTTGCTGTATGCATCGACATCAAAAACAGCAGGCTGCTCCATTACGGTCTGCTGTCCTTTCTTTGTAATTTTCCCCCGGAAGACACAGCATTTTCCCGGCTTCAAGGTGTTTTTCAGGTAAGGCATGTTGTACCAGGATACCTGCAGCGTTCCTGACGGATCCCTCAGAATGGTGGATGCAATGCTCATCCGCCGAACGTGGCGGACGGTAACATCACGAAAAATGACAGCACAGACTGCAGCCATTTCTCCTTCCTGCAGCTCTGCGATATCTCTGACCGGTTCATAGGTATCATATCTTCTGGGATAGTAGCGGAGGAGATCTCCAATCTGAAAGATCCCCGCTCTCTCAAATATTTTTTTCGTCTTTTCTCCGATGCCTTTGATCGTATCCAGACTGGATTGTTCATTCATAAACTGCCCCCTGACTGAAAAGCAATCTGCCGTCCCGTTTTGCCGGGAGCAGCAAAGAAACAACAGCTCCCCAGATCCCGCATTCCTTACAGACAGCATCGTATCTGTAAGGAATATCGTTCCTGTGAAGCTGCTTCTACATGCCATGTTTTATTCTACAGAGATTACATAGTAATAGATCGGCTGCCCGCCGGAATATACCTCTACTTCGCAGTCGGGATACTTTGCAGTCAGTGCATCTCCCAACGCCTTTGCAGTCTCTTCCTCCACATCACAGCCATAGTATACGCTGATCAGCTCGGATTCCTCCTCCATCATAAGTGCAACCGTTTCTTCCGCAACCTGCTGGATATCCTTTCCCACAGCCAGAATCGAGCTGTCCCCGATTCCCATGATATCGCCCTCATGAATTTCCTTGTCCTCAATGTGCGTATCCCGCACAGCATAGGTGATCTGTCCCGTTTTAACTGCCTGGCTTCCCTCCACCATTGAAGATTCATTTTCTTCAATAGAAAGCTCCGCATTGTAGCTGATGATAGCGCCGATTCCCTGCGGAACGGTCTTTGTCGGAATTACGATAACCTGCTTTCCTTTTGTCAAAACCTTTGCCTGATTTGCAGCAAGGATGATATTTTTATTATTCGGCAGAATGAAGATGGTGTCTGCATTTACGGCATCAATAGCTTTCAGCATATCCTCCGTACTGGGGTTCATCGTCTGACCGCCCTCGATCAGATAGTCCACACCCAGATCCTTGAAAATCTGTCCGATTCCCTCTCCGATGGACACGGAAATGAATCCCACATCTTTTTTCGGCGTCTTTTTCGCATCCTCAACCGCCTGTTTTGCCGCCATCTTCTCTGCGTCTTTGATCAGCTTTTCCTGATGTTCTTCTCTCATATTGTCAATCTTCATCTTTGTGAGGGAGCCGTAGGTTAAAGCTCTTGATATTGCTTTTCCAGGATCATTCGTATGTACATGAACCTTCACAATATCCTCATCAGAAACAACAACGATCGAGTCACCGATAGAATTCAGGAACGCCTTAAACTCCATCTCTATATCCTCGGAATATTCTTTTTCAAGCATGATGATAAACTCTGTGCAGTAGCCGAACTTAATATCCGTCTCCGTCTGAGGTTTCATCTTTCCCACAGGCGCAGAACCTGCCCCGGCTTCCTCAATTGAGTAATCAATCTCTTTGCCGAGAAATGCATCGTATGCCCCCCGCAGTACCTGCAGCAGTCCCTGTCCGCCGGAATCCACGACACCTGCCTCCTTCAGAACCGGGAGCATCTCCGGCGTCTGAGCAAGTACGCGGTCTGCATGCTCAATGACGGTTCCGATAAAGGTCTTCATATCCGTATCTGTCTCTGCGAGCTCCGCCGCCTTATCAGCCGCTCCCTTTGCCACCGTCAGGATCGTGCCTTCCTTCGGCTTCATAACTGCTTTATAGGCTGGTTCCACCGCTTTCTGCATCGCAGCCGCCAGAATCACCGTATCAATTTCCTCATACGGCTTGATTCCCTTTGTAAAGCCACGGAAAAGCTGGGAAAGGATTACGCCGGAGTTTCCTCTTGCTCCGCGCAGGGAGCCGGAAGAAATCGCTTTTGCAAGCGTCTCCATGGTAAGATCGTTAAGAGATGCCACTTCCTTTGCTGCTGACATGATCGTTAGTGTCATATTCGTTCCCGTATCACCGTCCGGAACCGGAAATACATTCAGTTCATTGATCCATTCTTTTTTCGACTCCAGATTTTTTGCTCCTGCCAGGAACATTTTTGCGCATAGTCTGGCATTTATCGTATTTGTTATCACAACAAAATCCTCCTTAATCTATGGCTCTTACGCCTTCTACATAAATATTGATCTTTTCAATCTCCATTCCGGTAAATTCTTCTACCTTATATTTCACATTCGCATACAGATTCTGTGCTACAGCGGAGATGCTGACACCATATGCCACGATCACATGAAAGTCAAGAGAAATCCTGTTGTCCCTGAGGGTCACATTGATGCCGTGCTTCAGACTCTCTCTCTTCAATAATTTTACCAGGCCGTCCTTCATATTTACGGCCGCCATTCCAACAATACCAAAACACTCTACGGCAACGCTTCCGGCATAAGTTGATATTACGTCGGTATCTATTAAGATTGAACCCAGTTCTGTGTCCATACGTCCCTTCATAACTGTAACCTCCTAATTATAATAATTTTAGCAGTATTGTTATAATTATACCCTGTTTTGCGCCAAAATGAAATATCTATTTTTGTTTTTCTGTGAAGTAAAAATTTACGGATAAAACAATTTTGACAAATTTAAAAAATTCTCTTGCAAAAAACACCGATATCTGATAAACTACCTATTGTTGTGAGCCTGTAAGAGAACAGGTAATCTATTTTCAAGGAGGTGCAGTCATGGCTAGATGTGCTATTTGTGATAAAGGCGCTCATTTCGGAAATAACGTGAGTCATTCACATAGAAGATCAAATAAAATGTGGAAATCCAACATAAAGTCCGTAAGAGTTAAAGTAAACGGTGCGGCTAAGAAGATGTATGTATGTACTTCTTGCTTAAAGTCCGGTAAAGTAGAAAGAGCTTAAACGGAATTTACAGCCCCTCAGACGATGAGGGGTTTTTTATACCCTCTTTTTACCAGAATCCTCTCTCGACATGAAAGAATTGTCGAGAGGGGATTCTTTATTCTGTGAAACTATTGATCTGCACTTTATTTTTGCAGGCTGAGCAGATAATTTGCGATCTGCTTCGCTGCCTTCGGCGCCGCTTTTAAAGAGGTATCGAGAAGTGACGCATACTGATCCTTAAATTCTTTTGATGTCAGATGCGGCTCGATCATCCTCAGCAGATCGTACATCGGCAGCGGATAATATTTCAGGGTATCAGCAATCCTTTCCGCCAGTGCATACCAGTCATTTTCCGTTTTTGCTTTATCCTGGCTGTAGAAATTGATCAGGCCATGCCATGCATCAAAGTTGATTTCTTCTGCTTTCAAGGCTCTGTCATAGATCACAGGCAATGCCGCTGGAAAATCTTTGAATACCTTCGCCAGCATGAGCTGCTCCTCCGCCTCAACATAGGCATCGTATTCGTTCAGCGCTGCCTGGGACAAGAAGATATAACCTACTTTCAATAAAAAGAGACAGATAAATCTTCACCTGTCTCTTATCCCCGGTTTTGCCTTTTATGAACAAAACAGATTATATCCAATTAGCAATATTACGGCACAAATTAAAATAGAAAAAAACTTATACGGGATGATGACTGCCAGAAGCATTCCGATTCCCATCCAGAAAAGCGTATACCCTGCAATGCGTTTCATGTCCGCTCCTGAAACATCTTTTCTTCAATATATGCAGCTTCCCTTTGTCCTACCACATTACTCTGAAAAAATATCGTCTACAGCCTCTGCCGCCGCCTTTGTCTCCTCCTCCGAGTAACTTTTCCCGCTGCCTGCGAAACGGTTCACGAAATCGGGAACCATATCCAGAATCTTCGTGAGTCCATCCTGATTCTTTACATTCACAAGCTTCGTTGTTCCATTTTGGATCACCAGAATTGCGCTGGGAGTCATTTTTCCGCCCATTCCGCCGCCTCCGCCGTTTTTCTTATCCTCTGCCTTTGCCGCTGCTCCGATTCCAAAGGATACATCCACCAACGGAAGAATGATCGTATCGCCGATATGAATCGCGTCTCCCACCACGGTCTTTGTGGTAATAAAGCTGTTCATCCCCTTAAACAGAGAATCAACGGTTGTCTGAAAATTATTTTCTGATGCCATGTTTCTGATTCCTCCTTATGCTTGAAATTTTTTCAATATTTTTCTAAACTCCTTATCCCGAAATACTTTCCATCCGACGATTGCCAGATGACAGAGCCGTATGTGTCCTTTTATATGCAGTTCTCCTTCGTATAAAGTATTTTCAAAATCCGGCTGAAGGCGGATCTCATAGCACCCTACCGGGAGCAGTATATAGAGCAGTCCGGTAAGCTGTC
>ENA-OPVH01001756-OPVH01001756.1-human-gut-metagenome-genome-assembly--contig:-NODE-1756-length-9997-cov-1.609435_pt1 | contig 9997 bp, 13 predicted proteins | sample MGYA00241494_ERZ501980 | MGnify/ENA primary metagenome ERZ501980 (study PRJEB25962, sample SAMEA1964914) | human gut metagenome | biome: human gut; feature: human-associated habitat; material: faeces... | reverse complement strand
GTTGGAATCGTAGGCCCCGGACGGATCGACGAGATCAATATCCTGCAGGCAACTTATGAAGCTATGCGTGAGGCTGTGGGAAAGCTTGCGGTACGTCCACAGGTACTTTTAAACGATGCCGTGACGATTCCGGATATGGATATCTTTCAGGTTCCCATTATCAAAGGGGATGCAAAGAGCTTGTCTATCGCGGCGGCCAGTGTTCTGGCAAAGGTTACCAGGGACAGATTGATGAAGGAGTATGATAAGCTCCTGCCGGAGTATGGATTTGCAGGGCATAAAGGATATGGCTCGGCAGCACATATCGCAGCGATTCGGGAGTATGGTCCCTCTGCGATCCACAGAAGGACTTTTATTAAAAATTTTATATGATCGGGAGAAGAACATTTGAACAAAAGAAGTATCGGAGCTGTTTATGAAAGGCAGGCGGCTGAATATTTAAAATCCAAAGGTTATCAGATTTTGGAGAATAATTACCGGTGCCGGATCGGGGAGATTGATCTGATAGCCAGAGATGGAAGATATCTGGTATTTGTGGAGGTAAAATACCGCTCAGATGGCTTCTGCGGAAATGCATTGGAGGCGGTCACTGTCAGAAAACAGCACACCATTCGCCGGGTGGCACAATTCTATCTTTTGTCACATTATTTATCAGAGGACATCCCGTGCAGGTTTGACGTGGTAGGAATCACAGGGACGGAGATATCTCTGGTAAAAGACGCATTTTGACAGCAGTTCCGATAGGGGAGGAAAGCATGGAATTTCTAAGAACAGGCAGAAACCGAATACTGAAAGTGAATCATGGGCAGGGCGTTCCCTTTCTTACGTATCCGATGCTGGAGGCATCCGGTATGGTCATCCACGGATTCTCAACACGCATAGGAGGGGTCAGCCAGGGATACTTTTCCAGCATGAACCTGGGCTTTGGAAGAGGCGATGCGGAGGAAAATGTTCGTGAAAACTTCCGGAGGATCGCAGACTCTATCGGGTTTTCTGCGGAGGATCTGGTGTTGTCCCAGCAGACGCACACTACAAATGTACAGGTAGTAACGGAGGCGGACAGAGGACGAGGATTTACCAAACCTCTGGGCTGGACCGATGTCGATGGTTTGGTCACCAATGTGCCGGGAGTGATACTGGCTACTTTTTACGCCGATTGTGTGCCGCTGTTTTTTGTTGACCCCGTAAAAAAGGCTGTTGGCTTGTCCCATTCCGGATGGCGGGGAACCGTTGGAAAAATCGGAAAGGCGACCGTAGATACCATGATCCGGGAATACGGATGCCGTCCGGAGGATATTCTGGCTGCGGTAGGTCCTTCCATATGCCAGGAATGTTATGAGGTAAGTGAGGATGTAATTTTCGAATTTCAGAAAAATTATGAAGAGGAGTTCTGGGACTCACTTTACTATGCAAAAGGAAATGGAAAATATCAGCTAAATCTTTGGCGTGCGAACGAACTGGTATTTCTGGAGTCGGGTATTTTGCCGGAGCATATCAGCATTACGGATGTATGCACCTGCTGTAATCCCGACCTCCTGTATTCTCACAGGGCGTCGCAGGGAAAACGAGGAAATCTGGCAGCGTTTTTGGGAATCAGAAGCGAAGCGGAAGGAATCGAAAAGTAGATTTCAGCCTTCAAAATGCCCCTATCCGGAGACCATAATTCACATATGATATCCGGATAGGGGCTGTTTTCATCCACGCCTTATATTACTGCACATGATTGTATTGTTCCAAAAGCTTATGTATTTTGGCCGTTGTATTCTGGACCTTTGCAATGGAGATATCGTGGTTCAGGATATCAATTATGCTGGCAAGATATTTGGACATATCCGCCTCCTGATAATAGGGGCGTTCCAAAAGAGCCGGAAGCCGGTAGTGCAGGTTTGTGGTGATCACCTTTGTGATGTATCCCTTCTCATAATACTCATCAAACTTATCCAGCCCGTCTGTAAACAGACCAAAGGTCGTGCAGACAAAAACCCGCTTTGCCTTGCGGTTTTTCAATTGCTTTGCCACATCCAGCATACTTTCACCGGAAGAAATCATATCATCGATGATGATAACATCCTTTCCTTCTACGGAATCCCCCAGAAACTCATGTGCCACGATGGGGTTTTTCCCGTTGACGACGGTGGAGTAATCACGCCGCTTATAAAACATCCCCATATCAACCCCGAGGATATTTGCAAAGTATACCGCACGTCCCATAGCGCCCTCGTCCGGACTAATAATCATAAGATGGTCATTATCAATCCTGAAATCGGGAACGGAATCGATCAGTGCTTTCAAAAACTGGTATGTCGGCATAAAGGAATCGAAGCCCTGAATCGGGATCGCATTCTGAACGCGGGGATCGTGGGCGTCAAACGTAATAATGTTGGAAACTCCCATGTTTGTCAGTTCCTGAAGTGCGAGAGCACAGTCAAGAGATTCCCGCTTCGTGCGCTTGTGCTGGCGTCCCTCATACATGAACGGCATGATCACATTGATACGGCGGGCTTTTCCGGTAGCAGCCGCGATGATACGTTTCAAATCCTGATAATGGTTATCCGGTGACATGTGGTTGAGATGGCCGCTCACTGTGTAAGTCAGGCTGTAATTGCATACATCCACCATGACAAATAAATCACATCCGCGGACAGATTCTTTGATAATGCCCTTAGCTTCGCCGCTGCCAAAACGGGGGCAGGAACAGTCAACCAGATAATTGTCTTCCAGATATCCTTTAAATGCTATGTCCTGAATGTCGTGGGTCGGCGTCTCATGTCGGTAATCCAGGAGGTGCTGATGTACCTGATTGGCAAAAGGAAAGCTGCTTTCCAACGCAGCGATTTTCAGTGGTGCAACAGGAATTGCATGGTACAGAGATTCTAAATTTGGCATAATGACCTCCAAAACAAATATTTTGTCGAAAAATTCCAATTTATTTATATCACCTCGATTCCACAGAGTCAAGAAAGATTTCGTTGCATTTTTAAACCCGATTTAGTATGATAGATAAGATAGGAGGCTGAAAAGTATGAGTAAACCGATTGTGGCCATCGTAGGAAGGCCGAATGTAGGAAAATCCACGCTGTTCAATGTACTGGCGGGAGAAAATATTTCGATTGTAAAAGATACCCCCGGCGTGACCAGGGATCGTATTTATGCAGATGTAGAATGGCTTGGCTTTAATTTTACCCTGATTGATACCGGCGGTATCGAACCGGATACCAGTGATGTGATTCTGGCACAGATGCGGGAGCAGGCGCAGATTGCGATAGATACGGCAGACGTGATTATCTTTATGACAGATGTGAGACAGGGGCTGGTGGATGCGGATGCTAAAGTGGCGGACATGCTGAGACGTTCCCGAAAACCGGTTGTCCTTGTAGTAAATAAAGTAGACAATTTTGAACGGATGATGCCGGACGTCTACGAATTTTATAATCTCGGTATCGGAGATCCGGTTCCCATCGCTGCAAATGCAAAACTTGGAATCGGGGATATGCTGGACCAGGTAACACGATATTTTCATGAAGATGAGCTGGAGGAAGAAGACGACGACAGACCGAAGATCGCGATAGTCGGAAAGCCAAATGTCGGGAAATCTTCTATTATAAATAAGCTGCTTGGGGAGAACAGGGTCATTGTTTCCAATATAGCCGGAACCACGAGAGATGCCATTGACACGAATATTGTCTGGAAAGACAGGGAATATGTATTTATAGATACTGCGGGGCTCAGACGGAAAAGTAAGATCAAGGAAGAGCTGGAGCGTTACAGTATCATCCGGACAGTTACTGCAGTAGACAGGGCAGATGTGGTGGTGGTGGTGATCGATGCCACAGAGGGCGTGACAGAACAGGATGCCAAGATTGCAGGAATTGCCCATGAGCGCGGAAAAGGAATCATTATCGCGGTAAACAAATGGGATGCCATTGAGAAAGACGACAAGACCATCTATAAATATACGAACAAGCTCCGGACAACACTGTCCTTTATGCCTTACGCGGAAATCATGTTCATCTCTGCAGAGACAGGACAGAGACTTCCAAAGCTTTTTGAAAAGATCGATATGGTTCTGGAAAACCAGACGCTTCGTATCCAGACGGGTGTTCTGAATGAAATCATGACAGAGGCCGTAGCGCTGCAGCAGCCGCCTTCTGACAAAGGAAAGAGGCTGAAACTCTTCTATATTACCCAGGTAGCAGTCAAGCCGCCGACCTTTGTGATTTTTGTCAATGACAAGCAGCTAACGCATTTTTCTTACACCAGATATCTGGAAAACAAGATCCGGGATACTTTTGGATTCCAGGGAACCTCCCTGAAATTTATCTACCGGGAAAGAAAGGACAAGGAGTGAGTTTATCATGGTACGATTACTTTGCCTGGCAATCGGATATGTATTTGGATTGTTCCAGACCAGCTATATTTACGGAAGGATGCACGGAATCGATATCCGCGAGCACGGAAGCGGAAATGCGGGAAGTACAAATATGCTGAGGACTATGGGGACGAAAGCGGGTCTGATCACCTTTGCCGGAGACTGTATCAAATGTATTCTGGCGGTAGTTGTCACCCGTCTGCTTTTTGGAAAAAGCCATGAGGATATGCTGCCTCTTCTGGCATTTTATGCGGCAGCGGGGACGATCCTCGGGCATAATTTCCCGTTTTACCTTGGATTCCGGGGTGGAAAAGGAATTGCAGCTACCGCTGGTCTGGTGCTTTCCTTTAACTGGATCATGGCGGTTCTGGGTATCATTACTTTCTTTACGACGTTTTTTTGTACGCATTATGTATCCCTGGGTTCCCTGCTGGTCTATATAGGGATTATGATCGAACTGGTGGTGCTGGGGCAGTGCGGATACTTTCAAATGAGCCAGCCCCATCTGTTCGAGCTCTATGCGGTAGGACTTGCGCTGGCTGTGATGGCGTTTTGGAAGCACCGTGAGAATATTAAGAGACTTTTAAATGGGACAGAGAGAAAAACCTATCTGTCCTCAAAAAACAAAAATCAGGAGTAAGAATATGGCAAAAATTGGAGTAATCGGAGCAGGAAGCTGGGGGACAGCGCTGTCTCTGCTGATGTATAACAACGGGCATCAGGTAACCATATGGTCGATCATTGAGTCGGAGGTGGAGATGCTGCGTACAAAGAGGCAGCATGAATCAAAACTTCCAGGTGTTATCCTCCCGGAAGAAATCGAGGTCACCGGAAACCTGAAGGAAGCCATGGATGATAAAGATGTGCTGATCCTTGCAGTGCCATCTCCCTTCACAAGAAGTACTTCCCGTATGATGAAAGAGTATCTGATAAAAGGTCAGAAAATTGTCAACGTAGCGAAGGGAATCGAGGAAGGGACGCTGATGACCCTCTCGGAAATTATTGAAGAGGAGCTTCCAGAAGCTGAGGTTTCGGTTCTTTCCGGTCCGAGCCATGCGGAGGAGGTGGGAAAATGTCTGCCAACTACCTGTGTGGTGGGAGCACATACGAGAGAAACAGCGGAGTATCTTCAAAATCTCTTTATGAGCCCTGTATTCCGTGTCTATATCAGTCCGGATCTGCTTGGCATTGAACTGGGCGGCGCATTGAAAAATGTCATTGCCCTCGCAGCGGGAATTGCAGATGGACTGGGCTATGGAGACAATACGAAAGCAGCGCTGATCACCAGAGGAATTACAGAGATTGCAAGGCTAGGCGTAAAGATGGGTGCGAAGATGGATACCTTCTGCGGCTTGACAGGCATCGGCGATCTGATCGTAACCTGTGCCAGCGTCCACAGCCGGAACCGCAAGGCCGGCTATCTGATGGGAAAGGGCCTCACCATGAAAGAAGCAATGGCGGAAGTGAAGATGGTAGTAGAGGGCGTTTACTCCGCAAAGGCTGCCATGGGACTTTCCGAAAAATATCAGGTGGAGCTTCCAATCATCAGTCAGGTAAATAAAATTCTTTTTGAAGATAAGAGTGCCGCAGATGCGGTAAGCGAGCTGATGCTCCGTGATAAAAAACTGGAACATTCCGATCTGCCCTGGGAATAAAAATTTGGTATTGACGCAAATTACAATCTATGCTAAGATACAAAGGATGCCGCATAAAGAGGTTTAAGTGTTATGCAAAATAACCACCACATTTAGCGAGTAATGATAATAGGAGGTGCCATATGTACGCAATTATTGCAACAGGTGGTAAACAGTACAAAGTAGCCGAGGGCGATATCATTAACGTAGAGAAGCTTGGAGTTGAAGCTGGCGAGACTGTAACATTCGACCAGGTACTTGCAGTAAGCAACGACGGATTGAAAGTCGGAGCTGACGTAGCTGACGCAACCGTAACTGCCAGCGTGGTAAAGAACGGAAAAGCGAAAAAGGTAATCGTTTACAAGTACAAGAGAAAAACTGGTTATCACAAGAAAAACGGTCACAGACAGCAGTACACCCAGGTTAAGATTGAAAAGATCAACGGTTAATTTCCATGATTACGATTGAGATTCATAAAACCGGAGGGCAGTACAGCGGATTTCTTTCCACCGGACATGCTGAATACGCAGAGGAAGGTTTTGATATCATCTGTGCAGCAGTGTCAGTACTTATGGTAAATGCCATTAATTCCATTGAGAAATTCACCGATGATGCCTTTGCTGTACGGCAGGACGAGGGATTGGTGGAGCTGATTCTTGAGGGAAACGTATCGGAGAAAACCGCTTTGCTTCTGGATTCTATGATTCTGGGTTTACAGGAAATCAGAAATAGTTACGGTAATGAATATATTGAATTACGATTCAAGGAGGTGTAAGTAATGATGACAATGAACCTTCAGATCTTCGCCCATAAAAAGGGAGTTGGTTCTACAAAGAACGGCAGAGATTCCGAGTCAAAGAGATTAGGAGCAAAGAGAGCTGACGGACAGTTCGTAAAAGCTGGCAACATCCTTTACAGACAGCGTGGAACAAAGATTCATCCGGGCGTGAACGTTGGACGCGGCGGTGATGATACTTTATTCGCTTTGGTTGACGGCGTTGTAAGATTCGAGAGAAAAGGAAGAGATAAGAAACAGGTTTCTATCGTTCCGGTTGCAGAGTAGTAAATGAGGCTTCAAATCAATTTGGTTTGAAGCCCTTTTTAAATAGAAGGAGATAACATATGTTTGCAGACAGAGCCAGGATCTTTATTCGTTCCGGAAAAGGCGGCGACGGCCATGTGAGCTTTCGAAGGGAGCTGTTCGTTCCGGCCGGAGGCCCTGACGGCGGCGACGGCGGAAAAGGCGGCGACATTATTTTTGAGGTGGATAAAGGAATGACCACCCTTGCCGACTACCGGCACAGAGGGAAATTTTGCGCCCAGGACGGAGAACAGGGTGGAAAGAAACGCTGTCATGGAAAGAACGGCAGTGACCTTATACTGAAAGTACCGGAAGGAACGATCATCAAGGAAGCGGAATCTGAAAAGGTCATAGCTGACATGTCGGGAGAAAACCAGAGACAGGTTATTTTAAAGGGCGGCAGAGGCGGACAGGGAAATATGCACTATGCCACCGCCACCATGCAGGCGCCGAAATACGCACAGCCGGGGCAGAGTGCCCAGGAGTTGTGGGTGAAGCTGGAGCTGAAGGTAATCGCGGATGTGGGGCTTGTAGGATTTCCGAATGTCGGAAAATCCACGCTGCTTTCCCGTGTCACAAATGCAAAGCCGAAGATCGCCAACTACCATTTCACGACTCTGAATCCCAATCTGGGCGTGGTAGATTTGGAGGGCGGCAGAGGATTCGTGATTGCTGACATTCCGGGACTGATAGAGGGAGCTTCCGAAGGTGTCGGTCTGGGACATGAGTTCCTGCGCCATATTGAGCGTACCCGTGTCATGATCCATATGGTAGATGCCGCCTCCACAGAAGGGCGCGATCCCATCGATGACATATATAAAATTAATGAGGAGCTTCGCGCCTATAATCCTGAGATTGCCCAAAGACCTCAGGTCATCGCAGCGAATAAAATCGACGCCATCTATGCCGGAGATGAAGATCCCATACAGCGCATTCGTGATGAATTTGAGCCGAAGGGCATAAAGGTATTTGCAATTTCAGCCGTAAGCGGAAAAGGGCTGAAGGAGCTTTTGTATTGTGTCCGTGAGATTCTTGATACGCTGCCTCAGGAACCTGTTATTTTTGCCCAGGAATATTTCCCGGAGGAAGAAGCCATCCATATGGATCTGCCCTACACAGTGGAGAAATCAGAAGAAGAGGAAAACACCTATCTTGTGGAAGGTCCGAAGATTGAAAAAATGCTGGGCTACACAAATCTGGATTCTGAAAAGGGATTTGCATTCTTCCAGAGATTCCTGAAGGAAACCGGGATTCTGGACGAACTGGAAAAAGCAGGCATCCAGGAGGGCGATACTGTACGGATGTACGGACTGGTATTTGATTATTATAAATAAACGAGGAAAAGATTATGACAAGTAAACAGAGAGCTTATCTGAAAAGTCTGGCCATGACCATGGACCCGATCTTTCAGATTGGAAAAGGAAGCCTGACACCGGAAAATACGCAGGCCATCGCGGAGGCTCTGGAAGCCAGAGAGCTGATCAAGATCAGTGTGCTCCAGAACTGCCTGGATGATCCGCGTGTGCTGGCGGAGATGATTGCAGAGCGTACCCGTTCGCAGGTGGTTCAGGTGATCGGTAAAAAAATTGTCCTCTACAAAGAGGGGAAAGAAGATAAGAAAAAGATTATCTTACCATAAAGAAGAGGGTATTATGTCAGAAAAAAAACGCAGAAAAGTAGGGATTATGGGCGGCACCTTCGATCCGATCCATGTGGGGCATCTGATTTTAGGGGAAAATGCTTACCAGCAATTTGGACTGGACTGTGTGCTGTTCATGCCTTCCGGAAATCCCCCTCACAAAAAGGAACGTCCCGGCAGAGCTACGACACCCGAACGGGTGGATATGGTAGCGCTCGCCATTGCGGACAATCCGCATTTTGTTTTATCCCTGGCAGAAACTCACGAAGATGGGTATACTTATACAAAGGAAACCCTGACGCGGCTTACCAGGGAGAATCCGGATACGGACTATTACTTTATCATGGGTGCAGATTCGCTTTTCACCTTTGAGACCTGGAAGGAGCCTCAGGGAATCTGCGATCTGTGTACGATTCTGGTAGCCGTTCGGAATGATGTACCTGTAGACGCTATGGATGCACAGATTTCCTATATTAAAGAGAAATTCCATTGCCGGATACAGAAGCTGGATACTCCGAATATTGAGATTTCCTCCGAAGAGCTTCGCAGCCACATCCGGCAGCAGCGCTCTCTGCGCTACTATATGCCGAATGAAGTAGCCAGATATATCAGAGAGCATAAGCTTTACACACAGGAGGCAGACATATGAGTCAATATCATATGAAAAAAATACAGCACAGGCTGAAAAAAGAGCTGGATGAAAACCGTTATGAGCATACGCTGGGCGTGCGCTATACCTGCGCGGCTCTGGCTATGCGGTATCACTATGATCTGGAGAAGGCACAGGCGGCAGGTCTGCTGCATGACTGTGCAAAATGCATTTCCGATAAACAGAAAATAAAAATATGCCAGAAAAATCATATAGAAATCAGTCAGGCAGAAAACGACAGTCCTTTCCTGCTTCATGCCAAGGTCGGCGCTTACATTGCCAAAAAGGACTACGGCATACAAGATGAAGAAATCCTGAGTGCGATTGCCTGTCATACCACAGGAAAGGAAAATATGACGCTTCTGGACAAGATCGTTTACATCGCAGATTTTATCGAACCCCACCGGAATACAGCGCCGAATCTGGAGGAGATCCGGGCGCTGGCTTTTCAGGATATTGATCTGGCCATGTATACGATTTTGAAAAATACTCTGGACTACCTGAAGCAAAAAGGGAAAAGGATCGATCCCATGACGCAGGTATCCTATGAATATTATGAAACCCTTATGAAAGCAAAGCATACAAGTTAATTTTATATTCTCTGCAAATTTTTTCTTCTGCGAAA
>ENA-OPVH01001755-OPVH01001755.1-human-gut-metagenome-genome-assembly--contig:-NODE-1755-length-10001-cov-1.452845_pt1 | contig 10001 bp, 9 predicted proteins | sample MGYA00241494_ERZ501980 | MGnify/ENA primary metagenome ERZ501980 (study PRJEB25962, sample SAMEA1964914) | human gut metagenome | biome: human gut; feature: human-associated habitat; material: faeces... | reverse complement strand
CCGTAGGAACCGCCCCCGTCATCAGCTATCATTACGGCGCCGGAAATCATCCTGAGCTAAAAAGCCTTTTGAAAAAAAGCCTTTCTGTCATCTCCGTCTTTTCCATATGCATGTTCGGACTTGCGGAAGTACTGGCGCGCCCGCTCTCCGTTCTTTTTACAGGGTATGACACGGCGCTTTTAGGGCTAACCCTCAGAGGATTTTTCATCTTCTCCTTTTCTTTCCTCTTTTCCGGGTTTTCTATTTTCGGCTCTTCCTTTTTTACAGCGCTGAACGATGGACTGACCTCTGCCCTCATTTCCTTTCTCCGTACCCTGGTATTTCAGACTGCCTCGGTACTGATTCTCCCGGTATTCTTCCGGATTGACGGCGTCTGGTTCTCCATCGTGGCGGCTGAATTATCGGCTTGTATCGTTACTTTCCTGTTTTTGATCGGGAAAAGAAAGAAATACCAATATTAGCTTCCATATATATACATATTCTAAATGTATCAACCCCTCCCGCAAATAAAACTCCATTGCCGCTTCATATAGTTATATGAAACGGCAATTCCTTCTACTGATTCATTAACCCAGCGTAATGCTGACTGTTTCCTCCACATATTCCCCGTTTTCTGTCGTCTGCACAGTCAGTTCCACGGTTTCCCCGCTCTTATAATACTGCAGCCGCTCTTTTAACTCCTGAATACTGCTCACAGCGCTTCCGTCAAAAGCAGTAATAATATCTCCCCTTTTCAGACCCGCATTCTGAGCGGCACTGTTTTCTTCTATCTCGGTCACGCAGACTCCCGATGGAATCCCGTAAACCTGTGTCGCCTCTTCACTGACACTCTGTCCGCTGATGCCCATGTAGGCAGACTCGCCTTCCGCAGCCTTCGTCCGCGTCTCCTGGTTCATTAGCTCCTCTAAGATCGGCTGTGCCTTCGACACCGGAATCGCATAGCCCATCCCCTCCACACCGGAAGAGGAAGCTTTCGCCGAATTGATGCCGATCAGCTCTCCGCTCATGTTCAGCAGTGCTCCGCCGCTGTTTCCGGGATTGATGGCTGCGTCGGTCTGGATCAGATTGTCGTAAGTAGATGTTCCTCCGTCCTCTATGCTGATGGAACGGTCCAGGGCACTGACGATCCCTGTGGTGACGGACTGTCCGTATCCCAGCGCGTTTCCGATGGCTACCACCTGTTCACCTACGAGCAATTCATCTGAATCTCCCACCTGCGCGATCTTGATCTGGTCCATCGTATCCTCTGAGATGTCCGTCAGCTTTACCGCAACCACTGCCAGATCATTGGCAGGATCTGTTCCCTTGATCTGTGCTTCGCAGGAGCTGTCATCCGAGAAACTAACCGTCAGCTCCTGTGCGCCTTCTACCACATGGCTATTGGTACAGATCAGCAGCTCTTCATCGTTCTTCCCTACGATGATCCCGGAACCTGCGCCTTCGCTCTCATACTGGTAAGACCGTCCGTGAAAATAACTCTGTACCTCCTGCACCGACTTGCTGGTGATCGCCACCACAGAAGGCATCGCATTCTGTGCCACCTCTGTCACCCCGGAAATGGTGGTATCCGCACCGGCTGTCGATGTGTTTACCAGCTTTGCCGTCTGATTCAGGGATACTTTTTCCGTATTTTCCTGCGCCGTACTCTGACTGCTCTGGGCTGCCTGCTTCACGCCTGCGGAATAACTGTAAATGCCTGTAGATACACAAGCCGCCGTCCCCATCACTGCCAATCCTAAAAATAATGCCAAACTCTTTTTTCTCATAGTAAAAAACCTCCTATATTGAATCATCAAATCTGTTGTTTGTTTTGTTTCCTTTTGATGAGTCTAATATAAGCGGTCTTTATGGTTACTTTGTGATAAAAACGTGGAAAAAATTTGATAAAAGTAAGTGCAAACGGTGAACAGGAGCGTGAAATGCTCCGTCCAGGGACGAAGGATTAAATGTTTTGTCTCAAGCATCCTATGTTACTCCTTCCCTACGATATGGTGTCCTTCATTCTTGCATAGATTGCCCTGTTTTGCAAGCTCGGACATACTTGACATCTCTTATGAAAACGTGCAGAATAGTTGGGAATGCATCCTAAAATCTATGGAAAGGAAACAAGACAATGTTTGAAACGACGACGGAACATCTCATAAATTTTATTGAAAAAAGCCCGAGCTGCTACCATGTGATCCACAATTTCCGCCAGCTTTTGACAGAGCACGGATTTCGGGAGCTGACAGAATCCCGGTACTGGAAACTGAAGGAAGGCGGACGGTACTTTGTGGTTCGAAATGGCTCCTCCCTCATAGCTTTTCAGATTCCCGCAAAAAACTTTAAAAATTTTCAGATCACCGCCTCCCACAGCGATTCTCCTTCCTTTAAGATCAAGGAACATGAGGAAATGTCGGTGGACGGCCACTATATAGAGCTGAACACGGAGCGTTACGGCGGCATGATCTTCTCTCCCTGGTTTGACCGTCCCCTGTCCGTGGCAGGAAAAGCGATCGTCCGAAGCGGGAATCTTTTCGAGACACGCCTGGTCAACATCGACCGGGACCTGGTAATGATTCCGAATGCCGCCATTCACATGAACCGCCAGGTCAATGAGGGCTACCATTACCACGCCCAGAAGGATATGCTGCCCCTCTTCGGTGACGAGACAGCGAAGGGCTGCTTCCGGAAGCTTCTTGCAGAAGAGCTTCAGGCAGAAGAAGATGACATTCTGGGAACGGATCTCTTTTTGTACAACCGTATGCCCGGCACGATCTGGGGCGCTAACCGGGAATATTTTTCCTGCACAAAACTGGATGACCTGCAGTGCGCTTACGCATCCATGCATGCTTTTCTGGATAGCGGTAATCCCGACAGCGTCTCTGTCTGCTGTATCTTTGACAACGAGGAGGTAGGCAGCACCACCAAGCAGGGGGCAGACTCTACTCTGCTTTCCGATACGCTGGAGCGCATCAATGACAGCCTCGGCCGCACCCGCGAGGAATACAAAATGGCCGTTGCCGCCAGTTTCATGCTCTCTGCCGACAACGCCCATGCCGTTCATCCTCATCATCTGGATAAAGCCGATCCCACCAACCGCCCCTATATGAACCACGGACCTGTCATCAAATACAATGCCAACCAGAAATATACCACGGATGCTGTCTCCGGCGCTATCTTCAAGGGAATCTGCGACAGAGCAGGCGTCCCCTGCCAGACCTTTGCAAACCACTCAGACCTTCCCGGCGGCTCAACCCTGGGGAACATTTTAAACACCCACGTTTCCCTGCATACGGTGGATATCGGTCTTGCACAGCTTGCCATGCATTCTCCCTATGAGACTGCCGGAACAAAGGATACCTGGTATATGATTTCTGCCATAAAAGAATTTTATAATACGCACATTGAAATGCATACACCCGGCAGCTTCTTATTCGTATAGTCTGCCGTCTCCATGCAGAGCGCTACATCTGTTTCCGCACGATTCTGTATTCGTCCCCCATTCGGAAATAAGGGCATTCCCGATAATTTCCGGTGATAAACCGGGACATTTCATCTTCGTCCAGATTGACTTCACAGGTGTAGCACTCATATTCGTCATCATAGCTGTAATTCATGCAGTATTCGCATTTTGAGCTATTACTCATAGTTACTCTCCGCCTTTCTGTATTTTCTTGCCTGCCGGGGCAACATAAACAGTAAATTCATAATCTGTTTCTGCTGACGGTCCCGGCATAAAACCCATAAGCTCGTCCAAAAGCTCCTGATCATAAGCCCCCACAGCACAAGTACCGCATCCGATGGCCTCACATGCCAGATATAGATTCTCGCATACATGCCCGGCATCGATCAGCATATATTTATGGGACTGCAGCCCATAACGCCATTCCGTCCGATAAGGAAGGACACTCCACACAAAAGTAACAGGTGCTGATGCGGCAAAACTCTGTCCATTCAGCGCCTCTTTCAGTTCCGCCTCATAATCGCCCTTCTCTTTCCACACTTCCAACTCATGCGACTCCGGCAGATAATGATAAATTCCCGGAATCATTCCTTCTACATTGCTGATAAAAAGATATGTTTCAAAGGGATGTCTGGAACCAGCCGAAGGTACATTCCGAAACGTTACCTGTTTAAATCTCCCTGCGAAATGCCTGATTCCCTGCGTTGCCCAGAGCAGAAAAGAAAGCTCCTTTAAAGAAAGCTCCGTATCCGCATATTCCCTGCAGCTTTCTCTTCCCTTCAAAAGTTCTAATAATCCCACCCCCTGCACTACATCCTCAAAATCGAGAGGAAGCGCCGTCTTTTTCGTTCCTTTCGCCTCTTTTATGGGCAGCGGAAACTGTAGCTTCTGCTGCTGGTCGGTAGGTTCTGCATGTATGTACTGAGATGTATAACCCTTCATCATCTCCCGCTGCTTTAAAATCTGGTATCTTGTCGTTTCATTCATCGTATCCGCCTCCTGAGAATCCATCTTCTGACATTTTATTCCCGCAGGCAACGAGCCAGACGCCATCCACAGGGTGCCGTCGGTGTGCTTGCATGGATATTTGTCTCATCATACCATTGCAAAGCTTCAATCTCAAGGAAAAATTAGGGTTTGCCGCTTCCCCCGGAACTATTATCTATTCTGATAAATCGCTTGCAATATCTTGCGCCATCTGTTAAAGTGAAAAAGACAGTTTATGCACCCTGTTGATTGGGTGTCCTGATGTTACAAATGTATACAGAATGGTGAGGTATTAAAGATGAGTGATTTTGAAAATTGCAGCGGCAACTGCGGAAGCTGCGGAAGTTCCTGTGATTCTGCGGAAGGCGGAGCCACGGTAACACTGACACTGGATGACGGTTCTGTACTGGAATGTGCAGTGCTGACAGTTTTTCCAGCCGGGGATAAGGAGTACATTGCCCTTCTTCCTTTAAACGAAAACGGACAGAATGAAGATGGAGAAGTGTTCCTCTATCGTTTCACTGAGGAAAACGGTGAACCGCAGCTTGACAACATTGAGGATGATGAAGAATACGAAATCGTCGCAGATGCTTTTGACGAGCTGTTAGACTCTATGGAGTTTGATGAAATCGTAGGTGAAGATGAACTGAATTAAGCGATATACGAAAAGGATGCCGCCGGAACCACATTTCCGTGCGGCATCCTTTTCGTTGACATGCACACACAAAACCGATCCGGACTTGACAGTTCTCATTTTTCTTTTTATACTGTTTTATATAAATCGAACGTTCGTTCTTTTAAATTTCTCCTGCTCTTTATAAGAAACAAAAAACGTCTGCAGACAGCCGCCAAATGCCTGCAGGCAGCCACTTAGCTCGTTGCTCACGGGAATAAAAAGAGAAAAGTGGAGGAAGATAAAAAGGAAGGAGGTATCCGATGAGAACATTTAACGATCAAACAGAAAAAACAAGTACAGACGGGCGCACCTACATTGCCATAGACCTGAAGTCCTTTTATGCAAGTGTAGAATGCGTAGAACGAGGTCTGGATCCTCTGACCACAAACCTGGTAGTTGCCGACTCCTCCCGCACTGAAAAAACAATCTGCCTTGCGGTATCCCCTTCTCTGAAAGCATACGGCATTCCGGGGCGTGCCAGGCTGTTCGAGGTCATCCAGAAGGTAACGGAAGTCAACCGGGAGTGCCGCGATCCGGCACTGGAAATTTCCTACATCACCGCACCGCCCCGGATGCAGCTTTACATGGATTACAGTACGCGGATCTATCGAATTTACCTGAAATACCTTGCCCCCGAGGATATCCATGTCTACTCCATTGACGAGGTCTTCATGGATGTGACAGATTATCTCTCCCTCTACCAGATGACGGCGCGTGAATTGGCCATGACCATGATCCGGGACATCCTTTTCACCACCGGTATCACAGCCACCTGCGGCATCGGCACCAATCTCTATCTGTGCAAGATAGCAATGGACATTGTGGCAAAACATGAAGAAGCTGATCAGGATGGCGTTCGGATCGCAGAGCTGGATGAGTACACATACCGAAGGCTCCTCTGGTCACATACGCCGCTCACGGATTTCTGGCGTGTCGGCCGCGGCTATGCAAAGAAACTGCAAGCGGTCGGACTCTATACCATGGGCGATATTGCGAGATGCTCTCTTGGCGGTCCCACTGATTACTACAATGAGGAGCTGCTGTATCAGCTTTTCGGTGTCAACGCGGAACTGCTTATTGACCATGCCTGGGGCTGGGAACCGACTACTATAGCGCTGATCAAATCCTACCGGCCGGAAAGCAGCAGCATTAGCTCCGGACAGGTGCTCCAATCTCCCTATCCTTATGAAAAGGCACGGCTGATCGTTCGGGAGATGGCTGACCTTCTGGCTTTAGACCTGGTAGATAAGGGGCTGGTCACCGACCAGATCGTATTGACGATCGGATATGACCGTGAAAGCCTGGAAGGTGAACGCGGAAAGAAATATCACGGTCCGGTAACCACAGATTCTTATGGAAGAAAAATACCGAAACACGCACATGGCAGCATAAATCTTGAAAAATATACCTCCAGCACCAATCTGATCCTAAAGAAAGCCACAAAGCTTTTTGAGCAGATCGTCGATGCCGGCCTTCTGGTACGGCGTGTAAACATTACCGCAAACCATGTGATCTATGAAGACAGTCTCCCGGAAGAATCCGGATATGAGGAAATGGATCTGTTTACGGATTATGCCGCTCTGGAGGCTGAACGCAGAAAAGAAAAGGAGGCTCTTGCACAGGAAAAAAAGCTCCAGCATGCTATGCTGGATATCAAAAAACGTTTTGGAAAAAATGCCATCCTCAAAGGCATGAATCTGGAAGAAGGCGCCACCACTACAGAAAGAAACCGTCAGGTCGGCGGGCATAAAGCATAGAGAAAGGAAAGGATTTATGAAGCAGAACAGTGACAGCCACAAATACGATGACATCCTTCATCTGCCGCACCATGTATCCAGCGTTCATCCGCAGATGAGTCTCCAGAACCGTGCGGCACAGTTTTCACCCTTTGCAGCTTTGACCGGCTACGATGAGCAGGCACGGGAAGCCGCCAGACTGACCGACACAAAAATCGAATTGTCTGAAAGCATGAAAGCGCTGCTGGATGAAAAACTGAGGATCATACAGGAACAGCTTAGAGCAGGGGCTGAGACATCTCCGCCGTTTATCTCCATTACCTTTTTTCAGCCGGACGCTCACAAAGAAGGCGGAAAATATGTAACCTTCTCCGGAGCCGTAAAAAAGCTTGATCTCACGGAAAGAAAAGTCATCTTCTATCCCTCTTCCAGCTCACCGGGCGGCAAAAAAACGATGACAGGTCTCATCATTGCAATAGATGACATTCTGGAGATTACGATCCTGTGATTTTATTATGTTTTTTTCCACCATTCTTCAGTTCCTCCACAAACCTGGAGGGCTGAAGCACTTTTCCGTATTTTTCTCTGGCATAATAGATATGTAAATGCTCCTTCGCCCGTGTCATTCCCACATAGAACATCCGCCGTTCCTCCTGCATATCCGCATCCAGCACAGCCTTCCGGTGAGGCATATTTCCCTCATTGGCATCTGCCAGAAAGACAATAGGAAACTCCAGTCCTTTGGCACTGTGCAGGGTCGTAAAATTCACAGCATGGGAGTCCTGCTGCTCCTTCGCCTGGCGTTTCAGCGTCTCGGCATATTCCTCCATATGGCGAAACCAGTCTTCATATGTCTTAAAATTCTTCGCCGCCTCCTGAAGCTCGTTTAAGATCTCGTATAGCTCCTCCGGCTTCATTCTCCGGTACTGGGCGTAGTCAAAGAGGTATTCCTCGTAGCCAATCCCCCGGCGGATAAAATTGATCGCCGCATAGGGCGTCATGTTTTTCAGCAGCCCCAGGTCATACTCCAGCTTGTCGATACGCTCTGTCATCCACTCCTTGTCCTCATAATACTCCCGCAGATTTTCAAAGGAAATCTCCATACTGTCCAGTGCCTCCCGGCTCACATAGCGTTTCGGACGGTTGATGACCCGAAGAAACTCTTTTCGTTCCCGGCTCCCCTGCGCCATCCGGATATAGGAAATAATATCGCGGGCTATCCAGTGTTCGTATATATTCGGCATGATATCTCTCATGCGGAAAGGAATATTATACTCCATAAATTTACTTATCATGAGCCTGCCCCCGGTGTTTGTCCGGAACAGCACGGCAATATCCTCCGGACGGTAGCCGCCCTCCAGATATTCCTTCACTTTCCGCACCAAAAAAGTATTCTCCTGTGCCTGTGTGACAAAACCGTGAACTTCGATCTTCTCCCCCGCCGCCTTCACCCCATGGATCTCTTTGGGATAGCGCATGGTATTGTTGACAATGACACGCCCGGCAGCTTTGATGATATTTTCCGTAGAGCGATAGTTGGCTTCCAGCTTCACAAGCTTCGCTTCCGGATAATCCTTTCCAAAATTCAGCATGATCTCCGGTCTGGCTCCCCGGAAACGATAGATGGACTGGTCATCATCCCCTACGATAAAGAGATTGTTCTTCGGCGCCGCCAGCAGACGGATCACATCGTACTGGATCTGGTTGATATCCTGAAACTCATCGATCAGAATATAGGGAAACCGTCTCTGCCATCCCTCCCGGATATCCTTTCTCTCTTTTAAAAGTTCATAGGTATAGACCAGCATATCATCAAAATCCAGCAGACGGGCCGATCCCAGCTTCTGCTGATATCTTCCGTAGATTTCCCGGAAAATCTCATCGGAACAGTTGGCAGAATAGTAATGCTCCAGAGCAATCCTGTCATTTTTTACTTTGCTGATCTCCATGGTAATGCCGGACAGGAACTCTGCCTCATCCTCAATCTCCAGATTCATACTGCCGGTGATTTCTTTCAAAAACTGATATTTCTGCTCCTCCCGCAGAATATTCGCTGCCGTATAATGATAGGCGTTTTTTAATATCCCGAAAAAAACGGCATGAAAAGTCCCGAAGGTAACAGGCAGGTATTTTCCGCCCATCAGCCTCCCGAAACGTTCCTTCATCTCGATAGCCGCAGCCTTCGTAAAGGTGATCACCAGAATGCCGGATGGTGACACCCCTCTTTTCTCTATCAAATATTTTACTCTCTGTGTAATTACGGTGGTTTTGCCGGAACCGGGCCCTGCAAGACAGATGCAGGGTCCTTCGGCATGGGCGACTGCCCTTGTTTGCGCTTCGCTCAGACTCATATTATTCTGCTGCGGCCTCTAATTTTTCGATGGCCGCCTGAATTCTCCTGACAGACTCTTCTTTTCCAATTACATCCAGGATCTCCGTAGCTCCCGCCGGAGTCGTCTGCTTTCCGGACACGGCGGTACGAATCGGCCACATCACATAGCCTGTCTTATATCCCTTTTCCTTTCCGTATGCCACCAGCGTCTCAAAGAGGGCATCATTCGTGAAATCCTCCTGTGCCTCCAGAAGCGGAAGCACATCCTTTAATACTCCAAGAGACTTTTCCGCATTCGTCTTCATTTTCTTATGGGTATACATCGCCGTATCATACTCCGGCACCGCCTCAAAGAAATCGATCATTTCCGGGATGTCCGGAAATACCTCAATCCGTGTCTTTACCATCCGGGCAATCTTTTCAAAATCGTAATCCTTATGGATCGTATTTTTAATAAACGGCAGCGCTCTCTCATAGAATTTTTCAAAATCCATAGCTTTGATGTACTCGCCGTTCATCCATCTCAGCTTTACCATGTCAAAGACAGCCGGAGATTTGCTCATATGGCGGTAATCAAAAGCCTTCACCAGCTCCTCCAGCGTAAAAATCTCCCGGTTATCCTGCGGGCACCAGCCAAGCAGCGCCACGTAGTTTACCACTGCTTCTGTCACAAAGCCCTGCTCGATCAGATCTTCATAAGAGGAATGGCCGCTCCTCTTGCTCAGCTTCTGGTGGTCTTCGTTGGTGATCAGCGGACAGTGTACATACACCGGAACCTCCCAGCCAAAGGCTTCGTAGAGGCGGTTGTACTTCGGCGCTGAAGAT
>ENA-OPVH01001749-OPVH01001749.1-human-gut-metagenome-genome-assembly--contig:-NODE-1749-length-10042-cov-1.991889_pt1 | contig 10042 bp, 8 predicted proteins | sample MGYA00241494_ERZ501980 | MGnify/ENA primary metagenome ERZ501980 (study PRJEB25962, sample SAMEA1964914) | human gut metagenome | biome: human gut; feature: human-associated habitat; material: faeces... | reverse complement strand
AAAGCATTTTTATAATATCGGCAGGCTAAAAGATATATTTACCTTTCAATGCTGTGAATTATGTGCGAGAGTTGAAAGATTTGGGGATAGGGATTATTTTTGAAAAGGAAAATATCAATACCCTCGATGCAAAGGGAGAAGTGCTGCTTACCATTCTTTCCTCACTGGCACAGGATGAGAGCCGGTCCATTTCAGAGAACTGTACATGGGGAATTCGCAGAAGGTTTGAAACAGGAAAACACAAAATGAGTACAAAGCGTTTTCTTGGCTACGATACGGATGAAACGGGGAAGCTGGTAATCAACAGGACACAGGAGCCGATTGTGGTTCGGCTGTATCAGGAATTCCTGGACGGAAAAACAACCGATTACATCAAGCGGATTTTTGAACGGGAAGGTGTGAAAAACTGGGATGGCGGTACGAAGTGGCAGTCCACAACCTTAATGAGTATGTTGGAAAATGAAAAATACAAGGGTGATGCCTTGCTGCAGAAAAGTTATACGGTGGATTTCCTCACCAAGAAACGTACACAGAACAAAGGGGAAATTCAGATGTTTTATGTGGAGGATGACCATGATGCCATCATTTCAAAGCGGATATGGGAATGTGTACAGCTTGAAATAAAACGCAGGAAAAAGTATCTGGAGGAGCATGGGACAAACTCCTATTCCCATCGGCCGGAAAGCAATCCATTTGCATCTAAGATAATTTGCGGAGACTGTAATAAGGTATTTGCACGGAAAGGCTGGCGGAGCAGCACGGGCGTTGACCGTAAGGTATGGCAGTGCAGTGAACGCTACAAGGTCAAAGGAGTTATGGGATGCGCCAACCGCCACGTAGAGGAAGAAACGCTGATAAAGGCTTATCTGATGGCTTGGAACGCATTGGTGGAGAACCGAGAGGATTTCATGGAGCAGTGGACGGAGCAGCTTCAGAGCGAGAACCTATTGGAAGGTTATCGAGCAGAGAAGTTCATAGAGTACACCGATGGGGCAGAACCTTTGACGGAGATGGATACGGACTTCATGCTGAAAACGCTGGACCACATCAAGGTTTTTGAGGATGGAACATTGTTGGTGGTGTTTTTGGACGGAACGGAGATTGAATGTAAAAATGAAGAGGAGTAAGAAAAGATGCCGATTGGGAGTTGCGATTCCTGATCGGCTTTAAAAGTGTATCAAAAATAAATTAAAATAAAATTGATACAATAAGATTGACAAAACGTTGATAAAACAGTATAATTTTAATGTATCAAAAAAATAAAAAAGAGGAAATGATATAAATGGTAGTATATGAATTGATTCCTAAATTAATAAGAGCAGCATTAAATAATGATAAGAAGGCTGTAGAATCGATTTCTCTCATGATAGGGAGAAAAATAAAAAAAGAGTATCCTCAAATAGCATCGGAAATTATGCAAATAACCGCCAATAGCAGTGTGGGGGCTGACACATTGAGAACATTGGATTTGACTCCCGCTCCAGTTGATAGAGAAACTCGAAGCCAATTGGTGAAGGTAGAAGAACCGATAATGGTAGAAGAACCGATATTATCGCCAGAGGTTTGGCATCAACTAAAGGATTTTTTGCTAGAACGCGAATTGTTGAAAAGATTTTTGGAAGAGGATATTGTTCCACCTAATAGTATATTATTGAGCGGAAAACCAGGGGTAGGTAAAACGTATATAACAAAATGGCTTTCTTATAAACTTAATTTACCAATAGTGACGGTTGATTTGGCAACATCGATATCAAGTTACTTGGGTAGAAGTGGACAAAATATAAAAAGTATATTTGACTATGCTAAATCCCAAAATGTTATTTTGTTTTTGGATGAGTTAGATGCTATTGCAAAAAGAAGAGATGATATGGGAGATTTAGGAGAACTTAAACGGTTGGTAAATGTCCTTCTAAAAGAATTGGAAGAATGTCCGGTTACTTGTGTGATTGTAGGTGCTACTAATCACCCAGAGATATTGGATAAAGCAATATGGAGGCGATTCGACAGGAATATAGAAATCCCTATGCCTGGAAAGGAAGAACGCAGGAAACTTGTTGAGAGAACATTGGGTAATAAGTTCGGTGAGATGAAAAGTGATACAATAAAGTTCATTGTTGGAAATACAGAAACTGTTTCTGCTTCTGAAATTTGTAAACTATGTGAACATATAAAGCGTCAGATGGTGATGAATCGCGATGACAAGCCAGATATACTTGCTTTGAGAGAGTGCTGCCGCATAATTGAATTAAAAGATCGAAATGAAAAAGTTCAATTATGTAAGCGGATAAAGAATGAATTTCCAGAATTATCGTTGAGAGATATTTCAAATATTACTATGATTTCATCGGCATCAGTTGGAAGATATATAAAGGAGTGATGATATGGAAAAAGGAAAATATCCCATTATTGCAAATGGAGAATTATATGTAGAGCCGATTAGTAAAAAAATGAATTTTCCACCTAAAGAATGGCCGCATGATTATAACGACGCAAAAATAAATATTTGCAATGATTTGAATAATATCAAAAAGAAGATCGAAGATAAAGAAGAAATATTTTTGGATGAAAAAGTTCTGTGTATTCGATTGGAGCCTAAATTGGAAGCAAAATCATATGTTCCAGATTCTTTGATGATATCGGAAGACATGCAGATTATAGGTGGAAGAAAATATGCCTTTGTAGATGAAAATGGCGAAAAAAAAGATGCAAAATTGTATTTTGTCAAGACAAAAAATGCAGGAATAGATAAATTAGAAAAAACACTGAGAAATGGAAGTAAGGATACTGTCGAAAAATGGAGAAGACAGATACAGTCTATAAAGAATATAGACCTGCTAAGTAGCGAGGAGAAGGTTCAGGGATTGACAGAGGATTGGACGAAAGGAACAATAGAAATTGTTCTTCATCCTTTGGAAAATAGTGTCCAGAAAATGATAGATGCATTTATGGAAATTTCAGGTTTATCTTCAAATGAAATAAAGATAAAAAGCTATGAAAAAGGTTTAACTTTTATCAGTGCAGTTTGCGATCGGGAAATAATAGCAGCTATTGAAAAGTTTAATCCATTGAGGTCTTTGCACCCTATGGGAGATATTGATCTTGAACCAATGCGAATGGTGCAGGAAGTGGAAGGCCCTAGGCCGGCAAAAAAGAAAATGCGTTCTAATATAACAGTAGGAATGTTTGATGGTGGTATAATTGAAGATCATGTCTTGTTAAAAGGTTATGCAAAGGAAAATGATGTAGTAAATACAACGGCCACATCAAATTCGTTACAACATGGGAATTCAGTGTGTGGAGCTATATTGCATGGTCACTTAGGTGGAAAAACCCCATCAGATGAATTGAAAAATCCCTCTGTATTCGTAGAGTCATTTAGAGTGTTGCCAGCTGAAACACAGATAACGAGTACACGAGATGCTGAATCGGTACATGGAATGTACGAAACTATTGATCAAATTGAAGCTGTTGTAGCTGAACGTAAAGATATAAAATTATATAACTTATCATTTGGTCCTAAAGAACCGATTTTGGATGATAATATAAGTCGATTTACATATGCATTGGATCGTCTGACATATAATGTAGAGGAAGGAGAAATTAACCCGCTTTTTTGTACTGCTGTCGGTAATGATGGTAATAGAGGGGAGTATTTGAACCGTATTCAAACCCCGTCTGATATGGTAAATGGACTTGCGGTGGGAGCATATACATATAATTTGTTTGGTGAAAAAATCAGAGCAGATTATAGCAGTGTAGGTCCTGGAAGAGAAGGAGCGAAAACAAAACCTGATTTGTTAGAGTTTGGTGGCAGTCAGGAACGGCCGTTCATTGTTGTTGGAAGAGGTAATGATAAGGTTGGTATTAGTGCAGGGACAAGTTTGGCAACTCCTGTGGCAACGGGAAAAATTGGTCAGATGATGGCACATTCACCATCAATTACTCCACATTTGGGACGAACATTATTGATTCATAATGCGACCTCTATGTCTGGGGTGCGGGATAATGAATGTGGATATGGATTTGGTAAAGAGGATGTTGATGATATTTTAAAATGTATTGGAAATAAAGTGACAATACTATATTCGGGAGATTTGCCTGCTGCGAGTACGGTTAAATTACCTATTTTTTCACCTGGAGTTAATCAATCAACAGGAAATGTGAGTGTTATATGGACGATAACAACTATTGTTAATCCGGATATAACAGATACGGATGCATATACCAATAACTGTATAGAAGATACATTTTATCCTAACAGTGCGGTGTTTAACTTTTCGAAAAAAGGGAAAAAGACAATAAAGCTAAATCTTACAAAAACAGAAGATGCACAGCAGATGGAAAAATTATTGGAGCAAGGATATAAAATGTCGGAATTACCTGTAAGTGGTGCTGCAAAAAAAGATAAAAGTGAGAATGCACTTAGAAATAAAGATTTAAAATGGGATACTGTTATAAAGAAAACCAAATCTATGAGAGCAACATCATTGTTAAACCCATTTTTAACATTGCATGCGATTGGAAGAAATGGGTATGAGCATGAAAATATTAAGTATTTTGTAGCAGTTACTATTGAAGCCAAAGGGTATAAAGGGAATTTGTATGATAATATACTACAGACATACTCTAACTTGTTGCCGATAGAAATCCATAATGTGAACAAAGTTATGGTTCCTGTTGAATAAATGAAAAAAATCAATTGGAGTGTTTTCCGATTGATTTTTTTATGTATAATTATGTCATGAACAGTTTTTATATTATTATCCATGAGAGGTGCTAGTATGGGATATGAAATAGAGTTTAAATTAATTGATATAAAAGATATAAATAAAATTCAATGTGTCGAAGAAACAGAAGGTCCCTTTGGAGATGATGTTAAAGTTGTATGTAGACATGATATTACAGATGAATATTGCAAAACTATAATGCAGAGAGCAATGACGAGAATAGCTATAGAATGTGAGTGGCGTTATATTGGATGTACAGAAAGAATAGGTCATCATGAGTTTGAAGTATCAGGACCAGTAAATAAGTATATAGTAATATTCCAACAAGATACATATGAATGGAATGTGCAATTAACGGTAGAAATAGGATATAAGAATTCATGTCATAAAAGCGAACAAAGTTATGATGCTTTTTTGGAAAAATTGAAACTTGCTATTAAAAATAGCATGGTACGAGATTGGTATAAATGTGTGTGGATTAGTGATAGCCAATCTTTATGGTTATCAAGAGAAGTTTATTCAGAAATCTATATGGCAGAAAATGAACTTCGAGCATTTGTAAGTAAAGTGATGATTGATAATTTTGGGGCTGAGTGGCATGATAGACCAGAGTTTTCCAAGTTAAGTGCCAGTATTGAATTAAATGCAGATAATGTGAAAAGAAATGTTCCTAATTTTGCCAATATTGATGTGAATTTGTATACGGTCACTTTAGAAGGGCTGATGGATACTGTACAGTCAGATATATATACTGACGCCATGTCATCTGATTCAGAAGTTCAAAAGAGAATTAAAAGTAAAATTTTTTCAACAACCCAATTGGATAAAATGAAATCTGCATTGGATTTTCTGAGAAATCAATACACTAAAAAATACAATATTTGGGACAAGTTTTTTATTCCTTTTATTGATAAGCCGGAGGAATTCCAAACCTCATTAACAAGTTTTATAGCGAATAGGAATCATGTTGCACACAATAAATTGTTGGATTATTCCGCAAAAGAGAAAATGTTATATGACACTCATGCGTTTAGAGGTTATATAAAGGAAGCTGTTAGAAAATTCGATAGTGAAAATCGTTCTGAAGAAGTAGAAGAGACTTTGCAAGCTATAGAGGATCAAAAAGAATATGAACGAGAAGCACATTTAGAAATAGTACAGTCTGAAGCAGGAATATCAATAAGGGATAGAAAAAAGATATTGGCTTTATTTAGAGAAGTGATAAGGGATATTTATAGAGATATACATGAAATTCTATACTTTAATGAAGTGTTGGATGTTAACGAAATAAACTCTCTAAAAGATGAAATGGATGAACAGCTTTTGTTTACAATATTTAATGGACGGCAGGAACTTTTAAATGTATATGGACTGGTAGATATTGATGATTCTGAGGGAGCAACAAGTGTACTGAAAATAAGTGTAGTTGGAGGAAATGATGAAGATGTTGCTACTGAAAGTATTGAATACGTTAATGGCGAAGCGGAATACAACTTGGAGCAGACCAGTTATATGCCAGTAGTAAAAGATTCATTAGATGATGGCAATAAGGAAGCTGTCAAAGAGGCTGTTAATGAGTTTGTGCTAAGGATAATGGATGATTGCGAAACAATGGGATATAGCGAAGAAAGACGGGCGGAGGAAGACTGGGATGCAGATGCTGCTGACATTTTAGAAAACAGATAGATTATCATGTGGGGTAAAGGCTATCCCCCCCTAAGTGGAGTATATACTTTTTTGCAAAAGGTTTCAGTTTCGCTATTTAGTATAAGAAGAAACTTTCACCGCATACAGAAACCGTGGCTCTTCTTGTCAAGAACCGTTGATTTTCCGGGCTTTGTGTGCAGTTCCCCAAAAACGGACCAGTGTTTTCCAAGAAAATAGGACGTGAATTTAATATCTTATCCAAGGTGGGATAAGTGGAAACCACAAGTCAAAAAAACCAGCAAGCCAGTGGTTTTGGCCAGGCTGGTTTTTGTATGCCTCAGTATGCAAGAAAGGGCGCCGCACCGAAGGCATACCTTGGTAGTGGCGCCCTTTCTGCATTTTTAATCAATGCCCCGGATAGAGACCAGAGGGATTTTTTCTCTCAGGATTTCGCAGAATCCTTCCAGTTCGGCTTTGGAATAGCTGGAAAATCCCGGATGGATGACGCTGTCTGAGTCCCGGTATGCCTGTAGGAAATAGGCGCGGCATCCGGCGATCCATGAGGCGATAGCTGCAAAATCAGAGGCAGTGTGCAGTTCGCGGACGACGGTAGTGCGGAACTCGTATTCCGGGACGGAAGATTTTAAAAAGTCTACGGATTCTTCAATGGCTGTCAGATCCAGGGTCTCGCAGCCTGCCACCTCCCTGTAGCGGGCAGGGGAAGACTTGATATCCATAGCCACATAATCGATCAGTCCTGCTTCGTACAGCTTCTGGATGACCTTCGGGCGGCTGCCGTTAGTATCCAGCTTTATCAGATAGCCAAGGGATTTGATTTTTTCCATCAGGTCGGGAAGTTCTGCCCAGAGGGTCGGCTCCCCTCCGCTGATACAGATGCCGTCAAGGATTCCCTGCCTTTTCTTCAGGTATGCCAAAACCTCTTCTTCTGGAAGAAAAGGTTCCCGCTCTGGGGCGAGCACAAGATTTCCATTCTGGCAAAAGGGACAGCGGAAATTGCAGCCGCCCAGAAAAAGAGTGGCGCCCACCTTGCCGGGGTAGTCGAGGAGCGTCAGAGTGCTAAAGCCGTGGATTTTCATTTTGGATGGATCCTTTCTTGTTTCGTGGTTTTTCTGCAATTAATGATACTATACAGAGGAAAGGAAGAAAATGCAAGATTTTATAATTCTGTTTCTATACGGAGATAACTGGTTCATGTAACAGATCATAAATCAAATGAGATAAAAAACAGTTAACAGTTCAATGAAAAGAGGATAATTGTGTGGCTTTTTCATTGTCAGGCATATGCAAAAAAGCGCCATCAGCGCTCTTTCTTACATATTCAGGTATGCGAAGCGACTCCGTTGGATCAGTATTTGAGGATGGCAGACCCGGACAGCCTGCCGCTTCCGGGCTCCATGCCGCACGAAAAAAATTGTATGGAATACAAGGAGGGTAAAAATGAACGACAGTTTTATGAAAGAACGGCCGGTGTTTCCACTGCTGATATCCATGGCGCTTCCCATGGTCATCTCCATGCTGGTAAATTCCCTGTATAATATCGTGGACAGCTTTTTTGTTGCGAAGATCAGTGAGGATGCGATGACGGCGCTGTCCCTGGTCTATCCGGTGCAGAATTTTATCAATGCGGTGGCGATCGGCTTCGGCGTGGGAATGACAGCGGTGATCTCCCTGTACCTGGGGGCGGAGGATCATGGGAATGCAAATCTGGCGGCAACGCACGGGCTTTTGTATTCCATCCTTCATGGCGTTTTGCTGACTGCCGGAAGTATGCTGCTTATGCCCCGTTTTTTAAGGATGTTCACAGAGGAAGCACGCGTGGTGGAACTTGGTATAGAATATTCAACGATCGTTTTTTCCTTTTCCATTGTGATCATGCTGAACCTGTGGTACGAAAAAGTATTTCAGTCGGTGGGAAGGATGAAGATCACGATGGCGGGGATGATGTGCGGGTGTATTGCAAATATCATTTTGGACCCGCTGCTAATCTTTGGCTTTGGAGGCTTTCCGGGAATGGGGATCCGGGGCGCGGCACTTGCCACAGGAATCGGGCAGGTGATCACGCTGATCGTTTATGCTGTTGTTTATGTAGTATATCCGATCTCTGTGCGTGTCGGACGAGAATATCTCGTGTCGGACAAAAGGATCGACGCTAAACTTTATGCGGTGGGAATACCCGCTATTTTAAATCTTGCGCTGCCGTCTTTGCTGGTTTCTGTCCTGAACGGGCTGCTGGCGCTGTATTCTCAGGGCTATGTGGTGGTCCTTGGCGTTTACTATAAGCTTCAGACCTTCCTCTATCTGCCGGCAAACGGAATCATCCAGGGGATGCGCCCGATCATCGGCTACAATTTCGGCGCAGGAGAGCATGAGAGAGTAAAAAAGATCTATCAGGCGACGCTTGCGATGAGCGGCGCGATCATGGCTGTGGGAACCCTGGCATGTCTGCTGGCATCCGGAAATCTGATCGCCCTGTTTACGGATAATCCGGAGACGGTCATGAGAGGGAAAACAGCACTGCGCATCATCAGTGCGGGCTTCGTGGTTTCTGCCGTTTCCGTGACATCGGCAGGGGCGCTGGAGGGAATTGGAAAAGGATTCCAGTCGCTGCTCATTTCCCTGTGCAGATATGCAGCCATTATCATCCCATCGGCGTTTCTTCTGTGCCGCATCCTGGGGGCTGCGGGTGTCTGGCATGCCTTCTGGATTACGGAAACGGTCACGGCTGTCATAGCGGCGGGGATATACCGAAAGACGGTAAAGACAAGGTAGGCGTTTGCAGAACGGCTCATTTAATATATAATGATGTAAAACAAGCCGCTGTGGTGTATTTCTCAATCAGCGGCAAAGCGCAGCACGGAGGAGGGGAAGATCTTATGACAGAGGATGAAAAATATATGAAAGAAGCCATCCGCCAGGCGAAAAAGGCATATGCGCTGGAGGAGGTTCCGATCGGATGCGTTATTGTTTACGAAGGGAAGATCATAGCCAGAGGCTATAACAGGAGAAATACGGATAAAAACACGCTTTCCCATGCGGAGCTGAATGCCATAAAGAAGGCAAGCAAAAAGCTGGGGGACTGGCGGCTGGAGGGATGCACCCTGTATGTTACCCTGGAGCCGTGCCAGATGTGCGCGGGAGCTATCGTTCAGGCGCGGGTGACGGAGGTGGTCATCGGAAGCATGAATCCGAAAGCCGGGTGTGCCGGATCCGTGCTGAATCTTTTAGAGATGGAGGGCTTTAATCATCAGGTGACTGTGCGGCGGGATGTGCTGCGGGAGGAGTGCAGTACGATGTTAAGTGAATTTTTCCGGGAGCTGAGGGAGAAGAAGAAAGCCAAGAAAGCATTTGACAAATCTGCTGATTCAGGTTATAGTAAGGAAGCACATGAAGCGTGTGCAGTGGATATGTCATAACATTTCCGCGCAGCCGGGGAGTTAGCGGTGCCCTGTACCTGCAATCCGCTACAGCAGGGGTGATACTAAACCGAGGGTTCTGCGCTGTGGAGCTGCCCTCTGTAAGTGGCGTTGACGTCTGGGTCTCGCGCAACAGGACTCTGTGAACCGTGTCAGGGCAGGAATGCAGCAGCACTAAATAGAATCTCCTGTGTGCCGTGAGGCAGCCTGGACCGAGTTAACTGCGGAGGTAAC
>ENA-OPVH01001748-OPVH01001748.1-human-gut-metagenome-genome-assembly--contig:-NODE-1748-length-10046-cov-1.597738_pt1 | contig 10046 bp, 5 predicted proteins | sample MGYA00241494_ERZ501980 | MGnify/ENA primary metagenome ERZ501980 (study PRJEB25962, sample SAMEA1964914) | human gut metagenome | biome: human gut; feature: human-associated habitat; material: faeces... | reverse complement strand
GTCCACCCCGTAGCTGAAAAGGGCGGAATCATTGTAAATGGCGTAAGTTGTTCCCGCCGCTACGCCCTGTCCGTTATAAATTCCGGCATACACCCCCGTGCCGGAATTCTGGTTGCCGCCGGTGGGAAGCGCATACCGCGGCCTTATAATCGGCAGCCGTACCGTAATCACGCCGTCGTCGGCGATATTTCCCGTCTCCCGGGCAGGCACATATGTGAACCGTCCATTGGATTCGGCTGTGTAATATTCGCTGATTTTCTTAAACAAGCCGCTTTCCCAATCCGTGTCAACAAAGGCGCTTTGAACATCCTCAAACTCCACCCTCAGCACCAGAAGCGGGCAGGTCCCGCCCATTGGCGGGGGCTGGGGATGATCGGCGTCTGTCATCGGGATAAGCTTGCCGTTAAGCGGATCCTTCGTAAAATCATAGGCTGCGGTAATACGGCCCGGCGTATAGGACGAGCTTCTAGCCGCCGGCCCGTTGCTCTCCCGGCCTCCCGCGCCGCGCAGCCGGCCGAGCTTTTCCTTCCAGCCCGACACGCCGCCGCTTAGGTTGACCTTCTGCGCCTGGGACGCAGCCGAACGCGCAAACGCGCCCCCTGTTACATAGCCGCCCATGGCGAACGCACCGTTGCGATCGACGACGAAGCGAAATGCGCCGTTTGAATCCTTGATCAGCAAATTGCCGTCCGTGTCCGTCGTATAGGAAAAGAACTCGTCGCCATAGCTGCGAATTTGGAGCATCTGGCCGCTTAACCCGTCCACAACCTCAGCGTTTCCCGGATAAGCAACAACCGCGCTTGCCGCGCATGGCAGCGCGGCAAACGCTGCCATGACAAAAAGAAAAAGTCTATATCGCTTCATGGCGCAAGCGCTCTCCCTTCGATACGGTGTTTTACATTAATGAAGAAATTAATTATACCAGATATCCCCAGAGCAGGCAAGGTTTGCTGGACAGGGCAGCAGGCCAGCGTCATTTAACTTCAAATTTGCACTACGTGCCTTTAAGATCAATTTCCCGATCAATTTATTCTCACTTTCGTGTCAAAAATGGCTCTCAATGGCTTCTGCGTAAAAATTCGTTTTAAATGACGCTGCCCTGGCTTTGCGGGATGTCTAGAATCATTCGCAAACAAAAAACGAGTGCAACCGCAGTCTTAACGACTCAAAGCTGTACTCCGTTTTTTATCTTTGTACATGGATAGGATTTTGGAAAACGCCACCGTCGTCTGAAGAATGCCTCCACATGCTCGTGATCCAGATGGACAGCGTTCTGCTTTTGGACTTGCTCATGCGTTGTGCTTGTTTTGACGGTACACATTCGGTGTGACACCATTTGCCTTTTTGAATGCTTTATAGAAATATGTGACATCGGCAAAACCACTCTGCTCCGATATGCGTTTCACCTGCGCATCGGTCTGCATGAGCAACATTCGGGCGTAATCCATACGCGCCTTGAGAATGCGCTCGCTAAGGGTTGTGCCGGTGCAGCGACGATAAATCCTCCCCACATAGGTCGATGAGTAACCCGTAGCCTCGGCAACGTCGTTGACGCTGAACATTGCGTCATGAAAACGCTCCTCAATCATGTGCTCAATGCGCTCCATTAACTCGGTATAGTGATCGTCCTTGCGCCCCGCAACGGCAGATTCGACCTCCGCGAGCAAACTGCACAGTGTATTTTCGATGTCCATCACGTTTTCCAGCGACGCTACACCGAAAAGACTGATGGAGGAATAAGCGCCGTCATCTGCGGCATTGTTGCTGATGAGTGTGGTCAGGCATTCGTCCAACGCAGCCAGCATCTGCACCAGCGCCACGTGGAAACCTTTGTAAGAGCCTTCTGTCATGCGCTCCAGCACTTCGTGCAATTCGCGCGCCGCATGCAGCATATCCAGCTGCATTACATGCCCTAGCATCAGGCGAATTTGCGCTTCGGGATACACGCACTGGAGACTTTCTGCTTCATGGATCATTTCCCAATCCAGCACGCGCAACTGCATCTGCAAATAAGGCAGGTTTTCCATGCCCCAGCGGAAAGCGGTGCTCAACTCACCAAGGGTGGAGACAGGCTGCGCAATTAGCGCATCGAAGCGGATCTCCAGCAAAATCTCCAGTTGTTCCACTAATGTCTGCGTTACCGGGTGGCACACATCGCATTGCAGCACCAGCGCCAAGTTTCCGCCTTCTATATCCACCGCCAATAGCGGATGCTCGTCTTTGGCAATTTCCAGCGCAAGCTCACAAGTGGAAAAACGCGTGAGTTCCTGTCGTTTCATGTCCACCGTTCGGCAAAACTCGTTGTAGCTGCGCTGATGCATCAAAATCAGCGTCAAGGGCTGCCCGGGCTGCGGTGCAAGCATGCACTGCGTCTGCAATGCAATCAGGTCATCCTTCGTCATACGCGCTGACTCCATCAGCAGCCTTCGCAATGCGCGGCAACGCTCTTGATAAGCGCGCTCGCGCTGCTGCTCGCGTGCATCCTCAAGCGCCTGCTGCTGCCCCGCCTGAAAGCGGATAAGCTTGCGTACGATAATACCAGCCAGCGTCACCAACGCCGCCAGAAGCAGAATCAGCGCTACCAGCCACGACATCTGCGTACGAATCCCAAACAAGCTGGCCACATATTGCCGACTGATCGCATAGCAGATGATCCAATAATCTGAAAATGCTGCGTCGAAGAACACAAGGTTGCTTTGCCCGTCCACGGCAGCGACATAGTGTCCGCGCCGACCGTCATTCTCCAGCGCGCCACGGATATGCGGCAGTGCCGAAAGATCCTCATGTTCGTCAAGCTGGGAGATCCCCTGTTTATCAACCAGATCAATCCGAAACTTAACGTCCTGCGAGGGCTGCCACAGTCCCGAAAGATAGGCCGATTGTGAGACGTTGATGATCAGCACGCTGGGCGTGCCTGCCTGCAGCGCATTGTAGCGAAGGTAGGAGATGTATCGCGCTGTTTCCAGCTTGGGATAGGATACGCCCACCTCGCGCGAGATCGGCTCGAGATTATCATAGTCCCGATAATGACGCACCAAATCACACGCCTGCCGATCGAACATTTCGCCAAAGGTTTGCACGGCTTGCGTGGAATGATCGCTCGAAACGTAGAAAGTATTGTTTTGCGCGTTGTAGATATAGATACTGTCGATAAATTCGGAGGAATCGCGGTAATTACTCAGGCGCTTGATCCCTGCAAGCAATTCCCCCGAAGACGGGGATTGGTAATACATCAGCGCTGCCAACGTATTGTCGAAGGTGATCTGATCGAACACTTCACGGCATTGCTGACGCACTTTGGTTTCCGTGGCTACGGCGCTGGAAACGGCATAGTCGCCCAACTGGTTGATCTGCGCCTGAAGAGCGTTGTTGAACAGCATGTAGAATCCGCTACCGACAAGGATCGCTGCCACCAGCAGGCAGGCCACCGCGACAATCAGGCGGGATTTATAGGATTGCGTATGATTTGGATTCATTGGCAGTCCCTTTCGTCAGCAGTTCTCTGGCCCTATTTTAGCATAGCTTCTTGGGGCTGACCAGTCCCTTACGCGCCGAAATGCTTCGGAAGCCAGCCGTTTTCCACACAGGCGCGCAGGCTCCACGGCTGCATCGCATCGCAGACCTTGTAGCTCCAGAAAACCCAGCCACGGTTTTGCTCATATACCTCCAGCTGATTAGCCGCAAAGCCACGTAGTGCCAAGTCTTTTTGATAATCATCCAATCGAGTTACATCTTCCAGAGGATAGCCAAGGCTCCATTCCCCAACAATCGCCTCACGATCGCGGGTGAGCAGCCGCAGGCTTTCGCGCCGCTCCTTGAGGGTCACATCGGCATGTCGGAAGTAGTCGCAGCCCTTGTATTCATCCTGAAACTGATAGAAATGCGCATCCATCAGCACATTTTCCCCTTCGGGCAGGAAACCTTCCCACAGATCCTGACGGAATGAATCGTGCAGCACTACTGCGCACTGCGATGGCGAAAAACAGCGGCGCACCACGTCGTATCCCTTCTGATAGAAGGTTTTGACTATGTCGATGGGTATGTCCCAATGTGGCTCGTTGAGCAGCTGAATGGAAGCCAGCGCCGAAAAGGGTTTTACAAATTGGCAAATTTGCTGGAGCACTTCCAGCGTCTTGGTGATATTCTCCTCGTGCAGATGCCATTCCATCACGCCCGCAATGCCGCCGTTATCAAAGCCATTCTGGCAGCCCGGCGCGCAATGCAGATCCAGCATCACTTGCAAATGGTACTTCTCCGCCCATGAAAAGGCGCGCGCCACATAATTCGCGCAACCCACATACGGTGGTTGCTGTCCAAGCATCCACCACGGCACGGGCAAACGGACGGTGTTGAGGCCTGTCTGCGCAATCCACGCAAAATCCTGCTCGGTGATAAAGGTGTCACGATGCTTCTTGAGCCGCGCCGCAAGCCCGTGATCCATATCCTTGGAAAAGCCTGTTTCATCCGCAGCTTCGGTGCCGTCAAATAGCTCCGGCTTCATCCATTTTTCCAGTACCAACCAGCCGCCAAGGTTGACACCGCGAATCTTTCCATCCATGTTGTTGCTCCTCCAAACAAAATATCGCAAAATCGCCGCCGCACGCATATGAAACGCACGGCGGCGACCGTTTAGCTCAGGCGCGATGCAGCCTCGCATCACGTCGTGTGTGAGTTACTTCTCGCAATAAGCGGTAACAGTGGCTTGCACATATTCCACCAATTTTTCGATGCCGGCGTCGGTCAGCTTCTGACGGTATTCGGCAATCGCCGCATCCACGTCATCGACCAAGCCTACGTTGATGGGGGTGCCGTATTGCTGCACTACCTGGTTGACAGCGGCAAGCTCTGCCTGCACATCCGCATACTCCAGCGAGATCGCGCCGTAACGGTTGGGGACGCTGATGCTGCGAATCTGCTCCATCAGGGGTTCGAGACCGCTCCACTGGGTGACGTTGCTGCGCACAAGGTCTTCCACGCGCATGCCCCAGCCGGCGCCCGCGGGATCATAACCGGTCACAACGGAGGCATCCTGCGAGGCGGAAGGTGTGACCAGCTGGCCTTCTGTGGTCAGGTCGTAATGATAGCCCTCGATGCCGTACATGTAGAGGTCGTACAGATCGCTGTCGGTCTTGATAGCTTCAAGGATACGGAGGCTGCGCTCAGCGTTCTGCGCGCTTTGCGGAACGGCAAAACCGTCCTGCAGCACGGGGTTAGGCACGGAATAGCCGGTGAGCGTGGTGAAAGACCAGTAGTCGAAGTCGAAATCAGGATTCAATGCAGAGATGGTGGTGACCAGCGAGGCCACGCCCTCGGGATTTTCCACGGAAATCGCGGACGTGCCGACCTGGATGTTATCCCAGGTGCCCAAGGTAGCGCTGAGGCAGTTGCTGCTCCAATAGCCGCGATCTGCATAGTCCTTCATTTTCTTGGCCCACTCGACATATTCGTCGGTGAAAGGATAGGCAACGACGCTGTTGGTATCGTCGATGTCGCCCATAACGATGATGGACGAAGTGCTTCCGGCGATGTTTTCAAAGCCGTATGTAGCCTTGAACATGTAGCGGAACGCATCTTCGGGGTTGCCGTTATAGGGGATCATGTCCGGCTCGTTGGCAACGATGGCGTCCATATACGCTTCGAAGGTCGCAAAATCGCTGATTGCTTCGCAGCCATATTTTTCGGCCAGGTCTTTGCGATAGAACACGCCGTAGGGGATGTAGCCATGCATGGACAGCGGCACCGCGTAGATTTTGCCGTCGATGGAGAATTCCGCCTTGGCGGCATCGTCAAAGAACGTGGAGGTCGTCGGCATCAATTCGGGGAACATCTCGGTGATGTCCATGAAGGCGCCGGCGGGTGCGTAACGGTTGTAAAGGGTCGCGTTGACGTAGACGAGGTCAATCTTCTCGCCCGAGGTCAGCAGCAGGTTGTACTTGTTTTCCCAGTCATCCCAACCGGTATAGTTGAGCTTGATGGTGGTGTTGTATTTTTCGGAGAGCACCTTGTTAAATTCGGTCATAACCATTTCGCCGTCGGAGGGCGCAGCACCGATAGCGTACCACACCAGTTCCACAGGCTCGGCAAAGGGATTTTCCTCGGCGGCCGCAGGAACAACCGCCAGCGTTGCCAACAGGCAGAGCGCAAGCACCAGAGCGGACATCTTTTTCATGGGGTTACCTCCTTGTGTGTTATCTCAAACGGCATAACAGCCGCTTTGAGCCTTGTTTAGCCCTTGATCGAACCGATCATGACGCCCTTGATGAAATACTTCTGTACAAACGGGTACAGAAGGATGATCGGGCCGATCACCACCACCGCTGTCGCCAGTTTGAGCGTCTCGGTAGGCGCCTGCACACGCACTCCGGTGAAGCCTGCCGACGCAGCGTTTTTCAGGAACTCTGCGCTTGAGAGCATCTGATAGAGCAGGTATTGCAAGGGATAGAGCGCTTCATCGTTGATGTACAGGCTAGCTAGGTACCAATCATTCCAATAGGATAGCGCGATAAACAGTCCGACGGTCGCCAGCGCGGTTTTGCTAAGCGGAATAACCACGCGCGCATAGATGGTAAAGTCGCCCGCACCGTCGATTCTGGCTGCTTCGATCAGCGCCGTGGGAATCGAGCGCATAAAGGTGCGCATCAGCATGATATACCACGGGGAGAGCAGCGTCGGCAAGATCAGCGCCAGAATCGTATCCTTCATTTGCAGGTACCGCACGATGAGGATGTAGATGGGGATCACGCCGCCGCTGAAAAGCGTTGTGAAATAGATGAAGAACGAGAGCTTGTTGCGATAGCGGAAATCTTGCCGCGTCAGCACATAGCCGGTCATCGTGGTCAACAGCAGCGCGATCAGCGTGCCGCACGCCGTGACGGTGATCGTGACGCCATAGGCGCGGGCGATTTTGTTGAACCCGCGGAAGATCGTGCGATATGCGTCAAGGCTGAACTCCTTCGGCCAGAGCGAAAACCCCTCGCGGATGATCGTAGACTCTGCGGTAAACGAGCCCGTGATCATCAGCCAAAACGGCAGCAAGCAAACCAGCGTGATCAGTGTGATGAGCGTATATCCAATGATATTAAACAAGCGCGTGCCCTTGTCCGGGCGAATGACGTTATTGCACTGCATGATGGCCTCTCCTTCCCGCTGTTAAAACAGAGCGTATTCATCGTTGACCTTGCGCACGATGGTGTTGACCGTTAGCACGAGAATCAGTCCAAATACGGATTGATACACACCTGCAGCCGATCCCATGCCGATGTCAAAGTTGACTGTCAGGCTGCGGTAAACATAGGTGTCAATGATATCTGTGGTCGAATACAGAAGGCCATTTTTACCAATCAGTTGATAGAACAGGTCGAACTGTCCTTTGAGGATTCCGCCAAGGCTGAACATGATCAGAATCATCAGCGTGGGCTTGAGCATCGGCCAAGTGATGCAGCGTACCTGTTGCCACTTTGTGGCGCCGTCGATGCGTGCAGCCTCGTAATATCCCGGATCAATCGAGGTGAGTGCCGAAAGATAGATGATGCTGCCATAGCCAAGGCCTTTCCACACATTGACAGCGACGATGATCGGCGGCCATGCATCCGCTTTAATATAGAAGTTATAGGTGGCCATTCCCAGCGCCTTGAGCGCCGAATTGATGAAGCCATTGTCGATGTTGAGCAGGTTATAGGAAAATACGCCGACCAAAACCATGGACACAAAATAGGGCAGGAAGATGACGGACTGCGTTGTTTTGGTGAACCATTTCTTGCGCAGTTCATTGAAGAACAATGCGCAAACCATCTGCACGAAATTTCCCACTAAAATGAACGCAATATTATAGAGAATCGTGTTGCGCGTCAGGTTCCACAGGATGCCGCTTTTGAACAAGTATTGGAAGTTATCCAGCCCCACAAACGGGCTGCCAAACAGACCGCCTTGGAAGTTGAAACGCGAAAACGCGAAGTAAATACCGGCCATTGGCAAGTAGCTAAAAAGGATAAAGAAGCAAATCGTTGGCAAGATCATCAGCCACAGTACCCACTGCTTACGAAAACTTTGCATCAGCGGATGGCGCAGGCTGGGCGTCGGTTCATTGATCATGCTGACCCACCTTTCGGGTTTCTTCGTATTTATGGTAGAACTTACCGCGTCAAAACGCAACTGCAAACTTTTGACATTGCTGGCTTGGAGCGCCAAATAGGGAGTGGAAAATTGCGCTTTCACTGGATTTTTTCGAACATACAATCAGCGCTTTTGTTGTGTCAAAAGAATTTTCGACATTTGCTGTTGCGTTGGGTGTGCCCTTGCCGCCCAATGCACTTTCGGATATAATGGCCATACAAACCGCAACAAGACACTGCCCATGGTCGAATATGGCGTGCCTTTCGGAAAGGAAGGATTTCCATGACAAAACCCGAGCTGCTCATTTTGCTGCAATCCCTCAGCATTGAGGAAAAGGTGGCCCAGCTATGCCAGGTCGATATCAGCTTCTACTGTGCCCAAGCGGCCTCTGCCACAGGCCCTGAGGCCGAAGCTGCCCGCACCATCGTCGGGATCGGCAGCGTGATTTGCGGCGGAAACGCCGAAGCTGCGACCCTTGCCGATGTGCAGCAGCAGATTTGTGAGCAGTCTCCGCACCATATCCCTGCGCTGATTATGAGCGACGTCATCCACGGCATGCGGACGATTTTCCCCATCCCCTTGGCGTTAGGCTGCAGCTTCGATCCGAAGGCAACCAATACGATGGCACGCGTAAGCGCTAAGGAAGCCGCTGCATGCGGCATTCACGTGACTTTTGCTCCGATGGCTGATGTAGCGCGCGATCCTCGCTGGGGGCGTTGCATGGAAAGCGCAGGAGAATCTCCTCTGTTGTGCGCAGCAATGTCGGCGGCTGCCGTGCGAGGCTTTCGTGGGGAAAGCATTGCCGAGGATGAGTGCATCGCCTGCTGTGTCAAGCACTTTGCCGCTTATGGACTGGTGCAGGGCGGACGGGAATACAATCCTACCGACGTGAGCCGAACGGAATTGTTCAACAGCTATTTTCCGCCATTTCAGGCTGCACTGCGCGAAGGCTGCGACCTGCTGATGCCTGCCTTTACGCCCGTAGATCGCTTGCCGGCAATCCTCAATCCGTGGTTGCTGCAAACCGTGTTGCGGAAGCAATGGAACTTTGAAGGCGTAGTGATTTCCGACTGGGGTTCTGCCGGAGAGTTGATTGCACACGGAATAGCGCGCGACCTACGCGAAGCCGCCGAAAAAGCTTTCCGCGCGGGAATGGACATGGATATGATGAGTTTTGCCTACGCGACATCGTTGGCCGATGCGGTACGTAAAGGTACGGTCTCTGAAACAGCGCTGGATCAAGCCGTGTTGCGGGTTTTGCTTCTCAAGAACGAAATGGGACTTTTTGAACGTCCCTACAAAAATCGCAGCAACGCTGTGCAGGCACAAGTATGCCGCGATCCCGCGCACTTGCAATGCGCTCTGGAAGCAGCGCTGCGCAGCTGTGTACTACTGCAAAACAATGGCGTTCTGCCGTTGGCACAGGAGGCGCACATTGCGCTAACCGGCGATTTTGCACAGGAACATGGTCTGCTTGGATTTTGGTCCGCCGGCGGACGCGATGACGAAACACCATCCCTCGCCGACGTATTCGGGGCATCGGCGCTTTGCGCTCCCGAGGATGCCGACATAATCATATTTGCAACCGGTGAACCGCAGGCGGAAACCGGCGAGGCTGCCAGCAAAACCAATCTCGTGCTGCGCACTGCGCAAATAGAGCAACTCAAACGTCTGCATGCGTTGGAAAAACCCATTGTGCTGGTTCTTTTCTGCGGTCGTCCGCTGATCCTTACGGACGTATTGCCACTATGCGATGCGGTGCTTTGCGCATGGTTCCCGGGCAGCGCAGGCGCAGAGGCTGTTCGGCGCCTTTTGACGGGGGAAGCGAACCCATCGGGACATCTGGCGATGACCTTTCCGCGCAGCGTAGGGCAAATTCCTATTCATCACGACATGCTGACTACGGGTCGCCCACTTGGCGAACAGACACAGCG
>ENA-OPVH01001745-OPVH01001745.1-human-gut-metagenome-genome-assembly--contig:-NODE-1745-length-10071-cov-1.780252_pt1 | contig 10071 bp, 3 predicted proteins | sample MGYA00241494_ERZ501980 | MGnify/ENA primary metagenome ERZ501980 (study PRJEB25962, sample SAMEA1964914) | human gut metagenome | biome: human gut; feature: human-associated habitat; material: faeces... | reverse complement strand
GCAGCGGCAGACGGACAGGGGGTCATTTTTACAGAAGCGCAGGATAATTTTGTGGGGAATTATGGTGCGGAGCGTTCTTCCCTGTTTAATGATAACTGGAAATTTAATTTAGGCAAATCAAGCGGGGCAGATGCTGCAAACTTTAATGACGCGTCGTGGAAGACGGTGAATCTGCCTCATGATTTCAGCATTTCCCAGGGTTTTACTGTCAGCGGGGAGGCGGAGAGCGGTTTCCTTCCGGGCGGGACAGGCTGGTATCGTAAAAAGTTTACGCTTCCGGCGTCCTGTCAGGGGAAAAGTATCGTATTAAATTTTGACGGTGTATATTCTCATGCCACAGTCTACGTCAATGGGACAAAAGTGGGTGAAAATCATTACGGATATACATCCTTTGCTTTTGACATTACAGATTATGTTACCTGCGATGATGCCACGGAGAATGTGGTTGCCGTGGAAGCGGTAAATAATGTGCCGTCCAGCCGCTGGTATTCCGGAAGCGGAATCTATCGTGACGTGAAGCTGATCATTACAGATCCGGTGCATGTGGCATTAAACGGAACCTATGTCACGACACCGGATATAGCGAGTGGAAAGGGCACGGTAAATGTTGCAGTAGATGTGCAGAATGATGGCGGAAGTTCTGCAAATGTTACGGTTCGAAATACCGTATATGAAAAAGGTGGCCAGGAAGCGCTGGCGAATGCCCAGGCAACCGTTACGGTTTCGGCCGGGGAAAAGGCAACTGTGAATGCAAATCCGGTGGTTTCTTCACCAAAGCTGTGGTCACTGGATACACCGAATCTGTATTTTGTGAGGACAGAGATTCTGAAAAACGGAACGGCAGTAGATACCTACGATACAGAATTCGGATTTAAGTGGTACGAGTTTGTGGATAATACAGGCTTCAGGCTGAATGGTCAGAATGTGAAGATCCAGGGCGTATGCATGCATCACGACCAGGGCGCCTTGGGATCTGCCGCATATTATGATGCTATGTACCGTCAGCTTACGATTTTGAAGGATATGGGAGTCAATACGATCCGTGCGACCCATAATCCTTATGACGAAGATTTTGTGGACATTTGTAATGAACTTGGAATGTTGGTGATTGAAGAAGCATTTGATGGCTGGTCCTGTGCGAAAAACGGGAATTCCAATGATTTTTCTACCCATTTTAAGACGAATCTGACGAGCGATAATCAGATCATTGACGGCAGCAGTTCTATGACATGGGCAGAGTTTGTGATAAAGGCAATGGTAAAGCGTGACAGAAACGATCCGTCGATCATCCTGTGGTCCCTTGGAAATGAGATTACGGAGGGCGTTGGAGGAGCATATACCGGAGATTACGGTACGATCAGCACGAACCTGATCCAGTGGGTAAAGGAGACAGATACGGTACATCCAGTCACCTCTGGAGATAATCAGAGAAGTACATCCGGTGTTACAGGACAGGTGGGAAGTAATATTTATAATGCGGGCGGCGTTGTCGGATTTAACTATGGAGATATCAGCGCAATCGATAGTCTGCACAGCACATATCCGGTGCTGCTTTACAGTGAGACGGCGTCAGCGACAAACAGCAGGGGGATCTATACATCCCAGAATAGTAATTCCGATGCGGACGGGAAACTGCATTTGACTTCCTATGATACATCGACGGTTGGATGGGGAAAGACGGCCCATGCTTCCATGTGGAATGTTATGACGAGAGATTATATCGCGGGAGAATGTGTGTGGACAGGATTCGACTATATCGGTGAGCCGACGCCGTGGAATGGTACCGGGACGGGAAGTGTTTCATATCAGGGCGCAGTTCCGAACAGCAGCTATTTTGGAATCATCGACACGACAGGCTTCCCGAAGGATACGTATTATCTCTATCGAAGCCAGTGGAACAAGAAGGAAAATACGCTTCATCTGGTAACGGCGTGGGACAGCGACAATATGATGACTTCCAGCGGCAAGACCCCGGTATGGGTTTATTCCAATGCGGCGAGAGTCGATCTATACCGCGATAATACAAAGATCGGAACAGCGACACGGAAAGTGAATACGACGGCGGCAGGCCATGTGTACTATACGTATACCACAACGAGCAATAACAGCAGCATTTGCACCACGACCTCCGGATCAGGGGATTCCTCTCTGTACTCTGTATTCAATGTGACATATACATCCGGTACGATTTCAGCAAAAGCCTACAATGAGAATGGGGTAGAAATTACAGATACCTGTCAGGGCAATACTTCGGTAACGACTCCGGGAACAGTAAGTAAGCTGAAGGTGTCTCAGGATAAGAAGGAAATTCTGGCGGACGGCAGCAGCCTTGCCTATATTTCGGTAGATGTGACAGATGCAAGCGATCATCTGGATACGACAGCGGCTAATGACATTGTGTTTACGCTGAGCGGAAATGGGGAAATCGTTGGCGTGGATAATGGCGATCAGGCGACGACAGACAAATATCAGCAGTCTTCGGTATTGACGAGTGCGACTTCTGCGCATATCAAAGCATTTGCAGGAAAAGCGCTGGCAATCGTGCGTTCCACAAAAGATGCAGGAAACATTACGGTAAATGTTTCCTCAAGCGGCCTGACAGGAGGAACGGTCACGATCCGGGCAAAACAGGTTGAACAGGGAAAGACGGACGGAATCGCAAGCTACAGAATGTCAAAGCATTGTTATGTTCCGGCGGGTACAGACAGTATCAGCCTTCCGGCAACAGTGACGGCCACCTATGCGGATGGAAGCACTGCTGAACTTCCGGTAAACTGGGATACTTATGATGTGTCGAAATTAAATACTCCGGGTGAGTTTATTGTGAATGGAAGAATATCGGATGGTACAGAGAACATTGATGTATTTCTTACGATTCATGTGTATGATGAGATCGCAGGAGCTGAAAATTATTCAGCAGTCACACAGCCGGGAAGTGTACCGGTACTTCCGGGGACAGCTATGACCTACTATGCGGACGGTACCGCTTTTGAGGAATTTGCTGTTCATTGGAATATGGCAGGAATTACATCAGCAAGCTTTGCGAATGAGGGGGACGTTGTTACGGTTAATGGAACCGTGAGCGCCCTGGGAGGCACCTATCCGGTCACAGCTAACATCCGTGTCGCATCTCCGGTCGCAGGAGAGCTTGAAAACGTTGCGCCGGCGGCAAGTTCTCTGACAGAAAGCTGCAGCCCGGTTTCGGATTCTCTGGAATCCATTGTCAATGGAGTAAAATACAGCGGTCTGGATGATACGGGACAGAGGTGGACGAACTGGCATGATAAAACGACCAAAACATCTCCCGTGATTACTTTTAAATGGGATACTGCCCATACCGTTGCGGAAATCAGAATGTATTATTACCATAATGCCAACGGAAATGGGGAACCGGAAAGCGTTACGTTTTATTATTCATTAGATGGAACAAACTACTCAGAAATAGGGCATGCATCGCCCGTAACGATTCCGAATGAATCAGGAAAAGTGGAAAATGGTTACATTTATACACTGGATGCACCCGTCAACCCTGTTGCCATGCAGATTGAATTGAAGCAAAATACAACAGCAACAGGAAATAATGCTTTTGTCGGCGTCACAGAAGCGGAAATCATGGCGACCAGCTATACCTATCCGGCAAACAGCTCGGCTCTGCTTGATGGAATCAGCACCGGAGGAAAAGAAATTCCGGGGTTTGATCCGGAAGTGAAGGCATATGATGTGGAATCTTTTGATGATATCACGGTGACGAACAGCAAGAATGCAGCAGTGACCATTCTTCCTGCGAAGAATAACCGTGTGAAGATTCTCACAATCTCCGAGGATGGAAGTGCGTCAGAGGTATACACGCTTAATCTGGAGACATCAGAAGAACAGTTGACGGCGGCAGCAAGACAGAGACTGGAAACAGCAATCGCGAAAGCGGGAGAAAAGGACGCTTCTCTCTATACGGATGCTTCTTATGCATCTATGCAGACGGCAAAAGAAGCGGCACAGGCGGTGCTGGATAGACAGGGCGCTGCAAGGACGGAGATTGAAAATGCCCTGACAGCACTTCAAAATGCAGTGAACAGTCTGGAGGTAAAACCGGAAGACAATACAGAAATTCTCAGCCAGCTCAGGTCTGCTGTGGAAGAGGCAGACGCAAAGATTGAATCAGAATACACGGCAACCTCTTATATAACAATGAAGACAGCGCTGGAGAATGCCAGAAAAGTGCTTGATAATGAAAAAGCATCAAAGACAGAAATTGAGGAAGCCCTGAGTGATCTTCGAAATGCGATAAACGGCCTGCAAAAAGAGCAGAAGCCGGAACCGGATGATAACACGGAGATCCTTCGGCAGCTTGGAGAAGCAGTGGCAGAGGCAGAAGCAAAGGATCCGTCGAAGTACACAGAGGATACCTATGCAAGGCTGGAAGAGGCGCTGACGGCAGCCCGGAAGGTAATAGGGACAACAGAGCCTGCCGCAGATCCAACAAAGGAAGAGATTCAGAAAGCGTTGAAGGAGCTTCGGGATGCACTGGACAGTCTTCAACTGAAAAAGGAAGATGAGAACAAAGAAATAAAAGAGGAGCTGAACAGCGCAGTAGAGGATGCAGGGAAAGCAGAGGAATCAAAATACACAGAGGCGTCTTACAAAACGATGCAGGATGCGCTGAAAATCGCTAATGCCGTACTTGCGAAAGAAAATGCAACAAAAGAAGAAATCGAGGAAGCGCTTGCAAACCTTCAGGAAGCAATCGAAGGCTTGAAAACAAAAGAAGAAACCGAAAAACCGGCAGTAGGCAAAGATCCGCTTCCATCCGGAACAGAAGAAACGCCGAAGGATGAGAAAGAGCCGGATGTGCCTTCGGATACTGCGAACCCTCCGGTATCAGATCCGGACGCCGGACTTCCGAAGGAAGGCAGCAGTCATATTGTGAGTGGAGCCGTCTATAAGATCACAGTATCTGAACGGACAGGCGGAACTGTGACCTTTATGAAACCTGAAAAGAAAAACCTGAAGAAACTGACGATTCCCGCATCGGTTACTATTGATGGAATAAGCTTTAAGGTGACTGCGGTAGCAGCAAATGCATGTAAGAATTGTAAGAAACTGAAGAAAGTAACCATAGGCAAATACGTAACGCAGATCGGAAAGTCTGCATTTGCGGGAGATAAGAGTTTAAAGAGTATTGTCATAAAATCAAAGGTGCTCAAAAAGGTCGGAAAATCTGCTCTGAAGAATATCCATGCAAAATGCAGGATCAAGGTCGGGAAAAAGCAGTTTAAGAAATATAGCAAGCTGCTGAAAAAAAAGGGACAGAAGGCTACAGTAAAGATTGTATCGTAATCGGGCATCCAGAGAAGCAAAAAGGAGATAGAAATTATGAAGATAGCGATTGGCAACGATCATGCGGCAGTGGACATGAAAAATGAGATCGTCTCATATCTGGAAGGAAAAGGGTATGAGATGATCAATGTGGGTACAGACACAGGAGAAAGCTGCAATTATGCGGAATACGGAGAGAAGGCTGCAAACCTGGTAGCTTCCGGGGAGGCAGACTGCGGGATTCTGATCTGCGGCACAGGCGTCGGGATTTCTCTTGCGGCAAATAAGGTGAACGGCATACGTGCCTGCGTATGCAGCGAGCCGCTTACCGCACAGCTTTCCAAACAGCATAATAACAGCAACGTTCTTGCGTTTGGAGCACGTATCATTGGAATAGAGACAGCAAAGATGATCGTAGACTGCTGGCTTCAGGCAGAATATGAGGGCGGCAGGCACGAAAAGCGTGTAGCTTATCTGACAGAAATCGAGGAAAAACAGAAAAGGTAAGTAATTCTTACAATTTTTCGGATTGACGTTTCTGTGTTCACAACCCTGAAAATTTATGATAGAATGGATAGCAACGATTGAAATTTAAAGGAAACACCACAAAGGTGTACCATTATGCCCAAAAACATAGGCAGAAAAGAGGAAAGGAGATAGGAAGATGAATGACTTTAAAGAATGGCTTTCTGATAATCTGAGATATTTCCTTCTGGCGTTTATTATCCTTTTGATCATTGGTGCCGCAATTCTTGGAATCAGTATTTACTCGAAGGTAGTAAATGGCGGTGGAAGCCGGAAAGAACCAGTGAAGCAGACAGAGTCAGTGAAAGAGACGGAAAAACAGACGGAAGATACAAAAGCATCAGAAATGGGAAGTGAAAAGCAGACGGAGCCAAAGGCACAGACGGAAGCACAGAAAGAGACGGAAGCGCTGACAGAGGAACTGACGGAACCACAGACAGAAACGCCGGCGGAGCCGCAGACAGAGGCGCCAACCGAGCCGCAGACAGAAGCGCCAACCGAGCCACAGACAGAAGCGCCTACAGAGCCGCCTACAGAACCACAGCCGGTATATCTGACGATGCAGGGGAGTTGTTATCTGCGTGCAGAGCCAAGTACGGAATCGGAGATTTTAGGTACATATTGGGTAGGAACCACCGTAGAATTTCTTGAAGATGTGGGTGGATGGTACAAGGTGCGTGTAGACGGCATGACAGGATACATGGGTGCGAGGTTTTTTTAAAACGTATTCCCGTGAGCAGCGAGCCAGGTGATTGCTTGCAGGCATTCGGCTGCTGCTGCGAGGTATCTGATGGATATTGAAAATAAGGAGAAATACGGAATGACGAAGAAGCAGCGGGCTTTGGAGGTAATTGAAAGATTAAAGAAGGAATATCCGGACGCAGGCTGCACGCTGGATTACGATGAGGCATGGAAACTTCTGGTGAGCGTTCGGCTGGCGGCCCAGTGTACGGATGCCAGAGTAAACGTGGTGGTGGAGAAGCTTTATGAAAAATATCCGGATGTGGAGGCGCTGGCAAATGCTCCGGCAGAAGCCATCGAGGAGATCGTAAGACCCTGCGGTCTGGGAAAAAGCAAGGCAAGAGATATCAGCGGTTGTATGAAGATTCTGAGAGATGAGTACGGCGGCAAGGTTCCGAAGGATTTTGACGCACTCCTGAAGCTTCCGGGTGTGGGAAGAAAGAGTGCAAACCTTATCATGGGAGATGTGTTCGGGGAGCCTGCCATCGTGACAGATACCCACTGCATCCGCCTGACGAACCGGATCGGGCTGGTGGATGGGATCAAGGAGCCAAAGAAAGTGGAGATGGCGCTGTGGAAGATCATTCCACCGGAGGAGGGGAGTGATTTCTGCCATCGTCTGGTATACCACGGACGGGATGTATGCACTGCACGGACAAAGCCGTTCTGCGACAGGTGTTGTCTGGAGGATATCTGTAAAAAAGCAGGAATATAAAGAAAAAGAAAAGCCGGATAAGTGTATTTGTACATTGTCCGGCTTTTTGTGTGCCTTAGTATGCAGAAAAGCTGTCAGTGGCAGGTTCTTTTCATGCCCTTTTTAGATAATATATAAAATAATTTATTTTTTTTGGATTTGGGTATGGTTATTTTGCACGATTGATGATAAAATGAAAACAAAGCTTTGTGTAAATTATATAGAGGAAAAAAGGAGGATTTTTATGAAACAACGTTTAAACAAACTGTTGGCGATCGTGCTCACAGCATCCTTGTGTGTGCCGATACTGCCGGCAGGGACAGTGCGCGCGGCGGGGAACGGCAGTGTTACGTTTTCGGAAGAACAGGAAGTCAAGGTTTCCCATTATGGTACGGAACGCGTTTCACTGTTTAATGACAACTGGAAGTTCTATCTTGGCTCGTCTTCCCAGGCGCAGGAGCCCAGCTTTAATGATTCCGCCTGGGATACGGTTGACCTTCCGCATGATTTCAGTATTTCACAAAACTTTACGACGGCAGGAGAAGCGGAAAGCGGTTTCCTTCCGGGCGGAACCGGCTGGGATCGAAAAAAGTTCACACTTCCGGAGTCTTGTGCGGGAAAATCCGTTGTACTGAATTTTGACGGCGTTTATTCCATAGCTACAGTTTTTGTGAACGGGACGCAGGTGGGAGAAAACAGGTATGGATATAACCCGTTTTCTTTTGACATCACAGATTATCTGACCTGCGACGGAGAGACAGAAAACGTTATCGCAGTGCAGGCGGTAAATAACCTTCCTTCCAGCCGCTGGTATTCAGGAAGCGGAATTTACCGTGATGTAAAGCTGATCGTTACCGATCCGGTGCATGTTGCCAAAGATGGAACGTATGTCACAACGCCGAATCTGAAAACGTCAAATGGAACAGACGGAACGGTTAATGTTGCGGTAGATGTGCAGAATGACAGCAATTCATCTGCAAATGTTACCGTCCGTAATACGGTATATGAAAAAGGCGGCACAGAAGCCGTTGCATCTGCGGAGGCATCCGTTACCGTAGCGGCGGGAGCTACAGCTACAGCTACTTCCAGTCCTGTTGTGTCTTCGCCGAAGTTATGGTCCATGGATGCACCGAACCTGTATGTTGTCCGCACAGAAATCGTACAAAATGGCGGCGTGACAGATACATACGATACAGAGTTTGGCTTCAAATGGTATGAATTTGTAGATAATGTTGGCTTTAAACTGAATGGGGAAAATGTCAAGATCAATGGCGTCTGCATGCATCACGATCAGGGAGCTCTCGGCGCTGCCGCTTATTATGACGCTATGTACCGTCAGTTGACCAAGATGAAGGATATGGGAGTAAATACGATCCGTATTACGCATAATCCCGGGGATGAAGATTTTGTGAATATCTGTAATGAAATCGGATTGCTGGTAATCGAAGAGATTTTTGACGGATGGCATTTCCACAAGAATGGAAACAGCAATGACTTTGCGACATACTTTAACCAGACCATCTCCGCAGATAATCAGGTGATCGGCGGATCCAGCACCATGACCTGGGCGGAATTCGTAATGAAGTCAACGATTAAAAGAGATAGAAACGATGCATCCGTGATCCTGTGGTCCCTGGGAAATGAAATCCAGGAAGGCGCCGGCGGAAACGGATGGGGACCGATCGCTAGAAATATGATTCGGTGGGCGGAAGATGTTGACACGGCGCACCTTCTTACATCAGGAAGTAACAACAAGGCGGTAAGCACAGATGATGATAACTCAGCCTGTGTAAATAAGATCCTGTATGATAATGGCGGTGTTGCCGGATTTAACTATGGTGATGGAAGTGCTATGGATACCCTGCACGGAACATATGGGGTATTCCTCTATAGTGAGACTGCTTCTGCAGTAAACAGCCGCGGACAGTACCGGTCACAGGCAAGCCAGGGTGATGCAGATGGGAAAAAGCATCTGACATCCTATGATACCTCCTGCGTAGGATGGGGGAAGACTGCGCATGATTCCATGTGGACTGTTCTTACCAGGGATTATCTTGCCGGTGAGTGCGTATGGACCGGATTTGATTATATCGGTGAGCCGACCCCGTGGAATGGCACCGGGGCAGGCGGAAGTTCTTCCGGACTGGGAGCAGCGCCAAACAGCAGTTACTTCGGTATTGTAGAGACAACCGGATTTGAGAAAGACAATTTCTATTTATACCGCAGCCAGTGGAACCAGGATGCCAATACCCTGCATCTGGTTACGGCATGGGACAGCGACAATATGATGAACAACAATGGAAAGACCCCGGTATGGGTATATTCCAATGCGGCAAAGGTAGAATTGTACCGCGACGGCAAATTGATCGGTACTGCAACAGGAACACAGAATACTACGTCCGCCGGACATCATTACATGACATACACCACACAGAGCAACGATGCGAGTCTCTGCCAGACGTCTTCTGGAACAAATGCCACGTCTCTGTATTCTGTATTTAATGTGACATTTGCAGACGGAACGATTTCAGCACGCGCATACGATGCGAGCGGCAATGAAATCACATCAAGCTGCAGCGGAAAAACTTCTGTGACGACGCCGGGAGCAGCTTCCAGGCTGGAAGTAAGTCAGGATAAGACTGAAATCCTGGCAGACGGCAGCAGCCTGGCATACATTTCGGTAGATGTAACAGATGCGGATGGAAATCTGGATACGACAGCAAATCCTACGATTCAGTTCACTCTGGAAGGCAATGGCGTGATCATGGGCGTGGACAACGGCGATCAGGCAACAGTGG
>ENA-OPVH01001741-OPVH01001741.1-human-gut-metagenome-genome-assembly--contig:-NODE-1741-length-10079-cov-1.773344_pt1 | contig 10079 bp, 7 predicted proteins | sample MGYA00241494_ERZ501980 | MGnify/ENA primary metagenome ERZ501980 (study PRJEB25962, sample SAMEA1964914) | human gut metagenome | biome: human gut; feature: human-associated habitat; material: faeces... | reverse complement strand
AGGTTGCCGGCGAAGCCGGACGGGCCGTAGTTGGCCAGACCCTTCTTCGCACCGAGGTACGAAGCCGGGTTGGAGACCGGGATGGTGCCATACAGCTTGAAGGCTTCCTTCTCGGCGGCGTTCACGGCCTTGGTCTGCTCGTCATAGTCGGAGAGGCTGCCGGCCTTCTTGACGAGCTCGTCGATCTTCTTGCTGTCCACGTAGGAGAAGTTGGACGGGCCGTCGGAGGTGTACAGCTGCGGGGCGGACACCACGAAGGTCATGGCGCTCGGAGCCTGCCAAGCCATCGGCAGCACCTGGTAGTTGCCGGAAGACACGGTGTCGGAGAACTTGGACTCGGCCACGTTCACGACCTTGACCTTGATGCCGGCCTTCTTCATCATCGCCTGGTAGGCGTTGGCGAGGGCCTGCTGGGTGGCGTCGTCACCGAAGAAAGTGAAGGAGATCTCAAGGGTCTTGCCGCCCTTGGCGTAGTAGCCGTCCTTGCCCATCTTGTAGCCGTCGGCCTCAAGGGTCTTCTTGGCGTTGTCCACGTTGTACTTGGCCTCGGCGGGCAGGTTGTTCTCGTAGCCCTTCTGGAACGGCAGCAGCAGCTCGGAGCCCGGCTGCTCGGCCTTCCAGTTCAGGCCCTGGAACTGCACGCTGTTGTAGGTGTTCACGTCGAAGGCCTGAGTGATGGCCTTACGCACCTGCAGGTCGTCAAGCGGCTTGGGCTTGCCGTTGTACTCCAGCACGCGGGTCTTGGTGCTGTAGCCGATGCGCAGCTGGGCGTCCTTGACGGAACGGATGGCCTTGATGTCGTCCTTGGCGGAGGCCTCCACGGCGTCGATCTCGCCGTTCTGGAAGGCGTTGAGAGAGGCGGTGTCGGCCATCTGCTTGTAGACGATCTTGTCCAGCTTCGGCTTGTTGCCCCACCACTTCTCGTTCGGCACGAAGGTGACCTGGGAGTCGGAGAAGGAATCGACCTTGTACGGACCGGCGGCCCACTCGTTGTGCGGGTTCTTCACCCAGCCCTGGGTGAAGGTCTTCGGGTCGGCGGCCTTCGGGTTCACCAGAGCGCCGAAGACTTCCTGCCACGGGTAGTACGGGGTCTTGTAGGTCACCTTGACCTGCTTCGGGCTGTCGCCCTGCTCAACGCTAGCGATACGGTCGAAGCCGTCGGTGCTCGGCGGGTTGTAGTCCGGGTTGGAGCCGTTGTTGGCTTCCCACGTGGCCTTGAAGGCAGTCCAGTCGGTGTCGGAGCCGTCGTTCCACTTGGCCTTCGGGTTGATGTCGTACTGCACGACCATCGGGTCCTTGCTCACGAGCTTCATGTCGGTCAGGAAGTCCGGGTTCACCTTAATCGGGGAGCCATTGACCTGGTCGGTCATGAGCAGGCTGGGCTGGTACCAGCTCCACAGCTCGGACATGTAGCCGGTGTTGCCGTCGGAAGACAGGTAGTTCCAGTTCGGGCCGATTTCGACGATGGACAGGGTCAGCATGCCGCCGTCCTTGACGTTGTCACGGCTCTGGTGGTTGTCGTAACGCTCGGTGACCTTCGGCATGGGCAGGTCGCCGGTGTACGACGAATCGATGCCGGCCGGCGGTTCGGTGGCGCTCGAGGCGTTGCTGGAACCGTTGCCATTGCCCGCGCCGCAGCCGGCAAGCAGCATGGCAAGCGCCGCAGTGGCCGCGGCGAGCGCGGTCAGCTTACGTGTCTTGTTCATTTATTTCCTCCTCTATATGGTTCCGACCGTCATGCGAAATGGCATGCAACCTGATGGCCGCTCGGTCGGGAAGTGTCATACGGCCGCAGCGCCGGGCGTTCGCCGCGGCAGCGGGCCTGTTGTTCGGCGCTCAGCTTGGGCATGAGCGGGCAGCGGCCCATGAACGGGCAGCCTTCGAACGTCTCGGTGGGGCTGGGCACCTCGCCCTGCAGCACGATGCGCTGACGGGTGCGTTCGGCCTTCGGGTCCGGCACCGGCACGGCGCTGATGAGCGCCTGGGTGTACGGGTGCAACGGGTGCTCGAACACGTCTTCGGTGTCGCCGGATTCCACGATGCGGCCCAGGTACATCACCGCCACGCGGCTGGAGATGTGGCGTACCACCGACAGGTTGTGGGCCACGAACAGGTAGGCCACGCCCAGCTTGTTCTGCAGGTCCTCAAGCAGGTTGATCACGCCGGCCTGGATGGACACGTCCAGTGCGGAGACCGGCTCGTCAAGCAGCACGAGCTTCGGGTTGACCGACAGCGCACGCGCGATGGCGATGCGCTGGCGCTGACCGCCGGAGAACTGCGTGGGGAAGCGGTCCACCTGGTCGGGGTTCAGCTCCACCAGACGCATGAGTTCACCGATGCGTTCGCGGATCTGCTCTTTGGAGTAGTGCTGGACCTTCATCGGCTCGGCCAGGATGTCGTAGATCGGCAGGCGCGGGTCGAGCGAACTCATCGGGTCCTGGAAGACATACTGCACGGCCGAACGCAGCTCGCGGCGCTTCTCGCGCGGAATCTTGTGTTCGAGCTTGGTGCCGAACATCTCGATCTCGCCGTCCTGCGGCTGCTTGAACTCCATGATCTCCATGAGCGTGGTGGACTTGCCCGAGCCGGACTCGCCCACGAGCGCCACGGTCTCGCCTTCGCGCACGTCCAGCGTCACGTCGTCCACGGCCTTGACCTCGCCGATCTTGCGGCGCAGGAATCCGCCGGCGGTCAGCGGGAAGGTCTTGCGCATGTGCTTGACGTCGAGCACCATCTTGCGTTCGTCGCGCGGGACGCCGGCGAACTTCGACTTGGCGGCCTCGGCCACCGTGTACACGTCGTGGAAGGTCAGGCCCTTGCTCACGATCTCCTGGGTGCGGTGGCAGGCCACGAACTGGTCCGGGCGGCCGGGCACCGGCTCCATGGCCGGCTCGGTGGTGTGGCAGATGTCGGTGGCCAGCGGGCAACGCGGCGCGAACGGGCACCCCTTGGGCATGTTGACCAGGTTCATCGGGGAGCCCGGAATCGGCACCAGACGGCTGTTACGTTCGCGGTCGGAACGCGGCACGGCACCCAGCAGGCCCATGGTGTACGGCATGGCCGGGTGGTCGAAGATGGAGTCGACGTCCGCCTTCTCGACCGGGCGGCCGGCGTACATGACGACGATGTCGTCGGCCACGCCGGCGATCACGCCCAGATCGTGGGTGATGAAGATAACGGCCGCGCCGGTTTCACGCTGGGCCTTGCGCAGCACTTCGAGCACCTGGGCCTGGATCGTCACGTCCAGTGCGGTGGTCGGTTCGTCGGCGATGATCACGTCCGGGTCGTTGGCAATGGCCATGGCGATCATCACGCGCTGGCGCATGCCGCCGGAGAACTCGTGCGGGAAGGACTTCAGGCGGCCCTCCGGGTCCGGGATGCCGACCAGGTTCATGAGCTCGATGGAGCGGTCGTGAATCTGCTGTTCGGTCATCTTCGGATTGTGGGTGACCAGCGCTTCCTTGATCTGGTCGCCGATGGAGAACACCGGGGTCAGCGCGGAGAGCGGGTCCTGGAAGACCATGGCGATGCCCTTGCCGCGAATCTCGCTCATCTCAAGATCGGACTTGCTGAGCAATTCCTCGCCGTGGTAGGTGATGGAGCCCTTGACGCTGGCGTTCTTGTCCAGCAGGCCCATGATGGCCATGGAGGTCACGGACTTGCCGGAGCCGGACTCGCCCACGATGCCGAGGGTCTTGCCGGGGTACAGGTCGAAGTTCATGCCGCGCACCGCGCGCACGGTGCCGGCTTCGGAGGCGAAGCTGACGGTGAGGTCGCGTACTGAAATCACCGGTTCGGATGCCATGCCTTGCGCTCCTGTGGTGTCGGGGTTGGTGTTGGTTGTTACGTTGCTTGCGTTGCGTTCGTCGCTCATGATGCCCGTCTCCCCTCTCACTCGGCCTTGCCGCCGGAGCGGGAGTACGGGTCGATGGCGTCGCGCAGGCCGTCGCCGATCAGCTGCACGGAGAAGGTCAGGACGATCAGCACCACGGACGGGAAGATCAGCACCCACGGCGAGGTCTGCACCACGGACTGGCCGGCGTTGAGCAGCGTACCGAGCGAGGTGTCGGGCGCCTTGATGCCCAGGCCCAGGAAGCTCAGCGAGGTCTCGCTGTTGACCGCACCGATCACGCCGAGCACGGTGTTGATGACCAGCACCGAACCCAGGTTCGGCACCAGATGGCGCACGATGATGGTGAAGGACGGCACGCCCATGAACTTCGCCGCGCGGATGTATTCGCGGTCGCGCAGGCTCAGGGTCAGCGTGCGCAGCGTACGCGCATAGCCGATCCAGCCGAACGCGGTCAGGCCGATGGCTGCCGCCGGCCGCCATGCCGACGATCAGGGCGATGAGCAGGAAGGACGGCACGACGAGCAGCATATCCAGCAGCCACATGCCGACCTTCTCGAACCAGCCTTCGAAGAACGCCACGGCCGTGCCCACCAGGGCGGCGATGATCGTGGTGCCGATGGAGCTGAAGATACCGATGGTCAGCGAGCGGCCGAGGGGCGGCGCATGAAGCGGCGCACGTACAGCTGCATGCGGCCGGTGCGGTGGAAGTCGTCGGCGCTGGAAGCCTCCTGGGCGTTCCTGGCGTCGGCGGACTGCGGTTCGCTGCCCTGCGGATCGGTGAGTTCCATATTCTGGGCGGCGGCGTCGGAGACCATGTTCTCGTTGTCGTTCATCATGTTAGATCGTCCTTTGCGCGGGGCTCAGCTCAGTCGGATACGCGGGTCAAGCCAGGCGGAGAAGATATCCGCCAGCAGCGCGCCGGACAGCGTGCATACGCCACCGAACGCGGCCACGGCCACGGCACCGTTGATGTCGTTGTTGGCGATGGTCTGGGTGAAGTACATGCCCAGGCCGTTGATGGCGAACACGTTTTCGGTGATCACCGCGCCGGTGAACACGCCGGCGATGGAGAAGGCCACGTCCACGGCGGTCGGGATCAGCGAGGTGCGCAGTGCGTGGCGGCGAATGGCCGCGTTGAGCGTCAGGCCCTCGGCGCGGGCGGTGCGTACGTAGTCGGCATTCATGGTGTCGAGCAGGTACGTGCGCTGGGTGAGGTGGTAGCCCACCATGCCCGGAATCGTCATCACGATGGTGGGCAGGATCAGGTGCTGCAGATAGTCAAACACCCAAAGCACCGGGTTGGAGCCTTGGTAGGAGTGCAGGCCGGTCACGTAGAACGCGCGGCTGCCCACGATGTTGTTGAAGTTGATGGCCAGCAGCACCACCATCAGGCCCATGACGGCGGCCGGGACCACCAGGAAGAACGTTGCGGTGGTGTTGAGCACGCGGTCCTGCCACTTGTACTGACGGATGGCCGTGTACACACCGATGCTCACGCCGAAGAGGATGGAGAGCACGGTGGCGAGCGTCACCAGTTGCAGCGAAGCGGAGATACGGGAGGCGATGGCCGGCGCCACCGGCGACTGGTCCGGGCTCAGGCCCCAGTTCCACTGGGTGAGGATGCCCTTGAGCCAGCGGAAATAGCGGATGACGACCGGCGTCTGGCCGTTGATGTTGGCCAGATCGAGCGACCGGTTAATCGACGCGATCGGCGGATGCGGATTGCGCGACATGTAGTTCGAACGCGGATCCATGAATGCGCTGGCCAGGAAATACGTCATCGATACTGCCACGAACAGCATGATCACGTAGTTCACAATGCGCTTGATGATGTACTTGAACACCCAACCACCTCCCAAATAACTGGGAAAGTGATACCCCCGCTCAAAACCACAAATTGAGTCCAATATATGGAATATGGGTATTGACTTTTCCGACTTTTTCCTGTACGGAAAACTGCGAAAACACTTACTGCATATTGGGCAGACATCCGTTTGTTAATTTTGTATTTCCTGAGCCTTTGCTGGACATGCCTTATACTTTCGTGTCAGCAGTCCGCCGGCCCGGATGGTGACAGTCCCCGCCGCCGGCAACGGATTATCCATCAGCATCATCAGCATCAGACAGGGGCATCATGACGACAGACGCCAGCGCACGGGCCATCAAACCCGAACTTCTGCGTACGTACACCGAAGACTTCAACAAAGACCGCGCCAACCTGATCGCGGCGGACGCGGCGGTTTCGGCCGGCGTGCTCAAGGCGGCCACCGACTATCGCGGCGTACGTGCGCTGCCGCGCGACTTCTCCATCGAACTCAAGCAGGGTTCGATCACCAATCAGGAGCGTTCCGGCCGTTGCTGGATGTTCGCCTCCCTGAACACGCTGCGTTACGAACTCATGCATCGCTGGAATCTTGAGGATTTCGAGTTCTCCGAGACCTACCTGTTCTTCTGGGACGCGATGGAGAAGTCGAACACTTATCTGGAGAACGTGCTGCGCACGCTCGACGAGCCCACCGACTCGCGCCTGTTCGAAGCCATCAACTGGGGCCCGTCCGATGACGGCGGCTGGTGGCAGATGTTCGCCGCGCTGGTGAACAAGTACGGTCTGGTGCCCAAGAGCGCCTACCCGGAGTCCGAGAACTCCCGTAATTCCGATGATTTCAAGCAGTACCTCAACTCCAAGCTGCGCGAGTTCGCGGCCGAGCTGCGCCGCCGTTCGGCTGCGGGCGCTGGCGAGGACGAGCTGCGCACGCTGAAGGACGAGTACATGGGCACCGTGTACCGCATCTGCGCCGTGTCGCTTGGCGAGCCGCCGGAGAAGTTCGACTTCTTCGCGCGCACCAAGGATGACGCCGAGGCCGACGCAGACGGCAAGGCCGAATCCTGCAAGTGCGAGGACAAGTCCGACGCCAAGGCGTGCAAGTGCGATAAGAACAAGGACAAGACCGGCAAGGACGAGCGCCCGCAGATTCGCGAGATCGGCATCACCCCGCTTGAGTTCTACAAGAAGTACGTGCCGGTGGACGTCAACGATTTCGCGACGCTGGCCAACGCCCCACTCAAGAACCGCCCGTTCAACCGGCGCTACCGCATCCGCTTCAGCGCGAACGTGGCCGAGGCTGGCGATATGGAGTTCGTCAACGTGCCGCTGGACGTGTTCAAGAAGGCCGCGCTTGACCAGCTCACCGCCGGCCACCCGATCTGGTTCGCCTGCGACTGCACGCAGTTCGCCCTGCGCAAGGACGGTTTCTTCGACCAGTCCGTGGTGCGCGTCGACCAGCTGTTCGGCACCGAATTCACCGGCGACAAGGCCCACGGCCTCGAATACGGCGACAGCCCGAGCAACCACGCTATGACCTTCACCGGCGTGAACCTCGGCGAGGACGGCAAGCCGAACCGCTGGAAGGTGGAGAACAGCTGGGGCAAGGACGCCGGCAAGGACGGCTACTACGTCATGTCCGACGCCTGGTTCGACCGCTACGTTACCGAGCTCATCATCCGCAAGGAATACCTCGACGACGCCACCCGCGCCCTGCTCACCACCGAACCAGTCGAGCTCGATCCCTGGCAGCCCCTCACCCGTCGCTGCCGCTGATATATTCCGTCTATTGGCCGCGGCTGAAGTGCTCCTATGTTTTGCCGACTCCTCACAGAGTGAGCAAAACATAGGAGCACTTTAGTTATCCACAGAGTTATCCACATCCTCAGCAAGCTAGAACCACATACCCCGTTTTTCATGGCGAACAAGCGACCGCTACGCTACGGTGGCGTTATGAACAGCGGATTTCCCACCCCGCCACCCGGCGTATTCGACGATGAACCACCCGGCTGGACCAACAATGCCGCGGCACCGAGTGCTGCGTCCACGCACGCCGTCAAGCCCGAGCCATACTCACCACCGCGTATGGCAACCCCCACTGCGCCCGCTATGAGCGAAACCCTCACCCAACGTAAGCGGGAAATGCTTAAACGATGCACGGACGCCGCGCAACAGCTCGGAAAGCCGGTGCTCTTCGGCATGACCACATCGCTGATACTGCAATCCGTGCCGCTTCCCAAGGATTGCGATCTCAATGCCACCGAGCTCCATACCGTCTCCGACTCGCATCGCACCCGGATACGCGCCGTCGTTCCGCCAACAACACCGCACATCTGGAAACCGCTAAGCACCGCGCACAATGCACGTATCAACAAGCATGTGCACGCGCTGGATCTGGTACATACTTGGGCGCAGCTCGCCGCTCACATGTCATTGGAATCATTGGTCATACTTGGCGACGCAACCCTTACGGCAATAGCGCGCAAGCCGAGCCTATCGGGCGGCCGCACCGCCGACGAAATTTATCAGGACTTTGTGCGGCAGGTCAGCGAACTTCCGAAATTCAACGCGAAAGCCACATGCATGATCGCACTTGAATTTATTGCACCGCGCGTGGATTCTCCGATGGAATCAGAGACCCGTATCACAACCACGCAATACGGGCTTCCACGAGCCGTGACAAATTACACAGTGCCCGGCGCGACGTTCAGCAATGGTGCGCCGATAACACTCGATCTCGCTTGGCCCGAATTCCGCGTCGCCATCGAATATGACGGCGATCATCATCGCACAGACAAGGCCCAGTGGCGGCGAGACAACGACAAGCGCGAACTGTTACGGCATCATCATTGGATCGTCCTCATCGCCACCGCCGCGAATATGGCTGATGAACCGTCTCAAGCCGAACTCGCCTACCGAGCCGGGCGACAGCTGGCGTTGCGAGGCTCCATATTCGATTTCACCTTGACAGCGACGCCGCTCAATGAACTTGCCCGGCGGAAACGACGGAAATCCACCGGGGCGCACTGAGCTGACATCGATACGATTGCGCGCGCTTGCTGCAACGCATATGCCATTCATCGCACCCCATTTGGTCGCGTGGCCCCGACCGCATGGCACTGTTGTGTGTCACACGCCATGTTACGTCCGGCGAATCCGCACATCATCTGCGTTGCGTACTGCCATATTATGCGGTTCGCGATATACGTCACGGTGTCCGATGTCCTGGTAACGACGTCAATCGATTTATGTGTGTACCGGGCCAGATTTCGTTGTCCCGGTTCTCCATTTCGCCTCTTTTTGAGCAACCGGGACAGAAACACCCTCGAAAAATCGCCAATTCGGCCCTACCGCACAATATCCGCCATCACACATCGGCGGAATTCCGGGCTTCTGGATTTGCATACATTGAGCGCTCACGGGATGGTCTGTCCCGGTTCCCCAAAAGAGGCCAAAATCACGAACCGGGACAACGAAATCTGGCCCGGTTCGCACGTCAATCGGTTGCCGTCACCACCGGGACACCGACTGCGCATAGATAAGATGCTTCAATGCTTAACAGGCATGCGACCATACCGCGATAGCAACGTTTCGCTGGAAGTAGAGGAATCAAGCAGCACCCCCCAAACCGGAAGCATGGAGGAATCCTGCAATGCTCCGAATCACCGCGCCCCGTGCTTGGTGTGGCGGATCACGGCTTCGAGCGGCGTGGATGTAGCTGGACAGCAGCGTAACTTGCGTTGCATGATGCGGCCCAAAACGAAGAAACCCGGCGGAGGGGGCCGCCGGGTGAGAGAGAAGAGAGAAGAAGGGTTCAGTTATGGGGTTCGGAAGAACCTCGCCACCGGTATGAACTTCATTCCGTTGACATCTTCTATATAACCGTCTCTTTCTTGGGGATTCGATGTGCTTGTCTGAGAAAAGTCTTGGCAAACTGTGACGGGTTTGTAACGCCGCCCGACAACCGGCCTCGCATTGTCGGGGCTAGGCCGCACATACGGCAACAGGCCACCCCGCAGCACTTCATGTGCGAGGTGGCCCGTCAGCTACGAGCTAGCAATGCCGAATCACTCGGCGGCGAGCTTGGCCTTCTCGGCGGCCAGACGTTCGGCTTCGGCGGCACGGCGAGCAGCCAACGCTTCATCGAAGCGAGCCAGCTCCTCTTCCACGGCCTCGGTCGGAATCTTGGCGAAGATCGGTGCGGGCTTAGGCACCATGGCGCCGACCTCGATTGCCTCGCTCTTCCACGGGTGCACGTTCACACCGAGCTCGTAATCGCCGGTGATAATCGGGTACGTGAAGCCGGGCTTGTCGAGATCCTCGACTTCCTTGAGCTCAGGCAGCGGCGAGAAGGTGCCGGTGCCGCCGAGCGCCTCCCACACCTTCTGTGCGGAGTGCGGCAGG
>ENA-OPVH01001738-OPVH01001738.1-human-gut-metagenome-genome-assembly--contig:-NODE-1738-length-10091-cov-1.738442_pt1 | contig 10091 bp, 7 predicted proteins | sample MGYA00241494_ERZ501980 | MGnify/ENA primary metagenome ERZ501980 (study PRJEB25962, sample SAMEA1964914) | human gut metagenome | biome: human gut; feature: human-associated habitat; material: faeces... | reverse complement strand
GAAGGCAGGATTTCCGGATAAACTGGTGCTGGATGCAAATGGCGATGTCAAGTGCCATTATGTGAAGACAGATGGTTCGGAAGCCGTAGGGGATTTTGATGTGGTTCCGCGTCTGAATACATTTCTGGAGCAGCATCCGGACGGGGCATATCACGGCGCCCGGGGAATGATCGGTCTGAGCGGCTATAACGGTGTGTTTGGATACCGAACGGATACCGCGTATAAGACAAGAGAAAACTTGAGTACAGAACAGAGTGCGTGGCTGGCTGCCCATGCAGATTTTGACTGGGATAAGGAAGTGGCACAGGCGAAAAAGATAGCGGAGGCGCTGAAGGCATCCGGCTGGGAATTTGCAAGCCGTACCTGGGGGGATGTGAATGTCTCTGAGAGCAGTCTGGAGTCTCTGCAAACAGACAATGAAAAGTGGGTCAATACCGTTCAGAATATTGTTGGTGAGACGGATACGATCGTTTTCTCAGGGGGAAATGATATCGGTGACTGGCACGACTACACGACGGATAATGCCAAATTTAGCTTCTACAAGAGCAAAGGCTACAATTTCTTCTGCAATGTGGACAGTTCCGTGCCTTTCTGGGTGCAGATCCGCGAAAGCTATGTCCGCCAGGGGCGCATCAGCATGGGAGGATATGTACTGGAGCGGGCAAGTCAGGGGCAGACGAATGTTGTCAATGATCTGTTTGACATCAAGCAGGTATTTAACAGTGACAGGACAGCCGCGGCTGCTTCCTCTTCGGGAGGAAGTGCTGTGGGACAGTCGGAGACCGGAGAGACACAGGCAGGAGAAACACAGGCAGGGGAATCAGAAACACAAGAGACAGCCTTGTAAAAAAACGGAATCGTCAGATAGAAGCATAGCAGGGACTGCCGTACATCCGGCAGTCCCTTGTTTGCAGCAGGCATATGAAAAAACGGCCCGGCTTAAAGTACGGCAGTCATTCTGCGGAAAGACCGTGCTGGCTGAGGTAGCTGTTGTGATAGAAAAAGGAGTAGGTGACATCCTCTCCGAACCATGCAGGGGGGATAAAAGCTTTTGCCTCTTCTTCTGAGGAAAATTCGACCTCGGCAAGTCTGAGAGGCGCCAGTGCTCCGTCAAAAAGATCCAGTTCTATGGTCAGTTTTCCGTCCAAAGGAATCAGATATCTTTTTTTCGTGATAAGGATGCCATCCACTTTTGGGCGGAGGTGTTCATAGGCTGCTGCGTTAAGAGGAAGGTTGTATTCCTCACGCACCATCATTCCTTTTGATTTGTAAGTGAGATAATAGTCATCATCCTGTCTGCGGATACGCACGACGGGTGCGGTGCAGAGATAACCCTGTTCGATCAGATGAAAAGGATACTGTTCCAGATTTTCCGGCATTTTTTTGATTAAAAATTTTCGTTCAATTTCCATAGGTTTGCTCCTCCGTTATTAAGAATAATGGAATGATGTTAGAGTCAAAAGATATCAGACGGATTGTTCCGCATTTTGCACTCTCACATCTTTGCTCTGCTCCGGTCGGCGCTAAACGGGCGACACTGGCGTTCAGCGCCCTAAAACACCTCAAATCCGCTCATTTTTCTGCGAAAAATGGCTGCTTTTCGGTGTTTTGCGGTCCTCATGTAATTGTACTATATTTTGAAAAGAAATGGTAGTATACTTGAAAAGACTGCTGGGGCAAAAAAGTGAAATATAAATTTAGAAGGAAAGGAAGATTCATGATGAAGAATGTATATGTATTTTTTGCAGAAGGATTTGAAGAGATCGAGGCACTGACCGTAGTGGATCTGCTGCGCCGGGCGGACGTTCCGGTAAAAATGACAGGGATCGCAGGGAAAGGAAACGTCACGGGAAGTCACGGCATCGTTGTAGGAATGGATGAATCAGTAGAAGAAGTATCGCTGGATGAGACGGAAATGCTGGTTCTTCCGGGCGGTATGCCGGGGACAAGATATCTGGGGGCGTGTGAGACGCTGGTTTCTCTTTTAAAGGAAGCGGATGAAAGAAAAATCCGTATTGGAGCCATTTGTGCGGCGCCAAGCATTCTCGGCGATCTGGGATTCTTAAATGGAAGAAAGGCAGTCTGCTATCCGGGATTTGAGGAGCGCCTGACAGGAGCTGAGGTTTTGACGGAGCAGGCGGTTACCGACGGACACATCACCACCAGCCGGGGACTGGGCACAGCCATTCCGTTCGCACTGGAGATCCTTGCGCTCCTGAAGGGGAAAGCGGAAGCAGACCGGATCGCGGCTTCCGTGATATACCGGTAGCCCTTCAAAAGTAAAAAATGAAAAAAAGGGTGGCATTTTGAAAAGGCCTGTGATATACTCTTAAAATGACTGTAAGTATGGCAAGTTACGCATTTTTATATAAAGATCAAGGAGGAAATGAAAAGAAATGAGTTTACAGGTAGAAAAGTTAGAGAAGAACATGGCGAAGCTGACCATCGAGGTTTCCGCTGAGGATTTCGAAGCAGCACTTCAGAAAGCATATTTGAAGAATAAAGGGAAGATTTCTATCCCGGGATTCCGTAAAGGAAAAGCACCGAGGAAAATGATCGAGAAAATGTATGGCGCAGGCATTTTCTATGAAGATGCTGTCAACGCTCTGATCCCGGAAAAATATGCAGAGGAAGCAGATAACTGTGACGTAGAAATCGTTTCCCAGCCGAAGATCGACGTGGTGCAGGTTGAAGCAGGCAAACCGATGATCTTTACTGCCGAGGTAGCTCTGAAACCGGAAGTAACACTGGGTGCGTACAAGGGAATCGAAGTAGAGAAACAGAATATTGAAGTGACAGACGAAGAGATTCAGGCAGAGGTTGACAAGGAAAGAGAGAATAACTCCAGAGTTATTGATGTAGATGACAGAGCGGTAGAAGACGGCGATATGGTGAAGCTGGATTTCGAAGGCTTTGTGGACGGCGTCGCATTTGAGGGCGGAAAGGGCGAGAATTATGACCTGACCATCGGTTCCGGAAGCTTCATTCCAGGATTTGAGGAGCAGCTTGTGGGAGCAGTGATCGGCGAGGAGAAAGAAGTAAGTGTAACCTTCCCGGAGGAGTATCATTCTGCGGATCTTGCAGGAAAAGCAGCCGTATTTAAATGTACCGTAAATGAGATCAAAGTGAAGGAGCTTCCAGATGCAGATGACGATTTTGCACAGGACGTTTCTGAGTTTGACACTCTGGATGAATATAAGGCAGACATCAGAAAAACTCTGATGGAGAAAAAAGAAAAAGAAGCGAAATCCGCCAAAGAGATGGCTGTCGTGGAGAAGATTGTAGAGAATGCGGCGATGGAGATTCCGGACGCCATGATCGATGAGCAGGTTCGCCGGATGGCGGATGATTTTGCACAGCGGCTCCAGTCTCAGGGACTGACAGTAGAGCAGTATTTCCAGTTTACAGGCATGACAGCAGAGAAGCTGTTCGAACAGATGAGACCGGATGCTCTGAAGCGCATCCAGAATAGTCTGGTGCTTGAGGCAGTTGCAGAGGCTGAGCAGATTGAAGTCAGCGAGGAGAGACTTGAGGAAGAACTGACAAAGATGGCAGAGGCTTACAGCATGGAGCTGGACAAGTTAAAAGAGATGCTCAGTGAGGATACGAAGGAGCAGATTAAGAAAGACCTGGCAGTGCAGGCAGCCGTTGATCTGGTAAGGGATGCGGCAGCAGAGATCTGAAGCCGGCAGGAAACCGGGCATAGATTCATTGGACAGAGAGGAGAGGCAATATGAGCTTAGTACCTTATGTGCTTGAACAGTCAAGCCGCGGTGAGCGGTCTTATGACATATTTTCAAGGCTGTTAAAAGACAGAATTATTTTTCTGGGTGAGGAAGTAAATGACGTGTCGGCAAATCTGGTCGTTGCACAGATGCTCCATCTGGAGGCGGAGGATCCGGGGAAGGATATTCAGCTATACATTAACAGCCCGGGAGGTTCTGTGACAGCAGGCTGGGCGATCTACGATACGATGCAATACATCAAATGTGATGTTTCGACGATCTGCATGGGCATGGCTGCAAGCATGGGTGCATTTTTGCTGGCAGGCGGCACAAAGGGCAAGAGAATGGCCCTTCCGAATGCAGAGATCATGATTCACCAGCCGTCCGGAGGTGCCAGAGGACAGGCGACAGAGATCAAGATCGTGGCAGATATGATTTTGAAGACGAGAAGACGTTTGAACGAAGAGCTGGCGAAAAATACCGGTCAGCCGATTGAAGTGATTGAAGTAGATACAGAGAGAGATAATTACATGAGTGCGCAGGAGGCCCTGGAATACGGACTGATCGACAGTGTGATTACCAAGCGATGAATGATGAGTAAGGCTCCTGCTCGTGCGGCAGGAGTCTTATATGATGTTGCCGGGCATATGAAAAATGATTCAGCGGATCATTTTTGAGTGAAAGGATAACAGTTCAGAGTGTCTGAACTGCTGTATGCTTCAGTATGCAGAAAAGCTGCCAGCGGCAGGTTTTCTGTATGAAAGTGAAACAATCAGGAGGAGTATAACCGTGAGAATTCAGGAACAGAAAGTAAGATGTTCTTTTTGTAATAAATCGGAGGATCAGGTGAGAAAGCTGATTGCCGGGCCGGACGGAGTGTTCATTTGTGATGAATGCATTGAGATCTGTTCGGAGATCGTGGAGGAAGAGCTGGAAAATGAGTATCTGGAGGAGGATGGCATTCATCTTCTGAAGCCGGAACAGATCAAGGCGTTTCTCGACGAATATGTGATTGGTCAGGATGATGCGAAGAAGGCTCTTTCCGTAGCCGTCTATAATCATTATAAGAGGATCATCGCAGGAAGAGATCTGGGCGTGGAGCTCCAGAAGAGCAATATTCTGATGCTGGGACCGACAGGCTCTGGAAAGACACTGCTGGCGCAGACGCTGGCACGGCTTTTAAATGTACCCTTTGCCATAGCGGATGCCACGACTCTGACAGAGGCGGGCTATGTGGGAGAAGATGTGGAAAATATTCTTCTCAAACTGATCCAGGCGGCAGACGGGGATATTCAGCGGGCGGAGTGCGGCATTATCTATATCGATGAGTTTGATAAGATCACGAGAAAATCAGAGAATGCGTCTATCACCAGAGACGTGTCCGGTGAGGGCGTACAGCAGGCGCTGCTGAAGATTCTGGAGGGAACGGTAGCTTCGGTGCCGCCCCAGGGGGGAAGAAAGCATCCCCAGCAGGAATTGATCCCAATCGACACGACGAATATCCTGTTTATCTGCGGCGGAGCCTTTGAAGGGCTGGAGAAGATCATAGAGACACGGCTGGATACCAAGTCGGTAGGTTTCAACGTGGATATCGGAGACAGGAAGGAGAAGAATGTGGGAGAGATCTATAAGCATGTGCTCCCTCAGGACTTCGTAAAATTCGGCATGATCCCGGAGATCATGGGACGTGTGCCGGTTACGGTAGCTTTAAATTCTCTGGATAAGGAGATGCTGATGCGCATTTTAAAGGAGCCGAAAAATTCTATCGTGAAGCAGTATAAAAAGCTGTTCGAACTGGACGGCGTGGAGTTACAGTTTGAGGAGGAGGCACTGGAAGCCATCGCAGACAAGTCACTGGAGAGAAAGACAGGGGCCAGAGGGCTGCGGGCGATCATGGAGGAATCCATGATGGATCTGATGTATACGGTGCCGTCAGATGAGATGATTGAATCCTGTGTCGTGACAAAGGATGTGGTTGACGGAACAGGAAAACCTGCATTTTCCTATCGTGAGAAGCTGCCGGTACGCAGCAAGGGAAGAAAAAGGATTTCCAGGTCTGTGGGCGAGACAGCATAAGGGTTAGAGGTAAAGAATGAGTGAATTAACAAAAGAATTGCCGGCAGTTGCATTGCGGGGAATGACGATTCTGCCGTCCATGATCGTACACTTCGATATCAGCAGAGAAAAATCTGTCAAGGCGATTGAGCATGCCATGCTGGAGAATCAGGAGATTTTCGTGGTGACGCAAAAGGATCCGGACGTGTCAGAGCCTGAACAGCAGGATCTGTACCGGATCGGTACGATCGTGACGGTAAAACAGCTTCTGCGGCTGCCGAAGAATATTTTCCGGGTACTGGTGGAAGGCACAGCCAGGGCAGAGCTGATCGCACTGGATGACAGCCAGGGCTATCTGCAGTCTGAAGTGACAGTGTTCGAGGACCAGCAGGGAGAAGAGATCGAAGAGCACAGAAAACAGGCGATGCTCCGAAACCTGAAGGAGATTTTCGGGGAATATGCCGGAAGCAATCCTAAAGTGAGCAAGGAATTGACAGCACAGGTAATGGATGCGGAGGAGCTGTCCCGGATGATGGATGAGATCTGCATCAATATTCCTCTTTATTATGAGGAAAAACAGAAGCTTCTGGAGGCGGTTTACCTGCAGGAGCGCTATGATCTGCTCTGCGTCATGCTCAGCAATGAAGTGGAGATCATGCACATCAAAGCGGAACTGCAGGCGAAGGTCAAGGAGCGCGTGGATAAAAATCAGCGGGAATATTTGCTGCGGGAGCAGCTTCAAGTGATCCGTGAAGAACTGGGGGAGGATACGCTGCTCTCGGATGCGGATCATTATAAGGAAGCCGCAGAACAACTGAAAGCATCACGGGCTGTAAAAGAAAGGATCTTTAAGGAAATCGAACGTTTTAAAAATGTAGCCGGGAACAGCTCAGAGAGCGCAGTGAGCCGGGGGTACATCGAAACGCTGCTGGAGCTTCCCTGGGATAAGGCGTCGAAGGATAATATGGATCTGAAGGAAGCCAGGGAGATTCTGGAGGCTGACCATTACGGACTGGAGAAGGTAAAGGAGAGGGTTCTGGAATTTCTTGCGGTAAGGATGCTGACGAAGAAGGGCGAGAGTCCGATCCTCTGTCTGGTGGGACCGCCGGGTACAGGAAAGACCTCCATCGCAAAATCTATTGCCAGGGCGATGCATAAAAAATATGTCCGCATCAGTCTGGGCGGTGTCCGGGACGAGGCGGAGATCCGGGGGCACAGAAAGACCTATGTGGGGGCTATGCCGGGACGCATCGCCGGAGGCATGAAAGCAGCAGGAGTGAAAAATCCGCTGATGCTCTTAGATGAGATTGATAAGGTCAGCAGTGACTATAAGGGAGATACTTCCTCGGCACTCCTGGAGGTATTGGACTCTGAGCAGAATGTGAAATTCCGTGACAATTATGTGGAAATCCCTCTGGATCTGTCAGAGGTCATGTTTATTGCCACGGCAAATGATATCCAGACGATTCCAAGACCGCTTCTGGACCGCATGGAGCTCATCGAGATTTCCAGCTATACGGAAAATGAAAAGCTTCATATTGCGAAGGAGCATCTTCTGAAAAAGCAGATAAAAAAGCATGGCTTGGAGAAATACGATTTCACCATCACTGGCGGGGCCTTAAAGAAAATGATCTCCGCCTATACCAGAGAGGCCGGTGTGCGTAGTCTGGAGCGGAAGATCGGTGAGGTTTGCCGGAAGGCCGCCAGAGAGATTCTGGAGGAAGGACGGGAATCCCTGAAAGTGTCTGAGGGAAACCTGAGCAAATATCTGGGAACGGAGCGCTACAGCGTCAACCGTGCCAATAAGGAGAACGAGGTGGGAATCGTCCGCGGACTGGCGTGGACCAGTGTGGGCGGCGATACCCTGGAAATAGAGGTCAATGTCATGCCGGGCAAGGGAGAGATCCAGCTTACCGGACAGCTCGGTGATGTGATGAAGGAGTCGGCAAGGACAGGTATCAGTTATATCCGTTCTGTCAGCGGGACATATCATATCCCGGAAGACTTCTTCCAGAAGCATGATATTCATATCCATATCCCGGAGGGAGCGGTTCCGAAGGACGGACCTTCAGCGGGAATCACGATGGCGACAGCGATCGTGTCGGCGGTGACCGGGCGGAAGATCCGGGCGGATGTGGCGATGACAGGTGAGATTACTCTGCGGGGCCGGGTTCTTCCCATCGGAGGTCTGAAAGAAAAGCTGCTGGCAGCAAAGAATGCGGGAATCAAAATGGTGCTTCTTCCAAAGAAAAACAAGGTGGATGCAGGAGAAATCTCAAAAGAGATCAAAAAAGGCATGGAACTGGTCTATGTGGAAAGCATGGAGGATGTTCTGAAAGCTGCATTGGTGAAATAGAGAAGACATGGAAACCGGAAAGACGGTGAAAGGAGAGCGGCGGTATCTGAGGAGAAGTTTGCCGCCTGAAAAAGAGGATAATAGAATGATTATAAAGAATGTAGCTTTGGAAACGGTCTGCGGCATCACCAGCGTACTGCCGGAGCATGATAAGATCGAGATCGCCTTTGCGGGAAAATCGAACGTGGGTAAGTCTTCTCTGATCAATGCGCTGATGAACCGGAAAGCGCTGGCGCGTACCAGCGCCCAGCCGGGAAAGACCCAGACGATCAATTTTTACAATATCAACGATACCCTGTATCTGGTGGATCTGCCGGGTTACGGATATGCAAAGGTCTCCCAGACAGAGAAGGAGAAATGGGGAAGGCTGATCGAGCGTTATCTTCACAGTTCTGCACAGTTAAAAGCCGTGTTCCTGCTTATTGATATCCGCCATGAGCCGTCAGCAAATGACAGGCAGATGTATGACTGGATCCTGCACAATGGCTATGAGCCGATCATCATCGCTACGAAGCTGGATAAGATCAAGCGCAGCCAGGTGATGAAGCAGGTAAAGCTGGTGAAGGAGGGGCTTCAGGTGCGCCCGGGAACGATTGTGATCCCCTTTTCAGCGGAGACAAAGCAGGGCAGGGATGAAATATGGGAAGTGATCGAGGGCTATATGGGGACGCCGGAGGAAAATACCTCACAGTAAGATGTAGAGGATCAGATCAGCAGTGCAGCAGCCCGCTCGCATACGCTGATTTTAAACACATTACCGACCGACTGGTCGGACGATAGATACAAAAGAGGAGAGGTGGTACGAATGATTTCAAAATTCAGCGTAAAAAGACCGTACACGGTGGTAGTAGGCATTATTCTGGTACTGGTGCTGGGTGTCGTTTCATTTTCAAAGATGAAAACAGACCTTTTGCCGGATATGACACTGCCTTATGCCCTTGTGTACACGACCTATGCAGGGGCAAGCCCCGAGGAAGTGGAGACAGCGGTAACCAGGCCGGTAGAGCAGTCCATGGCGACGATCAGCAACATAGAGAATGTGACTTCTGTGTCCAGCGAGAACATTTCTCTGGTGATTCTGGAGTTTTCCCAGACGGCAAACATGGACGCAGTCACTATAGAGATGCGGGAAAATCTGGATCAGATCGAGAGCTACTGGGATGAAAATGTGGGAAGCCCGATCATCATGAAAATGAATCCGGATATGCTGCCGGTGATGGTGGCGGCGGTTCAGGCGGGAGATATGGGCAGCGCTGAGCTGACCGATTATGTAAATAACACGATTCTGCCGGAACTGGAGAGCATCGAGGGTGTGGCTTCCGTGTCGGCTTCCGGTCTGATCGAAGAAGAGGTGCAGGTGGTTCTGCGTCAGGATAAGATCGATGCGGTAAATAAAAAGGTTTCGGATGCGCTGGATGGGAAATTTGCCGAGGCTGAGAGTGAGATGCAGGATGCCAGGGAGGAGCTGGAGGAAGGAAAGTCTGAACTTGCAGATGGAGAGAAGCAGCTTGCAGAGCAGACGGCGAGTGCGGAGAGCCAGATCTCCAGCGGCCAGAGCCAGCTCATCAGCAGCGAGGCGGAACTGAACCGGAAGATTGCAGAGGTAGACAGCAAGCTTTCGGAGCTGGAGAAACAGGAGAAGGAGCTGGAAGCAAAGGAAAAGGAACTGGCGGAGGGCGAAAAGCAGTTGGATGCTCTTCCCGGGCAGCTCAAAAAGGCACAGGAAGGGCTGGAAGGAATCGAAAAGGGAATCACGGGTCTGGAAAATGCCGCAGTCGGTCTGGAGAGTGCCCAGGCAGCGTTTGAGGCAAAGGCGGAACTGGAAAAGCAGATCGCAGAGGCAGAAAAGAACCCGGAGACTCCGGCGGAGGCGGTGGCGGCTTTAAAAGGGCAGCTTACCGCTGTTCAGCAGCAGCTCGACGCAGCACTTGCCCCGCTGAAGGCAGCGGGGGTGG
>ENA-OPVH01001734-OPVH01001734.1-human-gut-metagenome-genome-assembly--contig:-NODE-1734-length-10101-cov-1.978200_pt1 | contig 10101 bp, 9 predicted proteins | sample MGYA00241494_ERZ501980 | MGnify/ENA primary metagenome ERZ501980 (study PRJEB25962, sample SAMEA1964914) | human gut metagenome | biome: human gut; feature: human-associated habitat; material: faeces... | reverse complement strand
CGCCCCGCGGCCAAAAAGGTTGCTCGTCCGGTGGCACGTCCCTCGGTGACGCCCAAACCGGCGATGGGCGGCAAACCTTCTCGCCCCATAGCGTCGCCCAAGCCCTCGTTGGGGTCAAAGGTGACGCGTCCCGGTCGCGCGCTGGGTGCATCTAAGCCACGTATGCTGACGTCGATGTCGGCCTCCGCAAAACCGCAATCGGGCAAAAAGGGCTCTAATCCGCTGTCATCGATCGGCGCCCTGGCAAATCATGCGGCGGGTGCCGCTTCTGCCGTTAAGGGCAAGGGCAAAATCGTGGGTGGCATTCTTGCCGCTTTGGCAGTGCTTGCGGTCGTTGCCGTCATCGTCATTAACTCTGGCCTGTTCGCCGCTACCGATATTCAGATTCAGGGTAGCGAGCATGTAACCAAGCACGATGCCATCCAGCTGATCGATCTGCCCGAGGACACGTCGCTGTTCAATGTGAATCCCGACCAGATCACCGAGGGCCTCAAGCAAAATCCGTGGGTCTCGGGCGTGGATGTTCAGCGTCAATTTCCCCATACGCTCATCATCACGCCGACGGAACGCAAGGTTATCGCAATTGCCTACATTAGCTCCGATGATCTTGCATGGGCGATCGGGGACGATGACACATGGATTGCACCACTGTCTACCTCGGTCGATGTTGACGACCAGGGCAATGTCATCACAACGGGGGAGGGCGCCAACACCCTAAACGGCATCGATGCCGCCCTGGCACTCGCCAAACATTACGGTGCCGTGCTGTTGACCGATGTCTCGGCCGATGTCGCGCCGGTTTCGGGGCAAGCCGTAAATTCCAAGGCCGTCAAGGCCGGCCTGGATTACGTCCGCGGTTTCTCGAGCGAGTTCCTGGGCCAGGTCAAGGATATTTCCACGCCCTCGGTCGAGGCCATCTCGGCGAATCTCGATAACGGTATCGAGGTGTCGCTCGGAGATTCGGACGACATTGCCAAAAAGGAGCGTATCGTTACCAAGCTGCTTTCGCAGGTGGAGGGCGTGACGTATATCAACGTTCGATCTCCTGGCAACTATACGTTTAGGAACGCGCCGACCTCGTAGCGTCTTCTGGCCTTTGTTGACGGGGCATACCGCGCCGTTTATCTGGTTTGTTTGGTTTTCACCGCCAATTATTTGACTGATACGTTCATAATGTGCAAACATAATACGGTTTACCTTTGCATTTACTTTCAACTTGAAGGTTAATGTGCGCAGGGGTCAACCCATGCTATGGCAATAACCTTTGTTCGGAGGACCGACATGCACGAGACAGAGATCAACAACTACCTTGCCGTCATTAAGGTGGTCGGCGTCGGCGGCGGCGGTACCAACGCGGTCAATCGAATGATCGAAGAGGGTATCCGCGGCGTCGAGTTTGTTGCCATCAACACCGATGCTCAGGCACTCGCGATCTCTGATGCCGATATCAAGGTGCACATCGGCACCGACCTGACCCGCGGCCTGGGCGCTGGCGCCAACCCCGAGGTCGGCCGTAAGGCCGCCGATGAGTCCCGCGACGACATCGCCGAGGCGCTCGCTGGCGCCGATATGGTGTTCATCACCTGCGGCGAGGGCGGCGGCACCGGTACCGGCGCTGCCCCCATCGTTGCCGATATCGCGATGAACGAGGTCGGCGCGCTGACCGTCGCCGTCGTGACCAAGCCCTTTACGTTTGAGGGCCGCAAGCGCAAGAAGAGCGCCGAAGAGGGCATTAAGACGCTTTCCGACTGCGTCGACACCATGATCGTTATCCCTAACGACAAGCTGCTCGACATCGCCGAGAAGAAGACCACCATGCTTGAGGCCTTCGCAATCGCCGATGGCGTCCTTTCCCAGGGCACCCAGGGCATCACCGACCTCATCACCGTCCCCGGTATCATCAACCTGGACTTCGCCGATGTTAAGACCATCATGAAGCAGGCCGGTACCGCCATGATGGGTATCGGTACCGCTTCTGGGGACACCCGTGCCGTCGACGCTGCCCAGCAGGCTATTTCCAGCCCGCTGCTCGAGAGCTCCATCGATGGCGCCACGCGCGTCCTGCTTTCCATTGCCGGTTCCAAGGACCTGGGTATTCAGGAGATCAGCGATGCTGCCGACGTTGTCGCTAACGCCGTCGACCCCGAGGCCAACATCATCTTCGGTACCGTTGTGGACGAGTCCCTGGGCGACCAGGTGCGCATCACCGTTATCGCTACGGGCTTCTCCGACTCCAACGTCAACCGTCAGGACGAGCTCTTCGCTGCTCAGCAGTCCCAGAGCAAGGCCGCTGCTTCTGCCGAGCCGCAGCGCACCGCTCCGGCTGCCAGCCCCGCTCAGGCTGCCCCGACTCGCAACGTTGGCGGTACCGAGCTCCCCAACTTTGGTAACGACCAGTTTGAGCTTCCCGACTTCCTCAAGCGCGGTAGCTTCTAGTTCGTCTTTATCAACGACCTGCATGGGGTGCGTCCGATTGGGCGCACCCCTTTTTTCTTGTGTTTCACCTTTGTAAACGAAAGCCTCCAATCTCCTTACGTTCCCTTTACGTTTGGTCCCTACCGCTGCGGGTATCCTTTTTGATGAAGTATGCCAGCCGTATGGCACGGACTGCAGCGGCGTCGCCGCGATACTTGTGTTATTAGGAGGCTTTAGTATGGCAGCACGTGCGGACAACGTTTCGCGTGTCGACCATGATGGAGTTACGTTGGTAGAGGGCGCGACACACGATGTTCGTTTTGCCTTTACCGAGCGCACCGGTGGTGTTTCAGAAGATGCGTACTCCTCACTCAATCTAGGCTCGCATGTTGGCGATGACCCCTTTGCCGTTCAAGAAAATCGTCGCCGCACGCTCGAGGCCATAGGGGCTGCCGAGTGCGAGCACAACCTGCTTGTTCCCAATCAAGTACACGGTGACCATGTCGTGACGGTGACCTCGAACGGTGCCGATGATCTCGAGAACATTCGCGAGCAGATTGCCGAGGGCTGCGATGCCATCGTCTGCACGATCCGTGAGGTGCCCGTGATGCTCTGCTTTGCCGATTGCGTTCCCGTGGTGCTGGTGGCTCCCGGCGGCTTTGCCGTGGTGCACTCTGGCTGGAAGGGCACGATTGCGCGCATTTCCGCCAAGGCGTGCCAAGCGCTCTGCGAGGCGGCTGGCTGCAAGCCGGACGACATCTCTGCCTATATCGGCCCCCATATCCTGGGTGACGAGTACGAGGTGTCCCAAGAACTTATGGATCGCTTTGCTGCCGAGTTCTCGTGCATCGATGCTACTGCTTCTCGCATGCTCGATCTTTCCGCCGTCATTCGCGAGGCGCTGGTGGATGCCGGTGTCGATGTGAACGGCATTGTGGACACCAAACTTTCCACCGTTCGTCAGAACGACCGCTTTTATTCCTACCGCAACGAGGGCGGCACCTGTGGGCGCCATGCTGCGATCGGCGTGATGCTATGAGAAAGATCGCATCGGTCCTGAGTGCGGCAGTGCTCACGCTCACGCTGTGCGCCTGCTCCTCGGGGTCTTCCGCATCTTCTATTACCGTGGCCGGCTCGACCACGTGCCTTCCCATTGCCGAGATCGCGGCGGAGGGCTTTAAGGAAGAGACCGGCATCGACGTGCTCGTCTCCGGCCTTGGCTCATCTGCTGGCATCGAAGCTGTTAGCGCCGGCACCGCCGACATCGCTAGTTCGTCTCGTGGCCTCAATGCCGACGAGCAGGATTTGGGCCTGACCCCGATCGTAATCGCACACGACGGCATTGCAGTCATCGTGAACGACGACAACCCGGTCGACAATCTCTCGACCGAGCAGCTCCGCGATATTTACGCCGGCAAGATCACCAACTGGAAAGAAGTCGGCGGAGAGGACCTGAAGATTCAGGTTATCAACCGCGACGAGGCGTCCGGTACGCGCGAGGCCTTCCGCACTATCGTGATGGACGGCACGCCGTTCGATCGCCGCTCGGCTGTTCTTTCGGGTACGGGTCAGGTACGCGATGTCGTGTCCCGCTCGCGTGGCGCTATTGGCTACATCTCGCTGGGTTTTGTCGAGAGCCTCAACGCTAAGACCTCGGTCAAGGCCGTTTCGGTCAACCATGTCGAGGCATCCGAGAAGACGGTCGCAAGTGGCGGCTATCCCATCTCGCGTGACCTTTACTTCTTTGTGAAGGGGACGCCTTCGCAGCAGGCGCAGGATTACATCGACTATGTGACGTCCGAAAAGATGGACAAGCAGATTCGCGAGGCGGGCTTTATTCCCGTCACCAACGACGGAAAGGGGAGTGAGTAGCGTGGAAGCACAGGAAACCCCCCAGATTGAGCAGGAGACCCGGGTGCCCAAAAAGCGTGAGTTGGCGTTGGTGTCGCGCAGCACCTATCTTAAGGAGAAGGCGCTGCAGTGGATCTTCTTTGCCTGCGCGTTCTTGGCGGTCGTCACCGTCATCCTGATTTTTGTCTTTACCACGTACTCGGCGCTGCCGGTCTTTACCGACATCGGCCTGGCGGACTTCTTTAGCTTTACATGGGCACCCTCTGAGGGCCACTACGGCATTATGTCGCTGCTGGCGGGTTCTGGTCTGGTGACTGTCGGTGCGCTCGCCATGGGTGTGCCCCTGGGTGTGGGCACGGCTGTGTATCTGGTCGAGATCGCCAGCAAGCGCGTGCGCAGGCTCATCAGCCCCGCCGTCGACCTGCTGGCGGGCATCCCCTCCATCATCTACGGCTTCTTTGGCATGGTCATCATCCGTCCGTTTATCGCGCAGCTGACCGGCGGTCTTGGCTTTGGCGCGCTGACGGCGTGGTTCGTGCTCGCCATCATGATCGTTCCCACCATCACCACGCTCACCATCGATGCCCTCAATTCCATTCCCATGGGCATTCGCGAGGCATCCTATGCCATGGGTGCCACCAAGTGGCAGACCATCTACAAAGTCGTGCTGCCGGCCGCCAAGCTGGGCATTGTGGACGCCATCGTTTTGGGTATGGGTCGCGCCATCGGTGAGACCATGGCCGTGCTGATGGTCGTGGGCAACGCCCCGGTCATTCCGGATAGCATCTCGAGCCCCATCTCGACGCTCACGAGTCAGATCGCGCTCGACATGAGTTATTCCTCGGGCCTGCACCGCTCGGCTCTGTTTGGCATGGGCGTTGTCCTGTTTATCATCTCCGCTGCACTGGTGGGTATCGTCCGCCTGATTTCCAAGAAGAGGGGGTAGGCTATGTCCGATTCCGTTGACACGATGGTCGATACGACCTCGTCGCGCGAGCGTATCAAGCGTGCCCTTTCCCATGGCAAGAAGGGCCGCATCAACAAGGACCTCTCCAACAAGATCATGCTCGGCGTGTTTCGCGCTGCGGCCTATGTCACCACGCTGGTGCTGATCGCCATCATCGCCTACGTGGTCATCAACGGCCTGCCGCATATCTCGCTCGACTTTATCTTTGGCTGGCCGCAGGGCGTAAACGCCGAAGGTGGCATTTGGCCCACGATTGTCTCGACCGTCTACGTGACGGCGCTCGCCATGCTCATCTGCGCGCCGGTTGCCGTCTTAGCTGCGGTCTATCTGGCTGAGTACGCCAAGCAGGGCAAGGTCGTCGACATCATTCGCTATGCTGCCGATGCCCTAGCCTCGGTGCCCTCCATTGTTATGGGCCTCTTTGGCTACGCCTTGTTTGTCGAGGCTATGGGTCTGGGCCTTTCGATGGTCTCGGCCGCCCTGGCGCTGGCACTCCTGATGCTGCCCATCGTCATGCGTACCACCGAGGAAGCAATCCGCGCCGTTCCGCGCTATATCCGTTGGGGCGCATATGGCCTGGGCGCCACCAAGTGGCAGGTCGTCTCCAAGATCGTGCTTCCTTCGGCTTTTGGCCGCATCGCCACCGGCATCGTGCTCGCCATCGGCCGCGCCATCGGCGAGACCGCTGTGGTGCTCTACACCATGGGTCAGGCCATCAATCTGCCTATTTCGCCGCTCGATTCCGGTCGTCCCATGACTGTTCACCTTTATTTGCTTGCCAATGACGGCATCAACATGAACGCAGCCTACGGCACCGCGCTTTTGCTGATGGCGATTATTTTGGCCTTCAACCTGTTTGCGCGTTATCTGTCGCGCAAGCGCCGCTAGTTAAGGAGTCCCATGTCCGTCTATCAGTCCGCTCCCACGCCGGAGCAAGCGGCCATCACGGCCAAGGATTTCAACTTTTGGTACGGTGACTTTCATGCGCTGACGGGGCTCGACCTCAACATCGCCAAAAACGCCATCACCTCGTTTATCGGTCCTTCGGGCTGCGGTAAATCGACGTTTTTGCGCTGCATCAACCGTATGAACGACCTTATCGAGGGTACTCGCGTCGAGGGCACCATGACGCTCGACGGCAACGATATCTATGCCGAGGGCGTCGACCCGGTCGATCTTCGCCGCCGCGTGGGCATGATTTTTCAGCAGCCCAACCCGTTTCCCAAATCCATCTACGAGAATGTCGCTTTTGGCCCTCGTCTGCAGGGCGTGACTAGCAAAAGCGACCTCGACGACATCGTGGAAGAATCGCTCAAGCGCGCCAACCTCTGGAAAGAGGTATCCAATCAGCTCAACAAGGACGGTTTGGCGCTCTCGGGCGGTCAGCAGCAGCGTCTGTGCATCGCGCGCGTGCTTGCGGTGCAGCCCGATGTCCTTCTGATGGACGAGCCCTGCTCCGCCATCGACCCCACGTCCGTCTCTAAGGTCGAGGATCTGATGGCCGAGCTGGCGCCCGAGATGACGATCATCATCGTCACGCATTCTATGCAGCAGGCGGCTCGTATCAGCGACTACACCGCATTTTTCTTGCAGGAAGTTGCCGGTGAGCCCGCCACGCTCATCGAGTATGGTCAAACCGACGCGATCTTCACCAGCCCGGTGGATTCGCGGACGGAAGACTATATCACCGGCCGCTTTGGCTGATCGGTGCGACTAGTCCCAAGCCGATCGGACCTGGTCCGGTGTGTATTCACTGTGCGGGCGGCATGACCGCACCCAACTGATTGGAGTGAACCATGCGCAAACTGTTTTCCCGTCAGCTCATCGAGGCCCGTCACGAGATGCTGAGCATCTACGAGGCCGTCGATCTTGCCCTTCATGATGCCGTGAAGGCCTATGTGACCGACGACCGCAAGCTCGCCACCAAGACCAAGAAGCGCACGCTTTCGATTGATGCTCGCTGCGCCAATTTGGAGGCCGTGTGCTACAACCTGATCGCCACGCAGTCGCCGGTCGCCTCCGACTTCCGATTGCTGCAGACGATTATCTACGTCGACTTTAACCTGCAGCGCATGACCGATAAGGTTCGCCAAATCTGCCGCGCCACGCGTCACATGGTCAAGGCCGACATCTCGCTGCCTCAGGAACTCGTCGGTACGGTTGAGGCCGAGGCCGAAGCTGTTTACCAGGTGCTGGGTTCATCGCTGTCCGCGCTCGTCACTAACGACATGTCCATCATCTGCAACCTGGCCGTCGAGGACGAGCCGGTGCATGCGGCGTACGAGAAGTTCTTCCGCACCTTTAATCGTATGGATACGGGCGATTTTATGGACGACGACAGCAACTATGACGACCTGCGTCGCGCCATCATGGTCTCGCGCTACCTCGATCGCATCGCCTCGATTTCCATCGATGCCGCCTGCCGTCTGACCTTCCTTTTGACCGGACAGCGTATGACTGCCGGCGATATCGCCCGTACGGACGAGGATGAGCTCGAGAGCATGCGCGTGCCTTCGGGCGAGGGCGTCATTATGAGGCCCGCCGTCGATGCACGCTATGTTGCCAAGGTGCCTGCTAACGAGGTGAGCGAGGGGCTTCGCTACCTGCTGGATCATCTTGAGGACGAGGATGATGCCGAGGACGACGAGGACTAGGGCAGCCCCGTTCGTTGAGAGATTGTAAATACCTAAGGGTGCGCGGCCTTGCGGATGCGGGGCCGCGCTCTTGCGTTAGCATGGGACTACTTGTTGTGCTGTTAGCGGAGGCGATTGGCAATGGATAACTATTTGAATGTAATGCGCGCTCGCCGCGAGCAGATACTCGAGCGTTTCTATGCCGCGCTCGATCGCGCGGGGAGGTCCCGCGATGCCGCGCGTCTGATTGCCGTGTCCAAGACCGTCGGCGTCGATGAGACCATCGTGGCCATCCAGGTGGGATACCGCCATTTTGCCGAGAACCGCCCGCAAGAGCTCGTCCGCAAACTCGCAGGTCTGGCGGAGCATCCGGAGCTGCCCAAGGTACGCTTTGATATGATCGGCAACCTTCAGACCAACAAGATTAACGCGGTGTTGGGTTCGGCCGAGCTGATTCATTCGGTTGGTTCGCTTCATTTGGCGCAGGCGATCTCGAGCCGTGCCGTTCGCAAGATCGAAGCGGGCGAGCTTTCTGCTCCCCAACAGGTGCTAATCGAGGTTAACGTAAGCGGCGAGGAGTCCAAGGGCGGCTTTTCGCCCGATGAGATTCGTGGCGCTGCCGGCGAGCTTGCGGAACTTGAGGGAATTTGTGTGCAGGGCCTTATGACCATGGCTCCTCGAGGGAACAAGGATGTGGCACGTCGCACTTTTGCCGGGCTGCGAGAGCTGAGGGATGAGCTGGAGGCGGCGCATCCCGATCTGAGCTTGCCCGAGCTCTCTTGCGGCATGAGCGAGGACTTTGAGCCCGCCCTTGAGGAGGGCTCTACGCTCATTCGTCTGGGCAGGGTAGTATTTAGCCCGGAGTTTGCAGTAAAATAGGGCTCTGAAGTGCGCACTGGTTTACAGAGCGCCTGCACTAAACCGTGAGAGGACACAACCATGGGCTTCCTTGACGAGATTAAAAATAAGATACACCTTGGCGGCCAGCAGGGTTACGACCAGGGCTATGACCAGGATGACGACTACGGCTACGATGACGGCTACGATGATGGCTATCAGAACAACGGCTACAGCGGTACCTCGGGCGAGGGCTTCTATACCCAGGACGAGCCGAGTAACGGCCTGCTGGGCCAGACGCGCCGCGGTGAGGCCGAGTCGGTCGCCGTGTATACGCGCTCCGGCCAGCTGGTCGGCGATGACTCGCGTCATGCAACGACGTACAATCCGCCGTCGCGTTCTCAGGATAGTGCCGCAGGCGGCTATCGCCCCGGCGCTTACGACACGCCGTCGAGCTATGCCGAGAGCGCCCGTGCTCGTGCCGCGGCACCTGCGCCCGCTTCTGCGCCGAGCGACGCCTCGGCCTATGCAAACAACATCATTAACGCCACGCCGCAGCTGCCTGCCTATGTCCTGCGTCCCGAGAGCTACGACGATGTCGAGACCGTTGTCCGCCGCGTGCGCACCAAGCAGCCCGTTGCGCTGATTTTTGTTGGCGTTCGCACCGAGGTCGCCAAACGCGTCTTGGACTTTAGCTATGGCTTTGCCTGCGGCCTGGGCGCTACGGTCAAAGAGGTGGGCGATCGCGTGTTTATGGTGCTGCCCGCCGGCTGCGAGGTCAAGGATTCGGACCTCAAGAAGCTGCGCGCCGACGGCTACCTTAAGTAAACCCAAGACGAGGAGATTCTCATCAACATCTACACCATTGTCCAGCTGGTCAACACGCTGTTCAACTTCTACTCCACACTTATTGTGGTCTATTGCTTTATGACGTGGATTCCCATGAAGCAGGGCGGCCTGCTGCAGGATATCGCCGCGGTGCTCGATAGCGTCTGCGGTCCGTGGCTCAACCTGTTTCGTCGGTTTATTCCGCCGATGGGCGGCGTTGATTTTTCGCCGGTCGTTGCGATTATTGCGTTGCAGTTGGTGCAGAGGCTGATTCTGCAGCTTCTTATAGGTATACTCGTATAGTACTGGCTCAGTAACTTACGTCGGGCGCCCGGCGCCAAGGCGATGATAAAGGAGAACTTGTTATGGCTATTACCCCTGCTGACATCCAGGCTCAGACTTTCTCTGAGGCCAAGCGCGGCTATGATCCCGCCGAGGTCGACGTCTTTTTGGAGACGCTGTCCTCCGAGGTTGACGCTATGCTTGCCAAGATTGTCGATCTTAAGGGTCGTCTGACTGCCACCGAGCAGCAGCTTGCCGACACGCAGGCCCAGCTTGCCCAGGCTCAGG
>ENA-OPVH01001724-OPVH01001724.1-human-gut-metagenome-genome-assembly--contig:-NODE-1724-length-10138-cov-1.706833_pt1 | contig 10138 bp, 6 predicted proteins | sample MGYA00241494_ERZ501980 | MGnify/ENA primary metagenome ERZ501980 (study PRJEB25962, sample SAMEA1964914) | human gut metagenome | biome: human gut; feature: human-associated habitat; material: faeces... | reverse complement strand
GGCGCCCACGCCCACGAACATCTCCACAAAGTCCGAGCCTGACAGCGAGAAGAAGGGCGCATGTGCCTCTCCCGCTACGGCCTTCGCCAGCAGTGTCTTTCCTGTTCCCGGAGGGCCTACCAGAAGCGCGCCCTTGGGGAGCTTTGCCCCGATCGACGCATAGCGTCCCGGGTTCTCCAGAAAGTCCACGACCTCCTGCAGAGATTCTTTTGCCTCATCCTGCCCTGCCACATCTGCAAAGGTCACACCTGTCTCTTTCTGCGCATAGACGCGGGCTTTGTTCTTTCCAACGCCCATCACGCCGCCGCCCTTTGACATCTTCCGCATGAAAAACCACAGCAGCACCCATACGAGAATCAGGGGCACCATAGTTGCCAGCAGATTATACAGGATCATGCTGGTGGTATCCGGAACCTTATATTCACACTCAACGCCTGCATCCAGCAGCTTCTGCGTAAGCTGGTCATCGTCCATCCGTCCCGTCGTGTAGCTGACCTCCAGTCCCGGAAACGGCTGCTTCTTCGGTATCACGGTGATCTCATTGTTTGATACGGTGACCTTCGCCACCTCGCCGTCTGTCACCATATCCATAAACTGATTGTATGTGATCTTCTTTTCGGTAGAATCCCTCAGCATGGTATTAAAAAGGTTGATCACCACCAGCGTAATGAGAGATACGATCAGAAAAATAACGATATTCTGTCCATTTTTTGGTGTTTTGCCATTTCTGGGATCATTTGGCGGTCCTCCCTGGGGGCCATTCCCATTTCCCGGCATCTGATTATTGTCCATTTCTACCTCCTAGTTTTCATTGCTATCTATTATAAGGATACTTTCCTTAGAAATCAATATGAAGTTTGTGAAAAAAACCTCACAATTATAAAGGTTTTCTAAAATTCTGTCAAAAAAAGAGTTTGTATATTGGCGCCAGCCTATAGTATAATAGGTAGCAGTTCAGGCAGAAAACTATTAATCTGCAAATCATGCAATCGTTGGGAGAATAGAAAAATGAAAATAGGATTTGATAACGAGAAATATCTTACGATGCAGTCCGAGCACATCCGTGAACGCATCGGCCAGTTTGGAAATAAGCTGTATCTGGAATTTGGCGGAAAGCTTTTTGATGACTACCATGCCTCACGGGTGCTTCCGGGCTTTGAGCCGGACAGCAAGCTGCGGATGCTGATGCAACTCTCTGACCATGCAGAGATCGTCATTGTCATCAGTGCCGGAGACATCGAAAAGAACAAAGTCCGGGGCGACTTAGGGATCACCTACGACACCGATGTGCTCCGTCTGATCGATTCCTTCGAAGAGAAGGGTCTGTATGTGGGAAGCGTTGTCATCACCCAGTACGCCGGACAGTCCAGCGCCGACCTTTTCAAAAGCCGCCTGCAAAAGCTGGGCTTTAAGGTCTACACCCACTATGCTATTGAGGGATACCCCTCAAACATTCCTCTGATTGTCAGCGACAATGGTTATGGAAAAAATGAGTACATCGAGACAAAGCGCCCTCTGGTCGTTATCACAGCCCCGGGACCCGGAAGCGGAAAGATGGCCACCTGCCTTTCCCAGCTCTATCACGAGCACAAGAGGGGCATTCCCGCCGGATATGCCAAGTTCGAGACCTTCCCGATCTGGAATATCCCGCTGAAGCACCCGGTAAATCTGGCTTATGAAGCTGCCACAGCAGACTTGAACGATGTAAATATGATTGACCCCTTCCATCTGGAGGCTTACGGAAAAACTACCGTGAATTATAACCGGGACGTAGAGATCTTCCCCGTCCTCTCCGCTATCTTCGAGCGGATCTACGGAGAAAGCCCCTATAAATCCCCGACGGATATGGGCGTAAATATGGCCGGAAACTGTATCATAGATGACGAAGTGTGCAAAGAAGCCTCCAGACAGGAGATCATCCGCCGCTACTATCAGGCGCTGGGCGATCTTGCCGCAGGCACAAAGAGCGATTCCGAAGCCTTCAAGCTGGAGCTGATCATGAAGCAGGCCCATGTGTCCGTCACAGACAGAAAGGTCGTTCCCGCCGCCCTGAAACGGGCGCAGCTCACTGGAGCGCCTGCTGCAGCCATGGAGCTTCCCGATGGAAGGATCATTACAGGAAAGACCTCCGACCTTCTGGGTCCCTGCTCCTCCCTGCTTCTGAATGCGCTGAAAATCCTTGCGAAGCTTCCGGATGACCGCCATGTGATCTCCCCGGCCGCCATCGAACCGATTCAGAAGCTGAAGACTGAATATCTGGGCAGCAAAAATCCGCGCCTGCACACAGACGAGGTGCTGATCGCCCTTTCCACCAGCGCGGCTTCCGACCCGGATGCGCAGAAAGCCCTGGAGCAGCTTCCGAAGCTGAAGGGCTGCCAGGCCCACACCACCTCCATGCTGTCCGGCGTAGATATCAAGCAGTTCAAACGGCTGGGAATCCAGGTGACTGCTGAACCGGTGTATGAGAATAAAAGACTGTATCATTAAAAAAACCCCCGCAGCCAGGGCTGCGGGGTATTTTTTAAACTTCTTTTCCTTTAAAGATAACCTTTACAACATTCAGATCCTTATCCAGAAGCACCAGGTTCGCCACTTTTCCAGGAGTGATGCTTCCGTATTTGTCATAGATGCCGATCGACTTCGCGGAGTTCACCGCAGCAGCTTTTACAGCGCTTCCCAGCGGAATATCCATCTTCTGAACTGCACAGCGCAGGCAGCCCATCAGATTGGTAGCGGAACCTGCAATCGTTCCGTCAGCCAGTGTCGCAAGCTGTCCGACCACCTTAACTGCCTGACCGCCCAAGGAGTAGTCGCCGTCTGTCAGTCCGGTTGCCATCATGCTGTCGCTGATCAGAACCACCCTGTCATCGCCGAACATCTTGAAGGTCGTGCGTACCACTGCCGGATGGATGTGGATGCCGTCGCAGATCAGCTCTACATGTACATGGTCATTATCACATGCTGCACCGATCACGCCCGGCGCTCTGTGTGAGAATGGCGGCATCGCATTGTAGAGATGGGTCGTATGCTTTGCGCCTTTCTGGAACGCTTCATTTGCAATATCATAGTCAGCCGTCGTATGTGCGATGGAAATCGCCACCTCATCCTTTAAGGTCTCGATAAACTCCATGGAGCCTTCTACTTCCGGGGCAATGTCTACCAGTTTGTACAGTCCGCCCGCTTTTTCCTGCAGGCGGCGGAACATGTCAACATCCGGTTTGTGGATGTATGTTCCATTCTGTGCACCCTTCTTTGCCGGAGCGATGAAGGGACCTTCCATATTAATACCGATCAGCTCAGCGCCCGTCGCATTGTCATAGGTAGCGCCAGCCGTACCAATGTTGGTAAGTGTCCCCTCGTCATAGGTCATGGTTGCCGGACAGATCGTCGTCACGCCGTTTTTCAGCTCATACTCAGCGATCGCGCGGATTGCTTCGTGGGTTCCGTCGCAGAAATCATAACCCACGCACCCATGAAAATGCACATCCGTAAGACCGGGAATCGCATAGAGCCCGGAAGCATCGATCACGGTATCTTCCGCCGCAGATTCTGCAAAGTTTCCACCATCGATATAAACATCTTTTGTGACAAAAGTACCGTTTTCTTCGAAAACACTTGCGTTTTTGATAATCATATTCTACTCAGCCTTTCTATTCTCCTGATTAAGCTAATTTTGATGCAGCAGCCTCGTCAGCTACGATGGTAACATCCGGATGAAGCTGAAGGACAGAAGCCGGAACCTGCGGGGTGATCGGTCCTTCTACGACTTTTTTCAGAATGTCAGCCTTGTCAGCGCCGCTTACAACTACAACGATCTTCCGTGCCAGCATGATGTTCTGGATACCCATGGTGTAAGCCTGCTTCGGAACATCGTCTGCGGATGCAAAGAAACGCTTGTTTGCCTCGATGGTGCTCTCTGTCAGGTCTACGCAGTGCGTCAGCTTGACAAACTCATCTGTCGGCTCATTGAAACCGATGTGTCCGTTGTGTCCCAGTCCCAGAAGCTGCAGATCAATACCGCCCACCTTCTCGATGGTCTCGTTATATGCGCCGCATGCCTTGTCCGCATCCGGCTCTGTGCCGTCCGGAACGAAAGTGCACTCTTTGCGGATATTTACATGGTTAAAGAAATTGTTGTTCATAAAATAACGATAGCTCTGGTCATGGCTGCCGTCCAGTCCCTTGTACTCATCCAGGTTTACGCTTGTCACAGCGGAGAAATCCAGATCGCCGTTGTTGTAGCTTGCGATCAGCTCCTTGTAGGTTCCGATTGGTGAAGAACCGGTTGCCAGTCCCAGCACACAATCCGGTTTCATGATAACCTGTGCAGCGATGATGTTTGCTGCCTTTCTGCTCATATCTTCATAGTCTTTCGTTTTTACTACTTTCATGGTAAGATTCTCCTTTTTTAATCAATAATAGCTTTTGCAAAGAACTGCGGCAAATGAAAATTCGGTGTCTCATTTTCAATTACCGTATAGCTTCCAAAATGTGTAAGCCCTTCGCTTTCTTTGATTTTAAAGAAATTGCAGGTGATGACGTCCCCGGACTTCAAATCGCTTTTGCCGTAGACAAAGTCCAGCAGTTCAAGCGGTACGGTTAACTCGAGAGTCCAGTGATCCTCATAAATCATCCCTGTACAACCGCAGGCTTCATGGAGGGAAGCAGGGAATACGCTCCTGCCCTTCCTGCCGTTTCCATACTTTGCATGAAGCGCGCCGTTGGAATTCGCCTCAAAGTTCAAATACATCTGCGGAAACTCCTCCGGGTAGAACTGGAAGAAGGCTTCCATGGTACTGTCGAGATGCACCGGATCATTCGGCTGTGTATAGACGCGCACAGGATCCTTCTCCATGCAGGTCATTTTCACGTAAAATCCGGTTCCCGGAATGAAAGCCAGCGCTCCGGAAGTCTCCGGACGGTAATCTCCGCCCCAGTTGTATTTGTCCACTTTAAACTGCGGACAGGAAGCAATCTCTGACTTGTCTGAAATCGTTTTGATATGATATTCCATAGTTCCCTCCTGACTTCATTTTGTTAAGCATAGTGTAACGCATTTGGAAGGAAAATGCAAAGGTTCTATGAAGAAAATAGAAAAATTTACTTTTGATGTTTCAAAGCAGCCTCTACAAATCCACGGAACAGCGGGTGCGGCCTGTTCGGGCGGGATTTCAGTTCGGGATGCCCCTGGGTCCCGATGAAGAATGGATGATCCTTCAATTCGATCATTTCTACGATGCGCCCGTCCGGAGAGAGTCCGGATAAAGTCATGCCATGATCGGTCAGGACTTTCCGGTAATCGTTATTTACCTCGTAGCGGTGTCTGTGACGCTCATAGATCGTTTTCTCCCCATAAAGGGCATAAGCTTTCGTGGACGGGTCCAGCACGCAGGGATATGCTCCCAGACGGAGGGTGCCGCCAATGTCCTCTACGCCGTTCTGGTCAGGGAGCAGGGCGATGACGGGATGCGAAGTAGACGGATTCAGCTCAATGCTGTGGGCATCCGTAAGCCCTGCGATGTGACGGGCATACTCCACGATTGCCATCTGCATACCAAGACAGAGTCCCAGGAACGGAATCTGATGGGTGCGTGCATACCAGACTGCGGTAATCTTTCCTTCCACGCCCCGGTCTCCGAAGCCTCCGGGTACCAGAATGCCGTCCGCATCCCCAAGCATCTCCTCTGCGTTTTCTTCTGTCAGAAGTTCGGAGTCCACCCACTTAATATTTACAGTAGCACGGCTGGCAATGCCGCCATGCTTCAAAGCCTCCACCACACTGATATAGGCATCGTGAAGAGAAATATACTTTCCTACCAGTGCGACCGTCACCTCATCTGTGGGATGGCGCAGAGCTTCCACCATTGCTTTCCAGTCTTCCAGATCCGGAGCCGGACAGTCCAGATGGAGACACTCGCATGCCACCTCCGCCAGACGCTCCTTTTCCATCGCCAGGGGCGCTTCATAGAGGTACTCCACATCCAGATTCTGAAGAACATGACTCTTCGGGACATTGCAGAACAGAGCGATCTTATCCCTGATTCCATCATCCAGAGGTCTCTCTGAACGGCAGACGATGATGTCCGGGCGGATACCCATACCCTGCAGTTCTTTCACACTTGCCTGGGTGGGCTTCGTTTTCATCTCGCCGGAAGCCTTCAGGTAAGGGATCAGCGTCACATGAACCAGAATGGCATTTTCCTGACCCACATCATGCTGAAACTGCCGGATTGCCTCAAGGAAGGGCTGGCTCTCGATATCACCCACCGTTCCGCCCACCTCAATGATAGCGATACGCGTTTCTTCGGAGGTATAGTTCCGGTAAAAACGGCTCTTGATCTCATTTGTAATATGGGGGATCACCTGTACCGTGCCTCCGCCAAAGTCGCCCCGGCGCTCCTTTTGCAGTACAGACCAGTAGATCTTTCCTGTGGTCACATTTGAATTTTTATCCAGGCTCTCATCAATAAAGCGTTCATAGTGGCCCAGATCCAGATCTGTCTCCGCGCCGTCATCTGTGACAAACACTTCTCCATGCTGGATCGGGTTCATGGTTCCGGGATCAATATTAATATAAGGATCAAATTTCTGCATCGTAACCTTATAGCCGCGGGCTTTTAAAAGACGTCCCAGAGACGCGGCGGTAATTCCCTTTCCAAGACCTGAGACAACTCCTCCTGTGACAAAGACATATTTTACTGACATGGTTTTCCTCCTAAAAAAAGTGAATGGAAGTCCCTGATGCCACAGCTTTGTGGCTTTTGGTACTTCCATTTTATGGATAAAGTTATTCAAATTTTTTAATGAAATGATTATACACCAGCCTGCGGGAAAAATACAGGACTTTTTCGAAAAAGATTTTTGTCATTATCGGATAGCGCTGTATACGCTCCCATTGTTCAGCTTCTTTTTCTTATATTTTGCCAGCTCGCTGACTGTCACGAGCTGATATCCCTTTTTCTTCAGTTCCGGGATGATCTGCTCCGCCGCCTGCACGGTGGGCTGATGAATATCATGCATAAGAATGATCGTTCCATCCTTCACATTCGACATCACCGACTGAATCGTGCTCTGGACATTTCTGGTTTTCCAATCCAGCGTGTCCACCTCCCACAAGATCAAAGGCATTCCCGCTGCCGCAGCCACCGTCGAATTATACGAACCATAAGGAGGCCTGAGCAGTGTGGGGTCATGCCCTGTCGCACTTCGGATCACCCGGTTTGTACTTGAGATCTGAGCTGCCAGTGCTGCCGGGTCGAGACTGGTAAGCTGCGGATGGTTCCAACTGTGGTTTCCGATCTCGCATCCCATGTCATATGCCTTCTTCACCGTATCCTTATACCGTTCCACACTGTAGCCCACTAAAAAGAATGTTGCCTTCGCATTATTTTCCTTCAGGCATTTCAGCAGCCTGTCTGTATATGGGCCGGGTCCATCGTCAAAAGTCAGCGCCACCATCGGTTTTTTCGGGTCGATCATCGGTTTCACCTTTACCTTCGGTCGGTACACGCCTGCCTTATTGAAATAATATCCTTTCTCTCCGATAAAATAAGCGCCGGTGACTCTGGCTCCCTTTTCATCCAGATAATATTTTTTCTTTCCCAATATCAGCCAGCCCTTTTTCATCCTGCCCTTTTTGCCAAAATAATAATAGTCTCCCCGCTTTTTGACCCATTCTGCGGAAGCCATCACACCGCCCTTTTTAAAATAGTATGTGTGTCTCCCGATCTTTTTCCTGCCGGAAGCGCGGACTCCGTCAGAATCCACGAAATATTTCTTTCCTTCACAGGTATACCATCCGGTGAGCTTATTTCCTCTCTTTTTCGGTATGCATTGCCTGTTCTCCACAGCATCCGTCTCCTGCTGCACAGCCGGCTCCGTCTGCGGTGTCTGCACCTCCGCCGCTTTTGTCCGTGTCCCTCCGGCCAGCAGACAAAGCGCCAGTGCCGCCGCCGCGATCCATCCTTTTCCTTTCAAACCATTTTCCCCCTTTTGTTTTTTCAAGTTACCATTCACAACTCTCCACGCCCCTTCGCAAAACTCGCTGCGGTGCAGCTTTTGCACCACGCTTTGCGGTGTGCGTTTTGCTCATGTGGGTGAAGCACTTGCTGCTGAAGCCGTAAGAACATGATGGCGGAGTGCAAAATCCCATCGTCGAAGACGATTTTAATGGATTTTGCATCGCAACTGTGAAGATACTGAACAGTTAACTTTCTTTATCATATCACATGATAAGGGGGAATTCCATACCCTAACGTCCGCCCTGCGCCACTGCTCCCCAGGCTTTTGATGCCTCCGAATACAGATCTGCTCCCACTGCATTTGGACGGTACGCCTTCACTCGGTAATAATATTTCTTGCCCGGCGTCAGTTTTTTATCTGTAAAATCCGTCTTGGTCGTCTTCCCTGCCAACACGTAATCCCCGCCTTTTTTTTCTGCGCGGTAGACAAAATATTTTTTTGCACCTTTTACGCTGTTCCATTTGACGGCGATCCTGCCTTTGGCGGTGCTTTTTGCGGAAGTGATGGCCGGCCTTGGAAAATACATGTTCAGCAGCACACGTGCCGGTTTCCCGTGAAGCGCAGCGCCCGTCACCCGGCTTCCATCCGACCGAAATGCCTGCACATAGTAATAATACACAAGTCCCTGCTCCGGTCCCTGATTGAGAAGCGTTGCCGTGTTCCCTGCTGTCAGCTCCAGCCGCTGATCGACCGCATAGGTCGCATAAATTTCATCCGTGACGCCTTCTCCCACAGCTTTTATGACCTTCACTGTGTCTCCGCCCTTGAAATCATAGCTGTCCATATCTCCGTCATAGGCAGCCAGCGACCTGGAGCGGTACACCTTGTAAAAGGATGCTCCCGGCACACGGCTCCAACTGATCTGCACGCCCTGTCCATCCACCGTAGCATATGCCTGAATATTTTCCGTTTTTCCCAGACTGCTGCCGCTGGTAGAAACCTCTACCCCGTTGCTGAACACATTTCCCCGGTATGCATAGAGCAGATACTGATCTGTCATACCCGGATCTGCCGCCGGAAATACACAAGCGCCTGCCTGTCCGGAAAGCCTCTTGTATTTTTCATAAGTACCGGTATCCGGATTCCGCTTCTTTAGCAGATACCCGTCCACCCCGTGTTTTTTCTTCCAGGTGAGCCTGACGCTTCCGTCCGGTCTGCGCCTCTTCCGTATGACTTCAAGCTTTTCGAAGTCCAGCGTCACAGAGTCCGTTCCCTGCAGCACATATGTTTTCAAAGCCTGCGCCGCCGTCTTTCCTTCCCGGTACGCAGTTACAAAATATGTATACGTCTCCCCTGCCCTCACCTTCGTGTCCTTATAGGTTCGGGACGTCGGACTTTTTATCGTTTTCAAAAGCCTGAGACTCCGGTATCCGCCCTTTTTTCCCTTCATTACAGACTGGGTGCGGCTGATTCCTGCCGCCCGGTAAATCCGGTATCCCGTCGCTCCGGGCACCCGGTTCCAGGTCACCTTCACAGCCTTGCTTCCCGAAGGCACTGCCTTTACCTGCATCTCCTGCCCCCAGGTTGTCGCCCGGTAGCTTTTCCAGGTGCCGTAAGCTGTAAGTCTCGTCTTCGGCTCGAACACAAACGTGCGGATCCGGTAACGATACGTCTTTCCCTCCGAAAGCCCGGTATCTGTATAGACATTATCACTGATCTTTGCGATCCTCTTATACTTTCCTGCCCCCTCAGCCCTCTGAATCTCAAATCCCGTGGCAGGCTCTGCACTTTCGAGACGCATAGTGACAGAATTCTCCTCCACTGTAAAATCCACAGCCTCCGCCTCCGGTGCACGCTGCTCCATAACGACCGTCCGGCTGTAAGGACCGTACCTCTTCACTTCCTCCCAGCCGCCCCGCCGGTTACTCACTTTGGCAGTCTCCATAATATATGCCCGGACATAGTAAGTATGCCCTTTTTGAAAATGCTTTGACAGACAATATTCTCCCGCAGTCCCATCCAGAGTAAGATAACCATTCTCCAATGTAAAATCACTTTTCAGAGACCATTCGATACACAGCTTCTGGCTTGCCTCCAGACAGTTTGTCCAGACGGCATAATGGGAATCCGAATAATTTTCACTTCCCCAGCCTTCCACTGCCGGAACTCCTTCATC
>ENA-OPVH01001720-OPVH01001720.1-human-gut-metagenome-genome-assembly--contig:-NODE-1720-length-10165-cov-4.698121_pt1 | contig 10165 bp, 14 predicted proteins | sample MGYA00241494_ERZ501980 | MGnify/ENA primary metagenome ERZ501980 (study PRJEB25962, sample SAMEA1964914) | human gut metagenome | biome: human gut; feature: human-associated habitat; material: faeces... | reverse complement strand
CCGCCGTACAGATGCCTGTACGGCGGCAGACGGGTTTATATACGTGCGGGGAAGGCAGTGCGTCAGGCGCTTGTCGTGAGCACCTTCCACGACAGACCCGAGCGAACCAGAATGATGTCGCAGGTGGAGCGCTCCGTGTCGTCCTCACCCTTGATGGTGACCCTCAGCGTCACGCATTTGGCGGACTTTAGCTTGTCGGCGTTGAAGCCGGCCTGCTCCTCCAGCTCATCGATCGCGTATTCATAGTCGCTGCGGAGCTTCTTCGCGGAGATGGCCTTGACCTTCTTGACCTCAACGGTGATCTTGTATTTGCCGTATTCGTCCGTCAGATATTCCTTTGCGGAGGCATCGGTGGCCTTGTAATAGCTGCGCCAGGAGGAGATGTCCTCGTCGAGCCAAAGGCTCTGCGTCTCAAAGAAATCCTCCTCATCGCCGTCATACCAGTACAGCGCGAGCGCCTTTGCATCGTAGGCGGTCATGCGTGCGGCGCGGGCACTGTCGCTGATCGTGGCCTTGAAATAGCGCGCGGCGACAGCTCCGGGACTGTTGTAGCGGATGACGCTGACAAGCACCGCGATGACCACGACGGCAACCACGGCGAGCAGGACGATTTGCAGCGTCTTCTGGTTGGACTGCTTCTTCGGCTGTACCGGCTTCGGCGAAAGGTCAGGCTGCATGTCGGAGGCCGGCGGCGCTTCGACAAACGCACCGCAGCGGCCGCAGGCGCGCGCACCGGGGTCAAGCGGAGCGCCGCAGTTTCCACAGAATTTTGCCATGTTTGTTCTCTCCTTTTTCTTTCTGGATGACCGGAACGGCTCCGGGGCTATACGGCGTGCCCGCATTCCGAGCAGAATGCGGCGTCCGGCTCCAGCTCCGAGCCGCAGTACGCACAGCGGCGCGCGGCTGCGGGCGCAGGCTCCGGCATTTCGGGCGGTGCATAGACGGGTTCGGGTGCAGGCGGTTCTGCATAGACCGGCTCCGGCATGACCGGCTCGGCATAGGCAGGCTCCGGCGTCGGGGCGGTGTAAACGGGCGCGGACGGCTCTGCCGCCGCGGGCTGCGGCATCATCGGCTGACCGCACGAGGTGCAAAAGCGCATCCCCTTTTTCACAGCTGCGCCGCAATGGGCGCAGAAGTCGCAGTCGGGCGGCGCAGCGGGCGGCACGGGCGCGCCGCAGGCGCTGCAAAACTGCGAGCCCTTCGGGATCTCCGCGCCGCAGCGCTCACAGCGGCGGACGCCGCGCAGATCCTGAATCTGCTGGGTATAACGCTGAAGGTTTTCCTCCGCCTGCGCGAGCCGCGCGAACAGCGCGTCAAAGCAGGCCTCATGATCCGTCTTGTGGAGCGAGGCGTAGAGCTTGCCGATCTCGCGATGTATATCGGAGATCGTGCGCTGCTCGTCAGAGGCCATCGAGCTCAGGCGTGTACTGTCAGCAAAGTCCTTTGTCTTTTTGCCGAAGGCAGAAAATTGGTTGCTGAGACCATCCAAAAATGACATGTTCCGAACCTCCCCTTTCAAAATCGGCAGAAAAACGACCGTTTTTCGCCAAATCATTCCGTAGACACTCATATTTTACAGGAATGCCGGATGTAAATCAAGCGTTATTTCACCCGGACGCAGAAAATGCGCCCGCCGGGGAGCCGGCGGGCGCTTGGAATCGGTTCGTATTTGCGTGTCAGCCGAGGCTGGTGCGCACGAGTGCGCGGCGGAGCTTTGCCTCCGCGAGCTGGAGCTCGGCGTCGGACAGGCGCTCCTTGTTCTTGAGCGTTTCCTGCGCGCGCGCCAGGGCACTGCGTGCGCGCGCCTGATCGATGTCCTCCGCCCACTCGAACGTGGTGGCAATGAGCTTGCAGGCGCCGTTCGTCATGGCGAGCATCCCGCCGATGCAGGCGGCCTTGCGCACCTTGCCCTCCGTTTTCACGGTGGCGACGCCCATGCCGAGCGGTGTGACATAGTTGATGTGCCGCGGCAGGATGGTCACGCCGCCGGTCGTTGCCCGCACGTCAAGGCTCTCGGCCTCGCCGTCAAAGAACAGGCCGTCGGGCGTCACGATCTGCAAATGGAAGCTGCTCATACCGGCTCACCCTTTGCCTTGGCGACGACGTCGTCGATCGAGCCTGCGAACAGGAACGCCGATTCGGGGATGTCGTCGTGCTTGCCCTCGACGATCTCGCGGAAGCCGCGGATGGTCTCCTTCAGGGGCACATACTTGCCCTCGAAGCCGGTGAACTGCTCGGCAACGTGGAACGGCTGGGACAGGAAGCGCTGGACCTTTCTCGCGCGGCTGACGGCGAGCTTGTCGTCCTCCGAAAGCTCGTCCATGCCCATGATGGCGATGATGTCCTGAAGCTCCTTATAGCGCTGGAGCAGCTGCACGACGCTTCTTGCCACGTCGTAATGCTCCTGCCCGACGATCTCCGGCGAGAGGATGCGGGAGGTGGAATCCAGCGGATCGACGGCCGGATAGATGCCGAGCGAGGCGATGCTTCTGTCCAGAACGGTCGTGGCGTCCAGATGCGCGAACGTCGTGGCGGGCGCGGGGTCGGTCAGGTCGTCGGCAGGGACATAGACCGCCTGCACGGACGTGATCGAGCCGTTCTTGGTGGAGGTGATGCGCTCCTGAAGCGCGCCCATTTCGGTCGCCAGCGTGGGCTGGTAGCCGACAGCGGACGGCATACGGCCAAGCAGCGCCGAGACCTCGGAGCCTGCCTGCGTGAAGCGGAAGATGTTGTCGATGAACAGCAGCACGTCCTGATGCTTGACGTCGCGGAAGTACTCCGCCATCGTCAGACCCGACAGGCCCACGCGCATACGCGCTCCGGGCGGCTCGTTCATCTGGCCGTAGACCAGCGCGGTCTTTTCCAGAACGCCGGACTCCTTCATTTCATAGTAGAGGTCGTTGCCCTCGCGGGTACGCTCACCGACGCCGGTGAAAACGGAATAGCCGTTGTGCTCGGTGGCGATGTTGTAGATCAGCTCCTGAATGAGGACGGTCTTGCCCACGCCGGCACCGCCGAACAGACCGATCTTGCCGCCCTTTGCATACGGGCAGATCAGGTCAACGACCTTGATGCCGGTCTCAAGGATCTCGGTGCCGGTCTCCTGCTCCTCATAGGACGGCGCTTCGCGGTGGATGGGCCAGCGGGCGTCGATGTTCTCGGGCATGGGCCGGTCGTCGATCGGGTCGCCGAGGAGGTTGAAGATGCGGCCGAGGCAGCCCTCGCCGACGGGAACGGTGATGGACTTGCCGGTGTCCACGGCCTGTGCGCCGCGCTGGAGGCCGTCGGTGGAGCTCATGGCGATGCAGCGCACCACGTTGTCGCCGATCTCCTGCGCGACCTCCGCCACGAGCTTTTTGCCGTTCAGCTCCAGCTCGATGGCGTTTAACAGATTGGGCAGTTGTCCTTCCTCAAAGCGGATGTCGAGAACCGGGCCGATGACCTGCACGACGGTTCCGATGTGTTGATTCATGGGTCTGCCTCCTTTCACGATGATTCAGCGCCGGCGACGATCTCGGTGATCTCCTGCGTGATCGCGCCCTGACGGGCACGGTTGTACTTCAGGCTCAGATCATCGATCATTTCTTCGGCGTTCTTGGTGGCCGAGTCCATAGCCATGCGGCGGGCCGCCTGCTCGGAAGCGACGGACTCGCACAGCGCGCCATACAGAAGGCCGCCGAGGTATTCCGGCACGATCGCGTCAAAGACGGAAAGCGGGCCGGATTCATAGAGAACGAATTTTTTGGGGCGGTTGTCCTTTTGTCCCGAAACGCGGATGGGCAGCAGCTCCATTTCGCACGGAAGCTGCGAGAGCATCGAGGCAAAGTGCGTGTAGACGAGCTGCACCGAGGTGAACTCCCCGGCGAGAAAGCGCCGGCTGAGGAGCTTTGCCGCCGAGAAGCAGTCGCCCACCGAGACCTCGCCCGCGACGGCGTAGCCGTCGGTCAGGATCTCGGCGCCGCGCTGGCGGAAGAAGTCGAGCGCCTTCTTGCCAATGGGCAGGACGGCGGACGGAGCGCTCTGCATCTTGCCCCAGGCGAGCTTTAAGACGTTCGAGTTGTAGCCGCCGGCAAGGCCGCGGTCGCCCGCGATCACGATGTAGAGCGTTTTGCCCTCCTTGCGGCGTAGATACGGCGAGACGAAGTCCATCGTGGAGTCCGCGATGTCGTTCATCGTGGCATACAGCGTTTCAAAGTAAGGACGGCTGGAGACGGCACGATCCTGCGCGCCGCGGAGCTTGGACGCCGCGACCATTTCCATGGCCTTGGTGATCTGCTTGGTCGATTCCATGCTCCGGATGCGGGATTTGATGTCTTTCATGGATACGCCGGCCATGTGCGCGCCTCCTTTCTCAGCTTTCCGGCACGAACACCGCGGAATAGTCCGTCAGCGCCTGCTTGAGCGCGGCCTCGTGCTCAGCCGAGAGCTGCCCGGTGGTGCGGATGCCCTGGAGAACGTCGAAGGCATTCTTGTCGAGGAACGGATACAGCCCGCGCTCATAGGCGCGGATGTCCTTCACGGCGACGTCCTTCAGATAGCCGTTCGTGACGGCGTAGAGGATGCAGACCTGATGCGCCACATCGACGGGCGCGTTGCGGTCCTGCTTGAGCACCTCCACGATGCGCTCGCCCTGATCGAGGCGCTCGCGCGTGTCGCGGTCGAGGTCGGAGCCGAACTGCGCGAAGCTTTGCAGCTCGCGGTACTGCGAGTACAGCAGCTTCAGGTTGCCCGCGACCTTCTTCATGGCCTTGATCTGCGCGCTGCCGCCGACACGGGAGACGGAGATGCCGGGGTTGACCGCCGGCATGACGCCCGAGTGGAACAGCTCCGTTTCCAGGAAGATCTGGCCGTCGGTGATGGAGATGACGTTCGTGGGGATATAGGCCGAGACGTCGCCTGCCTGCGTCTCGATGATCGGCAGCGCCGTGATCGAACCGCCGCCGTATTCCGGCGCCATGCGCGCCGCGCGCTCGAGCAGTCTCGAGTGCAGGTAGAATACGTCGCCGGGGTAGGCCTCACGTCCGGGCGGTCTGCGGATCAGCAGCGACAGCGCACGGTACGCGACGGCGTGCTTGCTGAGATCGTCATAGATAACCAGCACGTCCTTGCCCTGCTTCATGAAATATTCGCCCATCGTGCAGCCGGAGTACGGCGCGATATACTGAAGCGGCGCCAGCTCCGACGCGGTGGCGGAGACGACGATGGTATAGTCCATCGCGCCCGCGGTCTCGAGCGTGGAGACGAGCTGCGCCACGGTCGAGCGCTTCTGGCCGATGGCGACGTAGATGCAGATGACGTCCTTGCCCTTCTGATTGATGATGGTGTCGGCCGCGATGGCGGTCTTGCCGGTCTGGCGGTCGCCGATGATCAGCTCACGCTGGCCGCGGCCGATGGGGATCATGGAGTCGATGGCCTTGATGCCGGTCTGAAGCGGCACCGAGACGCTCTTTCTCTGAATGATGCCGGGGGCCGGGGATTCGATGGCGGCATAGCCGCTTGCGGTGATGGGGCCCTTGGCGTCGATGGGCTGGCCCAGCGCGTCCACGACGCGGCCGATGAGCGCCTCGCCCACGGGGACGGAGACGACCTTGCCGGTGCGCTTGACGACGTCGCCCTCACGGATGCCGTCGTCGCTGCCCAGCATGACGATGGACACGGCGTTTTCCTCCAGGTTCTGCGCCATGCCGTATGCGCCGTTGGAGAACTCCACCAGCTCGCCTGCCATGCAGCGGTCGAGACCCGCTGCGCGGGCGATGCCGTCGCCGATCAGGATGACGGTGCCCGTCTCCGACTGATTGATCTTGGTTTCGTAATGCTTGATCTGACTGCGGATGATCTTAGAAATTTCTTCCGGTCTGAGTTCCATTCATTCACCAGCTTTCGGTTACTAAATCACGGTATTGCGAAGAATTCGCTGGATTTCCTCAAGATGATACGCGACCGTTCCGTCAAGCTGACGGTCGGGCAGCTCCAGCAGCACGCCGCCGAGCAGGCTCTCGTCCACGCGGGAGGAAAGCTCGATCCGCTTGCCGGTCTGCGCCTCCAGCTTGGCACAAAGCCTTTCCAGAAGCTCGGGCCGGAGCGCGACGGCGGTGACGGCGCGTACCTCGAGAATGTCATGCGCGGCATTGTAGCGGCGGCGGTACTCCTGCGCGCAGCCGGAAAGCTCGCGCAGCGTGCCGTTGTCGCACAGCAGCTTCATGAAATTGAGCACATAGGGGTGGACATTGCCGCGCCATGCCTCGTCCAGAAGGCCGCGCCGCTCCTCCTTGGGGACGGACGGCGTACACAAAAGGCGCAGATAGTCCGGGTTTTCGTCCAGCACGGCCCGCACGCCTGCAAGATCGGCAAGGATCGCATCCTCCAGATGCTCCTCCTGCGCCAGATCGTACAGCGCGCCGCCGTAGGTCTTGGCCGTGCGCGTCATGACGCGTCACCCAGCTCGTCGATGAACTGCTCGATCAGCTTTTCGTGATCGGCCTCGCTGATCTCCTTGCGGACGACCTTGGACGCAAGCTCCACGGCAAGGCCGGACAACTCGCTCTTCATGTCATTGACCGCCTTCTTCTTTTCCAGCGCAATGTCATTTTCCGCCTTGCGGCGCAGAGCAGCAGCCTCCTCCTTCGCGTCGCAGACGATGGCCTCGCTCTGCTCGCGCGCGTTTTTCATCGCGCGGGCGGTGATGGCGCTGGCCTCCTCCTTCGCGGCGGAAAGGTGCTGTTCATAGTCGGCCTTTGCGGTGTCGGCCTCGAGTTTTGCCTTGTTTGCCTCGTCATACAGGGAATCGACCTCCTGCTGACGCTTGGCGAGAATGTTCTGGATGGGCTTGAAGAGCAGCTTCTTGAACAGGACGATTTGAAGCAGCAGGTTACAGATCTGCGCGATGGTCGTCCACGGTGCAAGCTCTACAAGGGACTGAAAATCCATGCCACAGTCCTCCTTCCAATGGGTAAGATCGCTTCAGATCACAGCAGGCCCGTGAACATACCGGGCGCAACGAAGATCAGAAGCAGGCCGATGACGAAGCCGTAAATACCGGTCGTCTCTGCGCACGCGATGCCAAGGAACATGGTGGACGTGAGCTCGCCCTTCATTTCCGGCTGACGCGACATTGCCTCGATCGCCTTGCCTGCGATGTAGCCTTCGCCGATGCCGGGGCCGAAGCCGGAGATCATCGCGATGCCGGCGCCGATGGCGCAGCCCATCAGGATCAAAGCCTTTGCAAGTTCCATGTGTTTTTTCCTCCTGTAAATACTTGATGGTGGTTGATATGGTTACATTTATTCAATTATTCTGCCGCCGTGCGGATGAAGATCATCGTCAGCATACAGAATATAAATGCCTGCATCGCGCTGGAGAACCAGTCGAAATACAACGACAGCGCGGCCGGGACGCCCACGGCCAGAAACGGGATGTTGCCAAGGATCCTGCCCACGACGCCAGGGATCAGCCCGAACAGCGCGTTGTTTGCGAGGATCAGCGCCGCATAGACCAGCGCGCTGATGACCATGCCGGAAAGGACGTTTCCGAAGTGACGGAACGACATCGAGATGGGCTTAAAGACCTCGCCGAGGAGGTTGAAGGGCGCCATCAGGAACACAGGGTCGCAGAAGCCCTTGAGATAGCCGCCGAAGCCGTTCGTCTTGATCTTGTAATAGGTGATGAGGATAAAGACGATCAGCGCCCAGCCGAGCAGGACCGACACATCGGCGGTCGGCGCCCAGAAGCCGAGCAGCGAGGCAAGGCTCGAGCCGAGCGAAAGCGCAAAAATGGCGGAAATAAACGGCACCAGACGCATCCACTGCGCGCCCATGTTGCTGCGGACGAAGTTTTCCGCCGTCATGACGATCTTTTCGGCGACAGCCTGCCGCTTGGAGATGTTCTTGACCTTCAGATCGTGCGTCAGCCAGACGCACAGCAGATTGATCACCAGCATCACGCCCCATGTGACGGTCATACTGGCCGTGATGGGGATGCCGCCGAGGATCGGAATGGTGAAGTATACCGGAGCGCCGTGAATATCGACGTTCATTCAGATTCCCCCTTGTCACTGTTGTCTGCACCGCGTTTTTCCCGGGCGGTGACGATCGCGCGGCGCAGCATCATGACCGGCTGCGGGATCAGAAACGGGATCAGCGCGGAAATATAGTGGAACCACGGGACGATGACGCCGACGACGATGGCAAAGACCATCAGCATCATACGCCCGAAATACGACGAACGCAGGCGGTTCTGCGCAATTTTCTTGTCTGCGTCCTCGCTGTCGGCGACCTTCTGCACGCGCAGCGCGAGCAGATAGACGTTCAGAAACGCAAATGCGCTTCCCCAGACCGCGCCGAGCGGCACGGTGTAGTCGAATTTGTGCAGCAGCGCGAACACCGCGCAGATCAGCGCGTCGCCCACGGCCAGTCCCGCCGCGACGAAGACCAGCTCCCTGCGGATGGCGTTGTTCAGTTTCATAGACGGTGCCTCATTATTATATATAGTGTGTGCCTCAGATGTGGTCGTTGAAGGAACGGCCCTTCGGCTCATGCCCGCCGTCCTTGCGGATCAGCGGCAGGATCGTCCGGTAGGCGGTGGCAAGGCCTGTCACGATGCCGAGCAGAATGCCCGCGATCATGACGCCCGCGCCCCAGCCGAGCCGCGTCTGCGCCAGACGCGCCAGCCAGACGAAGACGAGCGGCGGCGTGATGAGACTGAAGCCGAGCTGGCCGACCAGCATCACACCCTGAAATATCTTGGTCAGCTTATCCATTTTGCCACCTGTAACTGCCGGAAAATGTTGGTTTGCCTGTGAGGATAGACATCCTAACGATACAGATGTTATCACAAGGCAGGCTTCATTACAATAGTCAAAAGAGCAAAAATGCTTAAAATTCCGGATGCGCGAAGTTGTGAAAAAAGCGTGCGCGGCACAAAAAGATGTGCTATCATAGGATGCAGAAACAAAAGGGAGGAGCGCGGATGGAAGCGACGTTCAGCGGCTACTGCCGCACCATTGACGCGGCCCGCCTCGTGTTCTGCGAGGCCTTCGGCGGCGAGACGGAGATCGACTGCGACTACGAATGCTGCCCGCACGCGGCGGCATGTCCCGTCGGACAGCAGATCACGGAATTTTTGCAGCGGGCAAAGGAGGCGGACGCGACATGACTCTCGAGCAGCGTCTTGCGGAAAAACTGAACGAGCAGGCGAAAAGCGCGGCCGCGCTGGGCATTCCCGCGCCGAAGCGCCTTTTGCAGCAGGCCGCGCAGTACGGCGCGGCGGACGCCGTTTCGGCGCAGCTCAAAAGCTGCCGCCTGAGCGACAATTTTGACGCGCTGGCCGACGCGGGGCGGCTGGACCTGTCGGCGGAGGCGCTGGTCGTCTCGCGCGAGTTCGGGCCGCTGTTTTCCGATGAGGAGGCGGATTTCTGCCTGCAGGCGCTCTTGCAGGCGGGGTTCTACGGGTAGCGCCGCACGGTTTTCAGTGCCATTTGCAGGGGGCGGACAAAGCGTTGTCCGCTCCCTGAATTTTCGCTTTTTTCGCCCGACCCGCGGGATTTTTAGGCATGCACGAACGGCGCCTCAAAGCCCGCCGCCGGAGGCAGGGCAGCGGCAGGCAGAAAAATCCTGCGGCGGACATGGTTTCGTGCGCTTTCTCCGGATGCGCGGTTTACAATAAAACCACAAACGCATTGGGAGGGCCGCCATGCCGAAGATGAAAAGCAGAACCGTGATCGAGCCGGGGCGGGTCGTGCTCCTGCCGCTGGGCGAGATCCATCCGAACCCGTCGCAGCCGCGGCGGGTCTTTGACCCTGCGGGGCTTCAGGAGCTTGCCGCCAGCATCGCGCAGCACGGCATCCTCCAGCCGCTGACCGTGCGCAGAACGCCGGACGGCGTGGAGCTGGTCGCGGGCGAGCGCCGCCTGCGCGCGGCAAGGCTCGCGGGGCTGCGCGAGGCGCCGTGCCTTGTGGTCAGCGTCGATGCGCAGGAGTCGGGGCTGCTGGCGCTGATCGAAAATCTCCAGAGACGGGATCTGGACTTCATCGAGGAGGCGGCCGGCATCGCGCGGCTGATGCAGCAGTATCACCTGTCCCAGCAGGAGGCTGCGCGCAGGCTCGGAAAAAGCCAGTCCGCCGTCGCAAACAAGCTCCGTCTGCTGCGCCTGCCGCCCGCCGTGCTCGACC
>ENA-OPVH01001716-OPVH01001716.1-human-gut-metagenome-genome-assembly--contig:-NODE-1716-length-10194-cov-1.672157_pt1 | contig 10194 bp, 9 predicted proteins | sample MGYA00241494_ERZ501980 | MGnify/ENA primary metagenome ERZ501980 (study PRJEB25962, sample SAMEA1964914) | human gut metagenome | biome: human gut; feature: human-associated habitat; material: faeces... | reverse complement strand
CCGTCCCCGCACCGTGAGTGTGGAGAAGGTGAAAAAGTCCGGGCAGAGCCTGACGCTGGAGCTGGAAAAGACGGATGATATCTTAAAATATCTGGGGGCGCATAAGGCGCCGGGGCAGTTCCTCTGCGGATTCTCTATGGAAACGGAGAATATGCTGGAAAACTCCAGGGCAAAATTAGAAAAGAAAAATCTCGATATGGTAGTGGCAAATAATCTGAAGCAGGCGGGGGCGGGCTTCGGCACGGACACCAACATCATAACCATGATCACAGGAGAGGAAGAAATCAGTCTGGAGCTGATGAGCAAGGAGGAGGCGGCGGAGAGGATCGTGGATCAGATCCTCAGGATGAAAAAGAATTCGAAGATGCGGCAGAGAATGCCAGGGGAGGAAATACGATGAAATGCTATGAGACGGTATGGGAAATTTTTAACAAGTGTTCGAATAACCAGATGCGGGATGTGTTTATCGAGGAGATCGAGACGGATGATATCGAGAGCTTTCTGAACCAGAAATTCAAAGGAAAGGAAGTTACCTTCGAGAAAAGCATCCTGGAGGACGGCACGATCGTGTATGATATTCTGGCGTCGGGGATTAAGCAGAGGTATTCGTTTACCGAGATTTAGTACAAAAGCTTTGCCTGCGGCGCGGACTGCCGTATAGCCGAAAGATGCTGCAGGCGGGAAAGGGATATTATGAGAAAAAAAATTAGAAACTGGATCAATCGCCAATCCAGGGTGCAGATCATCGGGCTGGGATTTTTTTGTCTGATCCTGTTGGGGACCTGTCTGTTGCTGCTGCCCTTTTCCGCACGGCAGGGGCAGACCACCACATTTGCAGATGCACTGTTTACAGCCACTTCCGCCACCTGCGTGACCGGGCTCGTGCGGGTGGACACTTATACCCACTGGAGCCTGTTCGGTCAGATCGTGATACTGTTGTTGATCCAGATCGGAGGACTGGGCTTTATGACCATCAGCGTCCTGTTTTCCCTCGCCCTGAAGCGGAAGATCGGGCTGCGGGAGAGGGGGCTGATTTCGGAGAGCGTGAATGCGATCCAGGTGGGAGGCATCATCCATCTGGCGAAAAAGATCCTTCTGGGAACTATTTTAGTGGAAGGGACGGGGGCGGTGCTGCTGTCCATCCGGTTCTGCGGGGAGCTGGGATTTGCCCGGGGCGTTTATTACGGTATCTTTCATGCCATATCTGCCTTCTGCAATGCGGGCTTTGACCTGATGGGATTCCAGGGGGAATATTCCTCTCTGGTCAGCTATTCGGGGGACTGGCTGGTAAATCTGACCATCGTTTCGCTGATCGTCATCGGGGGCATCGGTTTTATCGTGTGGGATGATGTAACAAAGCATGGGATACATCTGAAAAAGTACAGGGTACATTCAAAGATCGTGCTGACAGCCAGCGCGGTGCTGATGTTTGGCGGCGCTCTTTTATTTTATTTGTTTGAGGCTGATAACCTGGCGAAAGGGATGGGACCGGGGGAGGCATTTCTCACCTGTCTCTTTGATGCTGTCACGCCCAGGACGGCGGGATTTAACACGACAGACATCGCTGCTCTGACAGACAGCAGCAAGCTTTTAAGCGTGATTTTGATGTTTATCGGAGGAAGCCCCGGCTCTACGGCAGGCGGTATTAAGACTACGACGGTCGTGGTGCTGCTCCTCTATGTGCGGGCAAATATCAAGCGCACCCGCGGCGTAAATATCTTTAAAAGAAGAATTGACGACGATGCGATTAAGAGGGCCAGTGCGGTGGCGACGACAAATCTGCTGTTGGCGCTGACAGCTACGCTGCTGATCTGCGGAAACCAGAGCCTTGACCTGCGGGACGTACTTCTGGAAACCTTTTCCGCCATCAGCACGGTGGGAATGTCCACAGGGATCACCAGGGAGCTGACGCTCGTTTCCCAGCTTGCGATTGTTGTCCTGATGTACTGCGGAAGGGTGGGAAGCCTGTCGATGGCGCTGTCCTTCTCGGAAAAGAAAAAGATTTCTCCGTATGAGCTGCCGGAGGAGAAAATACTGATTGGCTGACGGCGGCGCAGGAGGATAGGTATGGAGATCAAGATTAAAAATAAGAGAACGTTACTGCTGATCATTACGTTTGCGATCCTGCTTTACTGGGGTGTGGAGCATCTGGAGACGATTCTTGGAGTGGCAGGAAAGCTGCTTGGCATCCTGTTCCCGTTTCTGCTGGGCGGGGCGATTGCTTTTGTAGTCAATGTACCTATGAAAAATATTGAACGGATGCTGAAGCCGGCATTCAGGGGGAAGCGGCTGCTGCTGAGGGCGGTGAGTATTTTCCTGAGCTTTCTGATGGCGATTGGAATCATAGCTTTTGTGGTGATGATGGTCATTCCGGAGGTGGTGGACACCATGACCCAGATCAATGCGGGAATTCCGCAGTTTTTGGACAAGGTCAATGCGTGGCTGCTGGATCTGACGAAGAATTATCCGGATATCAAGGACTTCCTGATGTCCTTTGAGCTGAACTGGGCGGACATTACCAAAAAGGCGCTGGATATGCTGCAAAATGCGGCGGGAAATGTTGTAAGCTCTACCTGGGGATTTACGACCTCTGTGATCGGAGGCATCACCTCTGCGGCAGTGGGGTTCATCTTTTCTATTTATGTGCTGGCGGAGAAGGAAAAGCTGGCGATGCAGTTTCGGAAGATCATTTACGCATATTTGCCGGAGCCTGTGGTGATGCACATATTAAAGGTGGGGCGGCTGGCAAGCCGGACGTTTGCGGGTTTCATTTCCGGGCAGTGTACGGAGGCGGTGGTCTTCGGCCTGCTCTGCTATACAGCGATGGTGATTTTCCGCTTCCCATATGCGGCATGTGTTTCCGTGCTGATTGGATTTATGACATTGCTGCCTGTGGTGGGAGCATTTCTCGGCACAGCCCTGGGAGCGCTGCTGATCATGGTGAACAGTCCGATCAAGGCCCTGTGGTTTATCATCATGATCATGGTACTGCAGCAGATCGATGGAAATCTGATTTACCCGCGCATCGTTGGAAATTCTGTGGGTCTGCCGAGTCTCTGGGTTCTTGCGGCAGTCACGGTAGGAGGCAGCCTGATGGGAGTCGTGGGTATGCTGGTCTTTGTCCCGCTGGTGTCCGTCTTCTACGCTCTTTTCCGGGAGAATGTGTATAAAAAACTGGAAAAGAAGAAAATCACACAGGAGATGCTGGAGAGATAGAAAAAATGAAAAAAATGCTTGACATTTCCGGACGGATAATAGTATAATGGCTAAGCAGTCCGGAAGTGGACAAAGCAAATGGGATCTTAGCTCAGCTGGGAGAGCATCTGCCTTACAAGCAGAGGGTCATAGGTTCGAGCCCTATAGGTCCCATTTCAATCAAAATCATATGGCGGAATAGCTCAGTTGGCTAGAGCATACGGTTCATACCCGTAGTGTCGAGAGTTCGAATCTCCCTTCCGCTACTAGAGAAGCCGAGAGATGTTAGCAGCATTTCGCGGTTTCTTTTTTGTATCACAGGAAACTTCCTTCCCTATGATACAAAACGCTCCGGGAGGAGCTGATGCGGGCTTGCCCGCTTTGTCCCGTGTGCGGGCGGCAAGCAGAACGCTGTGCCTGCACGGGTACTTAACGAACGCCGCAAGCAGCACAACGGTTTTGAAGTAATGAAAAAAGGATAAAGGAGTACAGAGTCATGCCGGTATTTGATTTCAGCAACACAACAGAAAAGAAAAAAGAGACAGTGTGTACCTATGCAACCTTTCGTTCCGACGAAGATACAGCTTCGGCAGAAAAGCCCATACTGATCCTGGACAACCGGGAGAAAAAATGGAAACATCATTCCTGCGGTATGTTTGGAAATCCTGACAAGCGGACGGCATTTGAGTTTAAGGAAGAGGAAGGGGACTTCAGCGCAGATATTCTGCGGATTGACAGCCGTTTTGTGAGCCTGATCCAATGGCTGGGTGAGAACCGTATCAATGTGCGTCTCTCCGGCGCGAACCGGGAAGACGGCTATGCCGTATATAAGATTCGGGAGATCGCCTTTGGGGGAGGGACAAAGCTTTCGGCTGAAGACGGATTTCTTCAGTTTATGATCGAAAGACTTCTGGCGAGCAATCCGCCTTCGGAGGAACAGGAAGATGAAGATAAGGAAGAAACGGGGGATTGCATGAAACTTACCAGTCTCCAGAGTATCACGGACTTTATCACCTGTGCAGGAAGAACGCTGCCCGATAATATCCAGCTCTGGGCGAGAAGAAATCTCGCGGTGGCCCGTTCCCGTGAAGTGACGCCGGAGGAGCGCCGCCATGCACAGCGTGCCCTTTCTATTATGATGAATATCCAGTGGAAGCACAATTATTTTGAATCCATCGATCCGGTAGAAGCGAGAAGAATTTTGGATGAAGAGCTTTACGGAATGGAGAGGGTAAAGCAGAGGATCATAGAGACGATTATACAGATCAACCGGACGCATACGCTTCCGGCCTATGGATTGCTTCTGGTGGGTCCGGCCGGGACTGGAAAATCCCAGATTGCCTATGCGGTAGCGCGAATTTTAAAGCTGCCCTGGACAACGCTGGATATGAGCTCGATCAACGATCCGGAGCAGCTTACAGGAAGCTCCCGTATTTATGCAAATGCGAAGCCGGGAATCATTATGGAAGCGTTTTCAGCGGCGGGAGAGTCAAATCTGGTGTTTATCATCAATGAGCTGGACAAGGCAGCCGGAAAGGAAAATGGAAATCCGGCGGATGTTTTGCTGACGCTTCTGGATAACCTTGGTTTTACGGACAATTATATCGAGTGCATGATTCCGACGGTGGGGGTTTATCCAATTGCTACTGCTAACGATAAGGAACAGATCAGCGCTCCGCTGATGTCCCGCTTTGCGGTGATCGAACTGCCGGATTACACGCCGGAAGAGAAAAAGATCATTTTTTCCAGATATGCATTGCCGAAGGTACTGAAACGCATGGGGCTGCGGGCGGAGGAATGTGTGGTGACAGAGGAAGCGCTGGAGGTTGTGATAGAGAAATACATAGACACGACAGGGATCCGTGATCTGGAGCAGGCGGCGGAGCATATGGCGGCAAACGCGCTCTACCAGATTGAGATTAACCACGTTTCTTCTGTTACCTTTGATGCTGCTATGGCGCGGAGGGTTCTTGCGTAGATTTCTGTCGAAATATGTCGATAACGTGTCTAAAATCTTAATAAATTATGAATGACATCAGAAATCATTCATAATTTATTAATAAAAAACGCAGGGAATTCCAGATTTTGCTGTGCTAATATAATCCACGTAGTAAAACAGAGGTACGAAGGATGCAGAGTACCTCAGATTTATGAGGAGGATATATTATGATGAAAAAATTAATGGGATTTGCTGCAATGGCAGTATTAGCAGGCGCACTGGTAACAGGATGCGGAAACAAGGATGCAGAGACAACAGCAACAACAGATTCAGCAGTAACGACAGAGGCTCCCGCAACGGAAGCTGCAGCAACGGAGGCAGTTGAGACAGAGGCAGTTGAGAAAGAAGAAGCAGCAACAGAGGCAGCAGCAACGGAGGCATCTGAGACAGAATCTCTTACCGAGACAGAGGCTCCGACTGAGACGGCAGCAGAATAATTTCATACATGTACATGGCAGAACCGCCGCAGAATACAGAGTATTTTGCAGCGGTTCTTTTTTTGTATCATAGGAAACTTCGTTCCCTATGATACAAAAACGCTCCGCGAGGATGCACACAGATGCGTAGGGAAGATGCCGCTGGTGCGGCCGCATCTGGCGCACAAAGCGTACAAGCCCCTCAAGATTGAGGGGGGAGTTGAGGCGGGCTTGCCGCTTTGTTCTATCATAGAGGCAGGCTGCATAACGGAAAGAGGTTATAAAATGCTTTGCGTAAAAGAAAAAACATGGTATAGTTAAACGGAAAACAAGATGTGTAAAAGAGAGTAAGGAGTATCAATATGCGTGTAGGAATGGGATATGACGTTCATAAATTAACGGCAGGCAGGAAATTGATCCTGGGCGGCGTGGAGATTCCTTATGAAAAAGGACTGCTGGGACATTCGGATGCAGATGTGGCGGTGCATGCCATCATGGATGCCCTTCTGGGAGCTGCTGCGCTTGGGGATATTGGAAAGCATTTTCCGGACACAGACCCGGCTTATGAAGGAATTTCCAGTATAGAGCTGCTGCGCCATGTGGGAGAGCTTCTGGATGAGAAAAATTATGTGATAGAAAATATTGATGCGACGATCATCGCCCAGAGGCCAAAGCTCCGTCCGTATATCGAAGAGATGGAAAAAAATGTGGCGGAGGCGCTTCAGATCGAGAAAGACCAGGTAAATATCAAGGCGACGACAGAGGAGGGGCTTGGATTTACCGGAACGGGAGAGGGAATATCAGCGCAGGCCATCTGTGCCCTGATTCCGTTTTTGGACCGGATGGCGGACGACCGGATGGCGGATGGCTGCGGGGGCTGCGGCGGATGCAGGAGAGCGCATGAAGAGTAGGGTGAGACTGCTTGGTCCGGCAGAAAACGGAAGGACAAAAGATCTTTACCAGAGGATTTTTACGGAGGACAGCCGGGAATTTACAGAATATTATTACCATTATAAAACGAGGGAAAACAGGATCTATGCAGTGGAAGCTGAGACGGGGGAAATCCTGTCTATGCTGCATCTGAATCCCTATCTGATGAAGCTGGGAGCACGGGAGTGCTTTGGAGAGTATGTGGTAGCGGTGGCGACGGAGGAAACGCATCGGCACAGGGGACTGATGCGAAGCCTTCTGAAAATGTCGCTGGAGGATATGCGGCGGATGGGAGAGCCTCTGGCGTTTCTGATGCCGGCAGCAGAGGCCATCTACCGTCCCTTTGGCTTCCGGTTCGTCTACAGCCAGAGGATGGGAGAGATGCGAACGGAAGAATTTGCCGGAAAGCCGCATCTTACCTGCCGGGCAGCCGAAAAGGCAGATCTGGAGTCCCTGGCGGAGTTTGCAAATGGGTATTTACAAAGGCATTTTCGTACTTTTGCTTTTCATACGGCGGAGTATTTTGAGACGCTGCTGGCTGAGCAGCGCTGCCAGCAGGGAGAGGTCGTGCTGCTTCTGGAGCGGGAAAAGATCCGGGGGTATTTCTTTACCGCCTTTGATGAGGGGGCAGAAGTCCGGGAGCCCGTGGCGGAGGAAGGATATGAGGAATTTCTTCTCCCGTCTATCGCAGAATATCTGCGGGACTATGAAAAGATAAGATTCTGCGGGATCCCGGGATGGATGCCAAAGATGCAGCAGGAGAAGCCTTTGATCATGGCGAGGATCATAAATCCGGAGTGGTTTGCCGCAGGGCTTACAGCAAAGAGGACAGTAGAGCTTGTCTTTGAACTGACGGATGAACTGCTGCCGGAAAATTCCGGAATATACCGGTTTTCTGCGGATGAATCGGGCGGCAGAATGAAAAAATGTACAGACAGCAGGGCGGAGTTTGCGATATCCATCGGTGACTTTACAGCGCTGGCTTTCGGAAGTCTGTCCTGGCAGGCTGCGGGGCTGCCGGAAAAACAGGCAGAAATCTGGGAGAGCGTGAATACCTGTGCACCTGTATTTTTGAATGAAGTCGTATAGTAGTTGACAAAAAGGAAAGAAATGCATAGACTGAAAATAATGCAGAAAGCGTGCAGCCGGCACCCTTTCCTGCATACGAAAGCATCGAAAAGATTGCTGCCGTCTGCAAGGCGGACAGCAGCGTAATATATAGAAAGGATAGTGCCATGAAAGTATATAATACATTGTCAAAACAGAAAGAGGAATTCGTCCCGCTGCAGCCGGGAAAGGTGAGCATTTATGTGTGCGGGCCTACGGTTTACAATCTGATCCATATTGGGAATGCCCGTCCCATGATCGTGTTCGATACGGTGAGAAGATACATGGAGCACAAGGGATATGAAGTAAACTACGTCTCAAACTTTACGGATGTGGATGATAAGATTATTGCGAAATCCATCGAGGAGGGCGTGACTGCGGAGGAGATCTCCACCCGTTACATTGCAGAATGCAAAAAAGATATGGAGGCTATGAATGTAAAGCCTGCCACGACGCATCCGCTGGCGACCCAGGAGATTGATGGGATGATCGATATGATCTCTACGCTGATCGAGAAGGGGTATGCTTATGATGTGAATGGGACTGTTTATTTCCGCACCAGAAAATTTGAGGAGTACGGAAAGCTTTCTCATAAAAATCTGGATGATCTGCGCTCCGGAAACCGTGCCCTTTTGGTATCCGGCGAAGACCAAAAGGAAGATCCTCTGGATTTTGTGCTGTGGAAACCCAAAAAAGAGGGTGAGCCTTTCTGGAAATCCCCTTGGAGCGACGGACGTCCGGGATGGCATATCGAGTGTTCCGTTATGGCGAAGAAATATCTGGGAGCAGAGATCGACATTCATGCAGGCGGGGAGGATCTGGTCTTTCCGCATCATGAAAATGAGATTGCCCAGAGCGAGTGCTGCAACGGCGTACCCTTCGCGAAATACTGGCTGCACAATGCCTTCCTGAATATTGACAATAAAAAAATGTCAAAATCACTGGGGAATTTCTTTACAGTAAGAGATATCAGCGAGAAGTATGATCTCCAGGTGCTGCGCTTCTTTATGCTGAGCGCGCATTACAGAAGCCCGCTGAATTTCAGCAGAGATCTGATGGAGGCATCGAAAAACGGTCTGGAGCGCATTGTGACAGCCGCAGGCCGCCTGAAGGATCTGCTTGGTACGGCGCCTGAAAGAGAGCTGACAGAGAATGAGGAGGCGCTGACGAAGGAAGCGGCATCCTTTGAAGAGAAATTTGACGCTGCTATGGATGATGACTTTAACACGGCAGATGCGATTTCGGCTATTTTTGAACTGGTGCGTTTTGCCAATGCAAATGTGAAGGAAGACAGCGCTAAGGCTTTTGTGAAAAATGTGTATGACGAGCTGGTGACGCTTGCGGATATTTTGGGAATCATCGTTGAGAAGGAAGAGGAAATTCTTGACGGGGATATTGAAAAACTGATCGAGGAGCGTCAGGCAGCGCGAAAGGCAAAGAATTTTGCGAGAGCCGATGAGATCCGAGACGAACTTCTGGCAAAGGGAATTATTTTGAAGGATACCAGAGAAGGTGTGAAATGGCAGAGAGCGTAACCTTTATGATGGAGGCTCTGCGGGAGGCGTTCGGCTTTGCGGACGCCGACCTGCGGACGTATTCACCGCTGACGCTTGCCTATATCGGAGACAGCATTTATGATCTGGTCATTCGTACCCTTCTGGTGAAGCATGGAAATGCGCAGCCGAATAAGCTGCATAAAAGAGCGAGCGCTATGGTGAAGGCTTCTGCCCAGGCGGAGATGATCGAGTCTCTTCTTCCGGAACTGACGGAAGAGGAGACGGCTGTTTATAAGCGGGGGAGAAATGCCAAATCCTACACGATGGCGAAAAATGCCACGATGTCAGATTACCGGAAGGCCACAGGTTTTGAGGCGCTGATGGGCTACCTCTATCTGAAAGAGGATCTGGGACGTATGATTGAACTCATCAGGCTGGGGCTGGAGAAAGGAGAGCGGCTATGAGATATGAAGAATTGACGATTGAGGGCAGAAATGCCGTGATGGAAGCTTTTCGTGCCGGAAAAACGATAGACAAACTGTTTGTTCTGGATGGCTGTCAGGATGGGCCGGTGCGCTCTATTACAAGGGAAGCGCGAAAGCACGATACGATTATCAACTATGTGGCAAAAGAGCGGTTGGATCAGCTTTCTGAGACAGGAAAGCATCAGGGAGTGATCGCTTTCGCAGCAGCCTATGAATATGCTCAGGTGGAGGACATGCTGGCTCTTGCCAAAGAAAAGGGGGAGCCGCCGTTTCTCTTTCTGCTGGACAATATCGAAGATCCTCATAATCTGGGAGCGATCATCCGCACCGCAAATCTGGCGGGAGCCCACGGAGTCATTATCCCCAAAAGGCGGGCGGCCGGATTGACGGCTACGGTGGCAAAGACTTCCGCCGGAGCGCTGAATTATACGCCGGTGGCGAAGGTGACGAATCTGGGGCAGACCATTGAGGAACTGAAAAAGCAGGGCATGTGGTTCGTATGCGCCGACATGGACGGGGAAGTGATGTACCGTCTTGACCTGAAGGGCCCGATCGGAATGGTGATC
>ENA-OPVH01001707-OPVH01001707.1-human-gut-metagenome-genome-assembly--contig:-NODE-1707-length-10240-cov-1.445459_pt1 | contig 10240 bp, 7 predicted proteins | sample MGYA00241494_ERZ501980 | MGnify/ENA primary metagenome ERZ501980 (study PRJEB25962, sample SAMEA1964914) | human gut metagenome | biome: human gut; feature: human-associated habitat; material: faeces... | reverse complement strand
ACTAACCAGTTTTTCTGCAAAAACACCCCTTATCAGCGCGCGTTTTGCAGTTTCATTATCCTTTTTGCCGAATACATCGCTCAGCAATATGGCTAAGGTCCATCTCCTCACTTCAATGAGCCCCATACGCACCAAAGACTGCTTCACCGTTTTTACCCGGTATTTCCCTCCATACTGCAGGGTGTTCACCCTCATCAGGAATTTATAGGACAGATTTACATCCATCATAATAATCTCCGCCAGCTTGGTGAAATCCGTATCAGGCTTGGAAAATTCCTTAAGCAGACGCATATAGGTTGTCAGTGCAATTTCTGTTTTTTCCTTGGACAGCAGGACCGGTTTGGAATAATAATACCCCTGCAAAAGGGAATAGCCGTTATCCACGGCCCATTTTTGTTCTTCCTCTGTTTCTATTTTTTCTGCCAGCAGAATCTTGGAATCCTTATATTTCTGCGCAATTGTTGTCTGTACCTTCTTATCTGTCAGCCGGAAATCCACCTTGAGGATATCCGAAACCGATATGAGCCTGTCCTTATTATCTTCCCCTGTATAATCATCCATGGCAAAGACATATCCTTTTTCCCGGAATGCTGCCAGTGTGGATTCCAGATTGGAATCATCATTAATATCTTCCAATATTTCTATTATGAAATGCTTGGGATCCATAATACTGATGTATTCGTTCCGAAGAAGCTCCTGCGTCAGGTTGACAAAAGCATACACGCCACCGGTAAGATTCTCCAGCCCAAACTCGCTCAGCATATTGGAAAGCAACAGACAGGTCGCCATACTGCCGTCTATCTCCATGTTAAATTCATTACGGTCGCTGTCCCTGTATAAGAATTCGTAACCGAATAATTTCCCGGTCGAATCAAAAACAGGCTGCCTGGCGGCGTATATCTTCATACATAATCCTCCTGAAACAAATTGCAGGCGTTTTGTCCGTCCGCCTCTTTTACGGTTTTAAACCGTTATATCCAATATGCCGCCTGCCATCGAAATATCAGCGCCTCCGGCTGACGGACCCATACCTGCTGCCGCCCCATATGATCCATAACTTTGATCCTGGCAGGTAGTATCCGTTTCCACGCTGTTTTCATATTTTTCCAGCTCTTTCTCCAGCCTTCGTTCCTGCGGTGTTTCATAATAATCTCTGATTTGCCCATATTCCCTGACCTTACGTCCCTCGCGCTTCTTTTTAAGAAGCAGCTTAAGACGGAGGCTTTTTTCATATTCCGCTTTTTTTGCCGCTTTTTTCTGCTGCAGCTGCAGTATTTCTTCTTTTTTAAGAAGCTTATCCTTCAGCTTTGCCTTCAGCAGAACCTGTTCCGCCTGCTTTACCAGTACGGCCTTTGTCCTTCTGTCTCCGCTTCCTGATTTCAGCTGGTTTATCTGTGCCTGGATTCCGGATATCGTCCTGCGGACCGCCTGACGGTTCCCCGCCCTGGCAATTTTCACCAGATCCTTCGCCGGTACATACCTCAGCTTTTTCTTTTCTATCGTCATAGTCCCTTTTTCCGTCCTTATGCGGAAATAAGAACCATCCTCCTTACCCACATTCCTGATGCCGGAACTATTGGATACCGGCTTCGGCTGTATATCCTTCTGGGAAAGTACCCATTGGGTGACCTCCCCGTCTTTATCCAATACCAGTCCGCAGCCCAGGAGATGTTTTCCCTGGGACGGGAGCTTTCCGAGTTTTCCCGCCTGCTCCTGCCTTGCGGATTTCAGGGCTTCCATACATTTTTTTTCAAATTCCGGATCCTTCTGCATTCTTTCCAGCGTTTCCCTGGATATGACGATTTGGAAGCTGCCCTTATGGGAAAGGGCATAATCCTTTATGCTGTCTTTCCCCGATAAATCTGCAACAGAAATACTCCTTCCGGGAAAAAAGGATTCCAGATATCGGATATATTCCTCTTCTTTCAACGCATCAGAGGTTTTGAGCCCGCTTTCCCCGTTTGCGGGTACACTGCTTCGCATGACGTCTTTTGTCTTGACTCTGTCATTGAACGATAAAGGAAGTTCCGTCTGTTTTAAGGTATCCGCCGATCTTTCACCGGGATACATATACAGGTTTTTTCCAAATTGACAAGACTCGGCTCTAATCATAATGAGCAGTCCCTCCCCTCTCCTGTCTCCGTTTGTTACACTCTATTATTTCTATCGGTTATTTGTTCAAAAAAATAAGAGTATCTGAAAAGAAAAAAGAGTATATCTGTGAGTTTTTGCCTCAGTCAGATATACTCCATTATTATTCCGTCCGTTTTCCTCTTATGACGGACATTCGACTTTCTTTTATCTGTTCCGCGCAGATATTCCAGCAGCGCGGCGGCGCTTACAGCTTAGAAATCCAAATCCTCTCCATTGCTTTCAATCACCTTCTTATACCAGGAAAAGGACTTCTTTTTCTTCCTCTCCAGCGTTCCGTTCCCTTCATTGTCTTTATCAACATAGATAAAACCGTACCTTTTTTTCATCTCTCCTGTTGTAAACGATACACAGTCAATACATCCCCAGGGTGTATAGCCTATCAAATCCACGCCGTCCTGTATGACGGCCTTCTTCATTTCTTCAATATGCGCTTTCAGATATTCTATACGGTAATCGTCACGGATGCTCCCGTCCGCCTCTATTTTATCCACGGCTCCAAAACCATTTTCCACAATAAAAAGGGGGATCTGATAACGCTCGTACAGCAGGTTCAGCGCGTAGCGCAGTCCCACGGGATCAATCTGCCAGCCCCATTCACTGGCCTTAACATAAGGGTTCGGCACACTTCCCGGGAACCCGTCCAGTCCGTTTCCTTCCGACACGGCGCCCGCCTTTACGGCATTCGTCATATAGTAACTCAATCCCACATAATCCACCGTCCCCTCCCTGAGAATCCTTTCATCCTGAGGCTCCATCTTCACATGAATGTTTTTGCGCTCCCATTCCGGCCATACATATGAGGGATAATATCCCCTCACATGCACATCCCCGAACAGATACCGATCATGCATGGCTTCCACAGAATACATCATATCCTCGGGATTGCAGGAATACGGATACAGCGGAACACAGGCCATCATACAGCCGATTTTGAAATCCGGATTGATCCTGTGCCCTTCCTTTACCACCAGGGCGCTGGCAACCAGTTCATGATGTACCACCTGGTACATGCACTGCTCCGGATGAGGATCGTCGTTAAATATCACTCCGGAACAGGTATAGCCAAACAAAGGGTACTTGTAATTTTTCTGGTTGTTAATTTCATTGAAGGTCATCCAGTACTTCACCTTATCTTTATACCGTTCCATGACTGTAAGGGAATATTTCACAAAAAAATCAATCACCTTCCGGTTTTTCCAGCCGCCGTAATTCTTCACCAGATGATAAGGCATTTCAAAATGGGAAAGGGTTACCACAGGCTCTATTCCATATTTCAGAAGTTCGTCAAAGAGCTTGTCATAGAACATAAGCCCCTCCTCATTAGGCGCCTCTTCGTCACCCTTCGGAAAAATCCTCGTCCACGCAATGGAGGTGCGCAGACACTTGAATCCCATCTCCGCCAGAAGCTTGATATCTTCCTTATATTTCCCATAAAAATCCGAAGCCTCATGGTTCGGATAATAATATCCTTCCAGAACCCCGTCCGTTATCTTACGATCCACTCCGTGGGCCCCGGCGGTAAGCACATCGGCAATGCTTACACCTTTGCCTCCCTTATCCCATCCGCCTTCTATCTGATGGGCGGCAATAGCGCCTCCCCACAAAAAATTCTCCGGTAATGTACGCATCCTTTTACTCCTTTATTTTAAACTCATGATGGTATCGGTTAAGGCTTCATGCCTGCCTGTCCCTGTTTTCACTGCTCTGTCCGTATCCGTTACAATATAGATAACGGTACTGTCGTATCCTTCTTTTTCCAGTTTCTTTTTATCAAATTCCACAAGCAGATCCCCTCTTTTTACCGGATCGCCCTGGCTGATATGAGCCGTAAAGCCTTTTCCACCCAGCTTAACCGTGTCAATACCGATATGGATTAAAAATTCATTCCCTCTTCTGTCCGTCAGGCCAATGGCATGTCCGGTAGGAAATACCACCGTCGCGGTTCCGTCAAAGGGCGCGTAAATCCTGCCTTCCTCCGGCTGTATGCCCACGCCGTTTCCCAGTGCTCCGGAAGCAAAGGCCTCATCCCTTACCTTATTTAAAGGAATTACATTCCCGGTAACCGGAGAAGCCAGTTCTGTATTCTCTGCATTCCGCATACCAACCTCTGCTGCTTCTTCCTTAAATCCGGCAATATAGGTAAGAACGATTCCCAATACAAAAGCGATCAGGACGGATAGCAAAAGTCCTGTAAACTGGGACATATGCCCTGCTTTAAAATAGGCAGGAAGGGTGGCGATCCCGGGCATATTATAGCCCCAGGACACCGCGCGGAATGCGCCTGCGACCGCTCCGCCCACAGCGCCTGCAATACATCCGCAGATCATGGGTCTTTTCAGACGCAGGTTCACGCCGTAAATGGCAGGCTCCGTAATACCAAAAAGCCCTGTAATGGCCGCAGAAGCGGAAATTCCCTTCATTTCTTTATCCTTTGTTTTCAGGAACACACCAAGGGCTGCGCCTGCCTGGGAAAATACAGCTGCTGCCTGAAGGCCGGTAAAAGTATCATATCCCAGTGCGGCATAATTTCCCACCGTAACGGGTGTGATTCCCCAATGTACGCCGAATATAACCAATACCTCCCAAAGGCCGCCCACAATAATACCCGCCACAATAGGGCTCAGCCCATACAGGAAATTATAAACATCACCGATAGCACCGCCGATTGTATTTCCCACGGGTCCGAAGGCCAGCAGAGTAAGCGGCACCATGACGGCAATGGTAAACATCGGTGTGAACAGATTCCTCACTACCAGGGGCAGATACTTTTCAAAGAAACGTTCCACATAAGAAGCAATCCAGATTGCCAGAATAATGGGAATAACGGAAGAAGTATAGCTTAACAGCTGAACCCTGATTCCAAGGAAGTATACCGGCTCTCCCGCATTGACCATGGCCATGTAATCCGGGCTCACCAGAGCACATGCAATTACGACCGCAATAAAAGTATTCACTCCGAATTTTTTGGCTGCCGTCACCGCTATCATGACCGGCAGGAAGGTAAATGCCGTCCAGGATATAAAGTTCAGGATCTGATAGGTTCCGCCCGCCGTATTAATAAGATTCATGGCAGCCAGCACGCCCAGAATCCCCTGCAGGATACCGCAGGCCGCCAGTGTATACAGAAACGGAGCAAAAATTGCGGATATGACATCCACAATCCGCGTAAAAATGCCGGCCTTCTGCCCGCCGCTCTTCTGCGCCTCTTCTTCATCTATACTGACCAGCTGCGTTACAAACCCATACGCATCCTTTACATGATTTCCAATAACTACCTGGAACTGGCCTCCGGCCTGCACGGTAGTAATGACGCCCGGGACTTTTGCGACTCTGTCTTTATCCACAACAGATTCATCCTTCAATATGAACCTGAGTCTGGTCGCACAATGTGTGACATTGATGATATTTTCATTACCGCCAAGTTCTCTGACAAGCTCGCCGGCTGTTTTCCGATAGTCAATCGCCATCTCGTTTTCTCCTCTTTATTTTCCTTATTCTGTCTGACTAGTAATACAGCTGCTCATATGGCTGTTTTATACAATTTGTAATATTACTTTTTTTATTTTCTGCAGAATAACGGATTTTGAAACATGTATGGAGAAAAAAGAATTGTTTCTATTCAAAAAACGAGTTAGGTAAGGAGCTTTTTGAAGACAGGGTAACCATATACAAACAGGCCATGGTTCCCTGATTCTGCGGTTCCATGGCCTGTTGCTTATTCTTTTTTTACTTTTATTTTTCTTCTAGTTTTTCTACACGGCGGAGAAGTTCCTCATATTGTCGTTTTTGTTCGCTTATTATCTGCGCCTGGCTCTTAATAGTTTCAGACTGCTCATTCAGAGCCTGCTTCTGGGCATCTATAGTTTCCTGCATTTCATCAATCATATACTGCACCGTATTCCGATCAAGTTCCTGCAATTCCTTTGAATACATTCCCATCACCTTCTCCATATTGAGACAGATTTCATAAATATCCCCGTAGATTTCACGAAAGCCCGGATAGCTTTCAATCAGTTCAATAATGCGCTCCGGTTCCTCCGAAGCAAAAAACATCAGCCAGGCATCCAATTCGTTTTCTACAGTTTTATTTTCCATGTTTTTTCGAAATATGTCAAGCGCTATGAAGATAAAATTTTGCAGAAGATTCATCTTCAGCCCCGTATCAAATCCCCAGAACGATTTATGGATATACCTGTTTTCCAGCATCCTGATTTCCATGGGGCTTTTTTCAAATATAACGATAGTATAGACATTTTTGATATTCTTATAGCTGAACTTTCCTTTTTGCCCCCGCTGCTTCTCCCTGACTCTTTTGTACTGTCTCAGCAGCAGATCCGCCGAATAGCATGCGCTGCGTTCTCCGGGAAAAGCATAGCCTATTTTCTGGATCTCGATATCCGCCAGAGCTCCATCTTCAAATTCCACAACAATATCTGTAATGAGCAGAGAACCCTCTGCCGCAATCCTCGTACTGTCATTGGGAATTACCTGCTTAATAGTCACTCTTTTTCCCAAAAGAAGTGACAGGAACCGGTTCAGCCTGCCAGGTGAATATTCAGGATTCATGATTTCTTTGAAAAAGGAATCGTATAGTACTTTTACCCCCTTAACTCCTGTACAGAAATCAAGGAATTCTTCCTGCCGTTCCTGCTCCCAGCTGTCAAAAAGCGTACTTAAAGCCATAGAACTGCCAATCTCTTTCAGCACCTCCTTTCTTTCCCTTATGAGCGGGAAATAGTCTTTGAGCCTGTTTGCCATAAGCAATGCCCTCCTTTATTTAGTTTTTCTGTCATCACCTGGTAATTGCTTCGAAAAGGAAGCACAAGAAAGTGAAAGACGGCCCTTGGGCCTGAACAATATGGCAGCTCAGATACCGCCATGTGACGAAATAAGAATAACATATTGCGGGAATTTACGCAACTGTATTTTCATCCAGGCTGCGGATTCAATAGCTGTTCCACAGCCTGAATGGAATATATTTTTATTGATTATCCGCATGAAGAGTAAAAGTGATGAAATCCAGGGCACCTTCTCCTTCGTAACGGAAATATAGATCATGAGGACCATTTGATACGGAAACCATACCTGTGATATCCTGCCATGTGTCCGCTGCAATGTCCACGTTCAGGGTTCCGGCCGGTTTGGTGAGATCCTCCGTAAAGACGGCGATGGTTCCTTTCGCTTTTCCTCTGAGCTTCAGAGTTATTTTCTGCAGGTTATAAAAAGCGAAGCTTTTGTAGCCTGTCATTGTTCCGTCTTTTATGTTGGCAACGTACTGAACCGGCAGGGTATCTCCGCTCATTTCTTTTTCTGCAGCCGGTTCCTTGTCGGGGACATCCTGGGTCAGGTAGGGGAAATGAAGCTGCATTTCCTTCTGTCCGGAGAATACGGCACCGTCTTTGCCTGTCAGCCTGCAGCAGATACAGGCGGGATATGTGCCTTTTCCTTCCAGAGGGCCGTCGTTCAGGCCGCAGGAGGTTACGGGTACCTGCCGGATACTTCCGTCATCGGCTATCTCTATTTTTTCCGCACAGCCCTGTCTGCTGAACTGGGTGCGGTTGCTCTGTCTGTGATAAAAAACATACCACTGTCCGTTTATATATTCCATGCCGCCGTGGGTATTTCCCAGGCAGTTCAGCGCTTCTGCCGCGGTTCTTCCGTTCAGGCCCACATCCCCGATATCGATCAGGGTTCCGCCGTACTTGTAATCCCTGTCAGGCTTATCGCTGACAGCATAACACAGCTCGTGGCTGAGAACGGAGGAATATACAAAATAATAGGTGTTTCCTATTTTGCGGATAGAGCTTGCCTCAAAAAATTCATGTCCCTCAAAACCAGTCCCTTCACTGTCTGCAATGGATGGCAGCAAAAGCCTGGGTTCTGTTTTCAGGGTAAGCATATCCGGTTCCAGCGTCATTACCTGAGAGCCCTGTTTTCCGCCGATATGTTCTTTATGCATAGGGGCGTTGCCGGAATACAGGTAGATTTCTCCGTCATCATCAATGAAAATCCCCGGATCAAACTGGCTCAGGTCTTCCTCTCCCTTGCCCAGGACTGTTCCGTTTTTATGGCGTACCATGCCTAAATATTCATAGCTTCCGGCAGGAGTGTCGCATACGGCAACCCCGATCTCAGGCAGAAAATCCAGACAATAATAAAGGTAATATCTTCCATCCGGCCCTTTTACCACATCCGGCGCCCACAGGGCATGGATACCCGGAGGATTCAGGCCATTTCCGAATCTGGATTTTACATCATAAATTCTGGGTATGCTGTTATCCTCCGAAGGATTCTGATTCCTGGGATCCTGGTCTTTCCGAAAAATCACCCCTTCATATTTCCATTCTGTCAAATCCTTTACGTCCGCAGAATAACAAATGTAATCATTCAGGCAGAACATTTCTCCGTCAAACCGGTCATGGCTCCCATATATATAGACTCTGTCCCCGAATACATGCGGTTCCCCGTCCGGAACATATTCATAGGTCGGTAAATAGGGATTATATACCTGCTTTTTTTCAGCTGCTTCCTTCATCTTCTTCCTCCTGCACTTTATTTTCTGTCATGAAATTGTAGCTTTTTTATTATATCACAATAACTTCCCTATACATATCCCTTATCTGACCAGTCATGTTCCTTTATCCGCTGATATTCTTCCATGGAAATTGTCAGGATCGTGCCGTGCTTAAAGCCGTAGGGGAAATCAAAAGAGGCATCCGATCTGACAAACCGGCCATCTGCAAGACTATCGGCAACAAAAGGCACGTAGCCCTGTCCTGCTCCGGGTACCCCATAGTAATCCAAAAACAGGCACCATCTGCCATCCTCCAGCTTTACGGCAGTGGGAGCTTCATACAGCCCGCTTTCCACAGCCTCCATGCTCCGGTCAAAGGCTTCCACTCGTTCGTAAGGCCCTGCCGCCTGTTCTGATTTCAGGAGGATGATTTTTTCAGGATTTCCCTCGCTCTTTACAAACATATAATACAGGCCGTTTTCTTCGTAAATGGCAGAATCAATAATACCGCTGTCCTCTTTCCTGTACAAAAGTTCAGGCTTGCTGAATTCGTGAAAATCTTTTGTCCTGCAGAAGTAAATTCCTTTTCTGCCATAATCATTGCAGCTGTGTGAGGAAGACCAGTGAAGGAGGTAATCTTTATTTTCCCTGTCGTAAATGATATCCGGCGCCCAGAGGCAGCCAAAGTTCTCATCGCCAATCTTCACAAGCCGCTGTTCGGTCCAGTCTGTCAGGTTGTCCGATTCCCATACAGAAAAACATTTGCTTCCGTTTCGGCCGATTTCCTCCCAGGAGCCGTGGTACTGGTTTCTCATACCGTAGGAAAGGCTGAGATCCGTTGCAAATATATAGAATCTGCCGTTCTCCTCACACCTGGTAATTGTGAAATCCCTGACTCCCTTGTCTCCGTAATAGGTCCAGAGGACCGGATTTCCTCCATTGACCTCCTCCCAGTGGAAGCCGTCCCTGCTCAGTCCGAAATATACCTGTTCTCCGTCAGGGGTGGTCTTTTCTTTAAAATGTACGAATAAATATGCCTGCATTTTTTCCTCCTTCGATGTGTTGGGTTTTCTTTTCCTTATAAGTTTTTCTGGGGAGAATTGGTATGTTAAATTTTTTAATTTTAGGGTAATATTTATATCTCCTTCAGTCTGAAAACCGTCAGAGAAAATTTAGGGAATTCATACATAAAGCTATCGTTTTCCTTGCAAAACACCGCTTCCTGCGGTGCCACTCTCTCCGGCTCTGCAAAGTCATTTTCCGCCGCCAAATCTGCCTGCATGGTATAAACGGTTCCCTGAAGCCTGCTGCCGCACATACCCTTCATGATAATATGTGCGCTTACACCTTGCTCCTGCAGATTTACCACCTCGACGTCGCCGCCGGCGGCGCGCGCGCCGTTCACAAACTGGGAGAGCAGGATCGCCGTGTTGCCGCGCAGACGGGGACTGCCCTGTAACGCTAATATTTTCATATTGTCATTTTCCCCCTTAGGAGTTATGTTATTTATCTGGTATATAAACTAGGCGTTTTCGTGCTTCGCCTATGTTATCCTATTTAAGGCGACAGTGT
>ENA-OPVH01001706-OPVH01001706.1-human-gut-metagenome-genome-assembly--contig:-NODE-1706-length-10245-cov-9.988224_pt1 | contig 10245 bp, 8 predicted proteins | sample MGYA00241494_ERZ501980 | MGnify/ENA primary metagenome ERZ501980 (study PRJEB25962, sample SAMEA1964914) | human gut metagenome | biome: human gut; feature: human-associated habitat; material: faeces... | reverse complement strand
AAGGAATCCCAGAACCTCCAAAAATTTGGTGATGAAAGTGCAGATTTTATCCCCCGGCCGGGGGCCAAGGGTCAGCAGCCGCAGCCGCAGCCGTTGTTGTTGTTATTATTGCCGCAGCCGCAGCCCCAGCTGCCGCAGTTGCCGCACAGCAGGAACAGGATGATGATGGCGATGATGATCCACCAGCAGCAAGAAGAACCCTGATTGCACATAAATGATAGCCTCCTATGAAGAATGTGGACCCGTGGTGGGGTCTCATTCCCATAGTATGCCGGGGCCGGGGAAAGGTGCGGTCAGCCGCGGGAAATGCGGTAACTCAGGGTCAGCAGGGTGTCCACAAAGTGGACGTCCTCAAAGAACACGCCGGGGACCTCCGTGGACAGCTCCACGTTGGTGAAGTTCCAGAAGCCCCGGATGCCCAGGTCGATAAGCTGGTCCGCCAGGGGCTGGGCCACGTTCTGGGGCACCGTCAGCACCGCCACGTTGGGCCGGTAGCGGGCCACATACTCCGCCAGCTGGTCCATGGGGCGGATGGTAACGCCCCGGATCTGGGTGTCCACCAACGCAGGGGACACGTCGAAGGCGGAGTCCACCTGGAAGCCCACCTTTTCGAAATCGAAGTTCTGCAGCAGCGCATGGCCCAGATGGCCCACGCCGATGATGATAAGCCGGTGGCCGTTGTCGATGCCCAGAATGTGGCCGATCTCGGCCCGCAGCTCCGCCACGTTGTAGCCATACCCCTGTTGGCCGAACTCGCCGAAGCAGCTGAGATCCTGGCGGATCTGGGAGGCAGTGATGTCCATCTTGTCCCCCAGGGAGCTGGACGAGATGCGCACCACGCCCTTGTTGTACAGGTCATCCAGATACCGGTAATACCGGGGCAGCCGGTGGATGACTGCGTCAGAAATTTTTTGCTTTTTCATAGAATCTTCCTCTTCATACCGGAACAACCGGCGGTTTATCCCCTCCGCCGGGTCCTCTCCACATAACTTATGGGTATTGTACAACAAACGCCTATACTTGTCAACTTTTTTAACAATCTTTTTTTAAAATTTTCCTTTACAATTCGGGCAAAACCTGTTATAATCCTTTGAGTCGAAAGTGAATATGCGCCCGTAGCTCAGCTGGATAGAGCGTTAGACTCCGACTCTAAAGGCCGCTGGTTCGAATCCAGTCGGGCGTACCAAAAACCGTCTCAAGCAATATGCTTGAGACGGTTTTTATATGCAGAAAGTTAGGGGAATTGAAACCTGATTTGACCACTATTGCGCGTTTTGCGATCCAACTGAGCTATTACGCTATGTCAAATCTCCAGCATTTCCTGCAATCCCGCGCTGGCGGCCTTTTTGTTCTTGTCGAAGGCGTGGGTGTAGATATCCAGCGTGGTGGAGGGCTGGCTGTGGCCGAGAATGCCCGCTACCGTGGCAACATCCGTGCCGCCCGCGATCATCAGACTGGCGGCGGTGTGCCGGAGAGAATGGACGTTCAGCTCCTGCGGCAAGCCGTTTTTCTTGAGGATCAGCTTGAAGCGGTAGGTGAAGGTAGTGGGCGTCATGGGAAGCCGCGCTCCCTGACGGCGGAACAGGAAGTCATCGGCGGTCAGCTCCCGCTGGTCATAGGTTTCGGTGATATACCGGCATTCTTTTTGGTACTCCCGCAGGAGACTTTCCATCTCGGCTGAGAAGTACACATAGCGGTCACCTGCGCGGGTCTTGGGTTCTTTTACGAAGATCTCCTCGTCCGTCACCTTGACCGCGTTGCGGCAGATGTGGATGGAACGCTGCTCCCAATCAATGTCGCACCACTTCAGACCGCAGCACTCACCCCGCCGCATTCCTGTGGCGATGAGGAGCTTGAAGTAGGTTTCGTACTTGATGCTCTCGCCCTCCAGCGCGGCGATGATCTTCTGCGCCGTTTCCTCGTCCGCGATCTTTTTTTCGCACTTGCGCCCGGCGTAGCGGTAGGTGCGCCAAGCCGGGTTATGCGAAAGAAAGCCACTCTCCACGGCATCAGAGAGGATGCTGCACAGCGTAGCGTGCACGCCCTCAATGGTGTACTCGGAGAGTGGCTTTTTTGTGTCGGGACGGATAGCTTTTCGCAGTTCGGCGTAGAAATTCCGGAAGTGCTCCGGCCGCAGCTCGGTGAGCTTGTAGTGGCCCAGCGCCGGGAGGATGCGCTCGATGTCCTGCCGGTCGCGGCGGATGGTGGACTTCGCCAGCTTACCGGGAGCGATGTCCGCCAGCCACAGGTCGATGTATTTTGCCAGCGTGAGCTGCTGGACAGGCTGCGGCGTGTGGCGGCAGTCACGTTCAAAGAGGACAGCCTGTTCGTTGAGCCACTTTTCGACCTGCTTGGGTGTCAGTTCTTCTGGCGGGTGGACGGTTTTCTGCTGGGGCTTGATGCGCTTGCCGTTGTAGTCATAGCCCATGGAGACCACGATGAGATAGCTGCTGCCGCGCTTGCGGATGCTTGCCATAAAAATGACCTCTCTTTCATTTGATCTTGGTACAGTTGAGATTTGCTTGGCAAGCACAACATACCGCAAGCGCAGCGGTAAAGCTATCACAATTTTCTTGGAAAAATGAATTTCTACGAAAGCAACAATCATGCGCTGCGCCGCTTCGAGGAACGGGCGGCAAGATTGAAAATCTGTCCGCCGTCTGGACGGAGCATGGTGCGCATGGAGTCAGCCGCCTGCTCCTTCTGCGCCTGCTGCGGGTGGCAGTAGGTGCGCTCTAAGAAACCGGTGTCCACGTGCCCCACGAGGTCTGCCACCGTCTGCTTGTCCACGCCGCAGTGCAGCAGCGAGGTCACGAAGTAGTGCCGCAGGGTGTGGAGGTGGTACTCCCGTGGAAAGCCGATGGCGTCATAGATCTTCCGCAGCCGCTTGGTGAAGGTGTCCGGGTGGATGAGCTGCCCCTGCTCGTCGGTGAAGAGGTAGGGACTGAGCCTGCGGCGCTGCTTGTCCGCCTCCATCTGCTTGCGGCGCTTGTAGGCCAAGAGGATGCCCCGCAGGTCGGAGGATAGATAGACTTCACGGCTCTTGCCGTTTTTGGTGGAGCCCTCCACGATGCCCTTGCCGGGAACGCTGCTGCGGGAGCGGCTGACGGTGAGTAGCAGACCGTTTTGCGTGCCGGTGAAGTCCGACCATTGCAGAGCGCACAGCTCGCCCCGGCGGCAGCCGGTGTACATGGAGAGCAGATAGAATAGGCGGTAGTGCCGCGGTTCCTTTGCCAGCGCGTCCAGCAGCTTCTCCACCTCGCTTCGCGTGGGGATGCGCTGCACCGTGCGCTGCGGTGTGGGCAGGTCTAACATCCGCGCGGGATTCTTTTCGATGATCTCATTGCGTTTGGCATCGCTGAGTACGGCGGAGACCACGGAGAGGTATCGCTGCGCGGTGGATTCATTGATGAGCTTTCCGTGGTGCTTGCGCTTGCGCAGTGCGGAGAGCATATTTTCCAGCGCCATCGGTCGGAGCTTGTTGAGACGAATGCCGCCGATCAAGGGATACACCACCTCCAACATCCGCCGGTATGCAGCGATGGTGCTGGGGGCGTATTTCGTCTGCCGCTTCAGCCAGCGGGACGCGAATTCCTCAAAGGTCATTTCGCCATCCTCGGCGTAGCCAGTCTTAAAGCTGCGCCCCAGTTCCTCGGCGGCGTGGGCGACATACTGCCCAATGCCGCGTTTGGGAACATTGGGCGGGACATGAATCGTTTTCGCTTTGCTGATTTTCCGACCGTCAGGCCGGTAGCCGTTGCTGACGGTGATCTTATATCGTCGCTCGTCTAATTTTTTGATGCTTGCCATTTTTAGAGTCCTCCCATCGTTTGCTCATACCGATTTCCTTTCTGTTCTTCCTGCGCGGCGTGTTCGTCGCGCTTTCCCTTTACCGCAAGGGCTGCGCCTGCGGCGAAGCCGACCACCGCGCCGAAGTTTTCGGCGGCGATTTTCGCCTCGATGCGCCGACGCTGTTCTTCGGCATCGCCGCTTTCTTCGTCCAGCAGCAGACCGAGTGTTGCCAGCCCCGCCGCGCCGGTACGTAGCAGGGGCGTCATGGAAACAGGCTGAGGATCTTTGCCGCGCTGTACCATCCCGCCAGCGCCACCGAGCCAAGCAGCGTCACCAGCATGATCCACTTGATCGCTACGAGCAGACTGAAATCCGGCAGCCACCGAATCCATTTGCAGGAATACCGCTCGCTCAGGTTCCCAACCCGTTCCAGAAGCTTGTTCATCTCGGTCAGCGATCTCTGCATCTCGACCAGCGACTTCTGCACCGGTGTCAGGTCGATGTGTGTTTTCAGCTCCGGCAGGGCCTTCCGAATTTCCTCCAGCTCCCAGTTTATTCCGTCTGCCTGCTCCGCCAGCTTGTTCATCGCCTGCGGCAGATCGCACTGGATCACAATGGGCTGGATCGGCTGCGCTGTTTGCTGCGGCGCGCTGCTCGGCTGATTCATCCGCTTCAATTCCTCCATCGGTTTCCTCTGCTCGATGGAATTTTCTTTGGACGAGCTTTGCCCGTATTCTGAATTCATGTTCCATGGCCTCCTTGCAATACTTTTCTTCGTGTAATTTGTTGTCACGGCATTTCATGCCGTCCGGTGTGGTGTAGGTGATGTATTTGCGGCTGCTCTCCCAGCACACCGCATAGCCCTCGGATTCCATCAGAGAAACAAAGGCGTCCTTGTCGGCGGCGTATTTCATGCACGCATCGATGGTGTTCATGAGCCGCAGCTTCCAGCTTTGGCCTTTCAGTGCCGTGTGGTATTCCGCGCCGCTCATGCCGCGGGCCTGCTGCGCGGTCGACTCAAAGACCGGCAGGCCCATCTCCTGACAGATCATGTCATTGCGCCGCATCAGTTCCTGGATCTGTTCCTTCGCCATGTGCAGCTTTTTGCCGGTTTCAAAGTTGACGGAGTTGATGACGCAGTGGGAGTGGATGTGCTCGCGGTCTACATGGGTGCAGACCAGCACCTCACAGCCGTCGAAGTATTCCGCCAGCCGCCGTGCGGCTTCGTGAGCCTGCCGGGGATCGACCGCCGCACCCTTCGGAAAGCTTTGTACCATGTGGTAGAACATCACACCGCCATCCTTGTGATAGAGCAGCTTTGTATTGATGAAATCATCGTAGACGCTCTGCGGCTGACAGTTGATGCCGCTGACGAGCGGCTCGCCATCCCATGCGGTTTTCTTTTCCTGCATGACGTAGAGCATCACGCCGCGCATGGCGGCGCGGGACTGTGTGCCCCGCTTGTAGTTCACAAAATGTACGATGGCCATACGGCTCACCGACCTTCCATGACAGCCCGCAACGCGGCGCTGACCTCGGACAGTTCACCGGCAGCTTTTTCCAGTCCGATGACCTGCACCTTGCCCATGTTGGCGAGGACGGTGAGCCGGTTGATGTTGCTGCCGATGCCCTTGAGCTGGCGGAGCAGTTCCTTCTGCTCGTCGATGACGATGATCCGCTTGCCGAGACAGCAGGCGGTGACATAGTCGCTCATGGACATGTGGGCCTTCGCCGCCAGTGCCCTGATCTTCTCCCGGTCAGCGGACGCCATGCGCGTGCTGAATTTGATATCTTTTTTCATGTTCTTTTCTCCAATCGTAGCTAAAAGTGGGTCCGGGCTTCTGCCCGGAATTTGGGTGCAGGGCTTCTGCCCGCAGCTTGGGGGTGTGGGGCCATGCCCCGCCCAGTGCATTTGGCAGGGCAGCGGCTTCGCCGCAGACCAGACAAATGCGATGCTGGCCACCTCCAACGGAGGTGATAAAAGCTCCCGTAACAGGGAGTCTCTGCGCCTATCGGGAATAACGGCTGACGCAGAGGAATTTTCCATCTACGGCAGAGAAATAAAATGTTTCTTCTGCTGGCTTTTAAGGAATTTTTCTCCCTTCACACAGCGTTTTTTCGGCGTTCCAGCATGGGGGTGGTATCACTACCCTCGGCGTTCGTTTCATGCCGTTGAAACGCTGGGCGCCCGCGGGTCACGGCGGCGTATTCGCCGTTTTTATGCCACCGCGATATTCGCCCTGTGCGGGCTGAATATCCCCTCAGCGGGTACACACGCCACCCCATCCCCCAACCGCGCACACAGCGGCTCACACGCCGAAACACGGTGGGTTATCAGGGTCGATGGTGACGATGTTCTCGGTAGTGAGATCATCGACACCATCGGCCCTTTTCAGGCAGATCAGACGGTCGCCGTTGCTCTTGCGGAAGGACACCGTAATGCCGTTTCTCCTTAGAGCGTCAACGCTTTTGCGGATTCGGTGGGAGAAGCTGTTGGGGGTCAGTCCCTCCGCACCGGCAGGGTCGATCTTTTCCAACAGCGCCTTGGCAGGGGCGCTGATTTCCGGCTGCCGGCGCAGCAGTTCAGAGAGAAGAAAAAGAATTCTCTCGTTGGGCTGCTCTTTCTGTTCGCAGTCATCTGACAGCAGTTTCCAGACATGATCCTCGCCATCGAACTCCAGTGCCAGTTCCCGGTAGGGGATGTCCCGCCCGGTGCAGTAGAGCGTGGCGGTGTTTTCTCTGCGCTTGCTCTTGCGGAGGACGAAGTTGCTGTCGGTAGCGCCGCTGAGTCCGGTGGTGCCGGAGATCATGTTCATGGGATCATCGTCATTCATCTTCCGCAGGTGATGCACCAGCAGAATGGTGATGCCGTGGGTGTCCGCCAGCGCTTTCAGAACGCCGATGTCCCGATAGTCGCTGGCATACGGGTTTGCGTCATTGCCCACTGTGCGGATACGCTGGAGCGTGTCGATGACGATGAGCCTGGTCTGCGGATGCTCCTTCAGGAATTGCTCGATCTGCTCCACCAGCCCGTTGTGGAGCTGCTGGGACATGACGGCGAAGTGCAGCGTGGGCGGTGCGTCCTCTGTGAGATCGAAGAGGCGGCTTTGGATACGCTGGAAGCTATCCTCCAGACAGAGGTACAGCACCTCGCATGGGCGCGTGGCGAACGTCCAGAGCGGCTTGCCCTGCGCGGCGCAGAGACACAGCCACAGCGCCAGCCACGATTTGCCGATCTTCGGCGCGCCTGCCAGCAGGTGCAGCCCCTGGGGAAGCAGATCGTCGACCACGAAGGAGACCGGTTCGTAAGCGGTGCTTTGCAGCGTGTCCGCGTCAATGGTTTGCAGTCGTTTGATTTGAGACATAAAAAAACCTCCGGATACCGCCGTTTGCTGCTTGCCGCTGTTTGTCGCTTACGGGTAACAAAAAAGCGCCGTATTGCTACGACGCTTTTTCCTTGCTCGGAAAGATATTAAATTTTATTTTGTCAAACGCTTTTTCTTTCTGCCGTAAACGGTTGTTGCCGTTACCGCACCGCCGCTGATGAACAGCAGTGCGATCCACAGCATGAGGTTGCTTGTATCGCCGGTCAGAGGAGACTGCGGCAGCTTCGCCGTTACGGTATCGGCCTGCTTGATTTCCTGTGTTGCTTTGGCGTCCTTGTAATACTTGTTGCAGCCGTCGCAATACCAGTATTCGATATTGCCCTCAGAAGTCTTTGTTGCCGCCTTTGCATCTATATGCTTGAGGTTGGCGTGGTTGTTCGGGTCAAGCTCTCCGTAGCTTTCGCCGCAGACCTCGCAAATCGCCTTGTCCTTGCAGGTTGCCGTGCCGCCGGAGCAGTCTTTGGTTTCGGAGCCAGTGCAGCCGTCCACCGTGCATTTACGGGTGTGCGTACCGTCGCCGTTCGATGTCCATTCGCCGAAAGTATGCCCGTCGTTTACCGTTACGGTCATCTCGGCGGTGTTGCCTGCCTTATCGGTCACAACAATCGTTTGCTCGCCGCTTGCGGGAGAGAGAATAAATTGACCGTTTTCATCAAGGATGACTTCCGTGCCGTTCACCTTCACTGTGCCGATATACTTTTCGTCAACGGTAATAGTCTGTGCTGCGCAATAGGTTTTGCCGGCTTCAATGCCGGAGATAACGGGGACTGTTGCGTCCAGCACGATGCCGTTTGTGTTAATGTAGGCAACGTTTCCGCTGGTATCGGTCAGTTTTGCATAAATAACATACTCGTTATCGGGATTGATACTGAACGGTGCGGAATATGCCGTGAAGGTCATTCCCGCAAGTTCCGATTCGGTAAGCGCCTTATCGCTCAGCAGGTATTCAATTGTCACCGTCTCGCCGCTGTTGTCAGTGGCCGTAACAGTTACCATCTGCGTATCCTTAAAGAACAAACCGAAGGTGATGGTGTTGAAGAAAGACTTCCAGCCGTTTTCGGCAATCTTGATTTCGCCTGTAGGCACTGCAATATCACGCCACTGAGCCGTGATTGTCAGATTCTCCGCAGGCATGGTTGTCGGGAATGTTTTATCCCAGCCGTTGAACTGATAGCCCTCTCTTGTCAGGGTCGGAGCGGTAATTGGTGTGCCGTAATCCTGCGTTATGGTAATATCCGCTTTGCCGTTTTCGGGTTTGACTGTGATGGTATATTGATTGATCTCCCACTTCGCCCAGTATTCCTTATTGCCCGTTTCTGTACCGCCGATTGCCGTAACAGGAGAGCCGATCAGATTTTCGTTGTCATACCATCCCTTGAACGTATATCCCGTATAGGTCATATCGTCGGCTGTCGGAAGCGTTGCGCCCACGCCGTAGGTGTAGCTTGTGACATTGCCGCTGTTGATCGTGCCGCCGTTCGTATTCAAGGTTACGGCGTAGGTCGGGGCTGTCCACTGCGCCGTCAGTTTCGTCACCTCAGCCGGAACACTGTCGCCGGGGGCGTAGAATTTACCGTTGCTGCCAAGCCACATAAAGAAACTTCCTGCATCCCCGTCCGGGCGGGTCAGACCGTCGGACGCAGGCGCGGTAAACTCGCTGCCGGTTTTCACGATGATTTGAATATCCTCGGAGCTATTACCCAGCTTGCCGCCGCCAAGGTCAAGGGTAACGACCTTCAGTCCGTCAGAGCCCAGTGTGTCAGGGTTCAGGACTTCAAGGACGGGGCGGAAACCGAGGAGCGGGTAGGAGTGCGTAGCATTGTCGTCGTTCCAGGTGCGGGCCGAATTGTACCCGCGAATCGCACGGCGCAACGTGGAATAAGCATCCTGTCCCCACGAATACATTTCATTCCAGTTTTGGATATATCCGCTGTTCTTGTTCAGCATCGTGTCCCATTCGTTGCTTTGGGGCACGCCGCGTTGGGAATCGCCCGAACCTGTAGAGTTACTTCCCACAGACGGTGCGCGCAGGGTATAGTCCACGCCGCCGCTGGCATAATTTTTGCCGAAAATCAGATTTGCGGTGTTCAGGTCATCCCAGCTAATCGTATGCGTTACGGCATAGTCCGCCACGAACAGGCTGTGGGGATATTGGTTTTGCTCTGCATCCTCCTCTGTGGTTGCCATCTCCGACGTGAGCTTGTAGGAGTCCACTGTCCCAGCATAGGTAAAGGGGACATAGCCCATTGTTTTGTCCGGCAGAGCATCGTTCACCGTGCCGGGGATGCCCATTGCCGAGAGGTCAAAGTAATAGGTGCCGCCGGGGGCGAGGGTGAACTGCTCTGGGAGATTAAACTGTGCCGTGAGCTTGGTGACGTCCGCCGGAACATAATCGCCCGGTGCGTAGAGCTGGCCGTCGTTGTCACGCCACATAAAGTAATTCCCTGTATTTCCGTCGGGGCGGGTCAGGCCGTCGGAGGCAGGTGCGGTAAATACGCTGCCGGTTTCCACGATAATCTGGATGCTGCTCTCATCGCCCAGTTTGCCGCCGCCAAGGTCCAGGGTAACGGCTTTCAGCCCGTCAGAGCCCAGTGAGCCGGGGTTCAGGACTTCAAGGACGGGACGGAAACCGGCAACAGCGTCCTGGTGCGAAGCAGGTGCGGAACTCCAGCCGCCGGGCGGGAAATAACCGCGAGCCGCACGGTCCGACGCCGAAGTGCTTAACGTATCTTGCCCCCAGGAATACATCCCGAACCAGTTTTTGATATATCCGTCGTTCTTGTCCAGTATCCTGTCCCATTCGTTGCTTGGGGGCGTGCCACGCTGGGACTCAGCCGAGCCTATCCTACCACTCCCCACGGACGGTGCGCGCAGTATATAGTCCACGCCGCCGGCGGCGTAGTCCCTGCCGAAAATCAGCCCTTTGGCATTCAGGTTATCCCAGCTTACCTCATGCGTTACGGCAAAATCCGCAATGAATAGGCTGTGGGCATATTTGCTCTGCTGTGCATACTCCTCTGTGGTTGCCATCTCCGACGTGAGCTTGTAGGAGTCCACTGTCCCAGCA
>ENA-OPVH01001702-OPVH01001702.1-human-gut-metagenome-genome-assembly--contig:-NODE-1702-length-10261-cov-1.835195_pt1 | contig 10261 bp, 8 predicted proteins | sample MGYA00241494_ERZ501980 | MGnify/ENA primary metagenome ERZ501980 (study PRJEB25962, sample SAMEA1964914) | human gut metagenome | biome: human gut; feature: human-associated habitat; material: faeces... | reverse complement strand
ATTCCTCGAACACCCCTCGGTGTTCTTCGACGTCTCCTAAACCAAGCGCCGACATCACAAGATTTTCCATACGAAACACCCGATAAAGGAAACAAAGGAAAGGAAACCAACCATGACTACCCCGATCGTTCTGAGCCTCGGTGAACTGCTGTGGGACATGCTGCCGAGCGGCAAGCGAGCCGGCGGCGCCCCCGTCAACTTCGCCTACCACGCGATGAAGAACGGCACCGAAGGCTGGGCCATCAGCGCGGTCGGCGAGGATGAACTCGGCGACGAACTGATTGCCAAGGCCAACGAGGCCGGTATCAACACCGTCATCCAGCGCAATGCCTGGCCGACCTCCACCGTCGAGGTCGCACTGAAGAACGGCATCCCGGAGTACACCATCGTCAAGGGCGTGGCTTGGGACCACATCCTGTACACCCGCCAGCTCATCGACGTGGTCTCCAAGGCCGACGCCGTCTGCTTCGGCACCCTGGCCCTGCGCTCCCCCGAATCGCACGCCACCATCACGGAGCTGCTCAAGCACACCAAGCCGGGCGCGATGAAGTTCTTCGACATCAACCTGCGCGGCGACCACTACTCCAAGGAACTTATCGAGGAACTCCTCAAGGCGGCCACCGTCTTCAAGATCAACGACGAGGAACTCCTGCTGCTGCGCGACATGTTCGACATCCGCGGCACCTCCGGCGAAGACGCCTCCCGCTGGTTCATCGAGGAATTCGGCCTTGACTACGTGATTCTGACCGCCGGCTCCGCCTACTCCACCATCATCTCCCGCAAGGGCGAGGTCTCCACGCTGGACACTCCGCACGTCGAGGTGAACGACACCGTGGGTGCGGGTGACTCCTTCTCCGGCACCTTCACCGCCCGCATCCTGCTGGGCGACACGCTGGCAGAAGCCCACCGCAAGGCCGTCAACACCGCCGCCTACGTCTGCACCCAGGCCGGTGCCTGGCCGCAGTACCCGGCCGAGATGCCCGACTATCTGGCTGAAATCGGCAAGTAATCCAAAACCACCTATTTTCCCGATGGCTTTGCCGTCCTATACCGGCAAAGCCATCCTGTTTTAAAAAGGAGTTACCATGTCCATTCGCGACACCGTCACCGGCGTCCAGCATGTCGGCATTCCGACCACGGATCTCGAAGGCACCATCGCCTACTACGAGCGTCTCGGCTTCGAATGCCTCGGCATCTATCCCAACGGCGAGGACCGCTGCACCTTCCTGCGCCTGAACAACCTGACCCTCGAGGTGTGGACCATGGATCCCACCCCGATGGAAAACGGTGCCATCAACCACTTCGCGCTGGATTCCACGGATATCGAGGCGTCCTTCGCCGAAGCCCAGAAGCTCGGCCTGAACTTCGCGGAAGGCTCCATCCAGCACATCGACACCTTCTGGAGCAACGGCATCCGTTACTTCAACGTACTGGGCCCGAACCACGAGGTCATCGAATTCTGCCAAATCATGTAACACCCTGATGGAACCCGGCAACAGGACTATCACTATTCACTAGTCATCATCCATTGATCGATCGATCTGTCATACGTCCATTTATAGAGAAAAAAGGGAATACATATCATGGACAAGACCGCATCCAAGAACGTGGCGTGGGTGGAAAGCCCTGACGGCTACCTTGATCGCACGCCAGTATTGCAATTTTCAATGACTTCGGTGCTGTTCGCCTTCTAGGCCATCGCCGCAAGCCTCAATGACATTCTTATCACCCAGTTCAAGGCCGTATTCGACCTGAGCGACATGAAGACCGCGTTCGTGCAGTCCGCATTCTATGCCGGCTACTTCATCGTGGCCATCCCCGCCTCGCTGTTCATCAAGAAGACCAGCTACAAAATCGGCATCATGACCGGCCTGGCGTTCTTCGCGCTCGGCTGCTTCATCTTCTTCGTGGACCGTATCTCCGCCAGCTACCTGCTCTCGAAGGTCCGCGAGACTCGCGTGCTGACCGTCTACATGATTATCGGCTGCGTGATTCTTCTCGGCACCGCCTTCATCCTGCCCCGCCATCGAGCTGTTGGTCGTCGGCCTGTACTTCCTGACTGAATTCAAGCGCGACACGTACACCCCGCCCCAGCTCAAGGCCATGGACGAGAAGAACGAGGCCTGATTCCGCCCCCTTTGTTCGTCATTCGTGTGACTTCACGAATCGACTGACCGCAACCGGTGAGATTCTCCGAACAGGAAATCTCACCGGTTTTTTCATATGGTGTACTCACGGCCACGCTCTTCACATCCTTTCGCGTGTCTTCAACTAAAGCGGTTTAGAATAATGCTGTTCCCTTGATATGTATATCCCTCAAACAAAGAAGTTGAATTTATGACGACCACCGCGATACCGAAGTCGGTCTCGGATTTCTTGCAGCGCATCACGGACCTATGTGGCACCGAACACGCTGATTGGGCCGAGAACTTCAACGCCTGCTTTGCCGATACCCTGACCACCACGGTCAAACGGCATGACGACGGCACCACATTTCTGCTCACCGGCGATATCCCGGCCATGTGGCTGCGTGATTCGACCGCGCAATTACGCCCTTACCTAGCCCTTGCCGCCAAAGACGACGACATTGCGAACTTGATCGCCGGTCTGGTTCGCCAGCAGTTCCGCTACATTACCATCGACCCGTATGCGAACGCCTTCAACGAGGAACCGAACGGTGCCTCCTGGGACAAGGACGATCAGTCCGACTTCTCCAGCCCTTGGCTTTGGGAGCGCAAGTACGAGGTGGATTCGCTGTGCTACCCCATCCAGTTGGCTTGGATGCTGTATGCGAACACCGGCAACACCGGTCATTTCGATGCCGAATTCATTGCCGGCGTCAAGAAGATTCTTGACGTATTCGAGACCGAGCAGCATCATGAACGCTCCCCGTATTTCTTCATCCGCGACACGGACATCCCCACCGAATCGCTGAGCAATAACGGCAAGGGGTCGCCGGTGGCGTACACCGGCATGACCTGGTCCGGCTTCCGCCCCAGCGACGACGCCTGCACCTACCACTATCTGGTGCCCTCGAACATGTTCGCCGCCGTGGTGATGGGCTATCTGGAACGCATCTTCGGCGGTGAGATTCTGAATGATGCCGATATCGCCGCCCGTGCCGGCGAGTTGCGCCGCACCATCACCGAAGGCATTGAAGCCCACGCCAAAACGACGAACCGCAATGGAGAGACGATCTACGCGTTCGAGACCGACGGCCTGGGCCACGTCAATATCATGGACGACAGCAATGTGCCCTCCTTGATGGCGGCCCCTTACTTGGGATACTGCGCACCGGACGATCCGACATATCTGGCAACCCGACGTACGCTGCTCAGCGACGAAAACCCGTACTACTACGAGGGCGAGTATCTCAAGGGCATCGGCTCACCGCACACCCCGCCGCGCTATGTGTGGCCCATCGCCCTGTCTATCGAGGCGATGACCAGTGACAACAAGGACTTCAAGGCGCATATCCTCGACCGTCTTGTAGCCACCGACGCCGGTACACATCTCATGCACGAAGGCATCGACGTGAACGATCCGACCAAGTACACGCGCGAATGGTTCAGCTGGTCGAATATGATGTTCTGCGAACTGGTCATGGACTATTTCGACATTCGCGTGAAACACTAAGACGTGCCCGCTGAATGCTCATTGTGCACCCACCGCATGTTCTCGTTAAGGAAAGGAACAATCATTATGACCAATAACCCACGTTATACGCTCGGCACCGAAGCCAACCGCATTTTCATGGCTTCCGAAACCTACGAGCTGCTGAAATTCGGCAAAGGCTTCCCAGCACCGAACGGCGGTTCCGGCTGGCTGAACGCCGACGGCACCCTCGACCCCTCCCACGGCGTCGAAACGTGGATCACCAGCCGTATGGCCCATGTGTATTCGATTGGTGCCATGCTCGGATACCTGGGTGCGGGCGAGCTGGCCGACGCGGCGCTCAAGGGATTGACCGGCATTCTGCATGACGACGAGCACGGCGGCTGGTATCCGCAGGTGTTCGCGGACGGCACCCATGCGCCGGGCAAGGTCTGCTATGCGCATGCCTTCGTGATTCTCGCCGCGTCCTCCGCCCTGCTGGCCGGGCGTCCGGGTGCCAAGGAACTGCTTGACGAGGCACTTGCCACGTATGACAAGCATTTCTGGAATGACGAAATCGGTTTGGCCGTCGATACCTGGAACACCGAATTCACCGAGCTCGACCCGTATCGCGGTCTCAACGCCAACATGCACACCACCGAGGCATTCCTAGCCGTGGCGGATGCCACAGGAGACAACGCCTATCGAGTACGCGCCGGACGCATCATCGATCATGTGATCGGCTGGGCGAAGCACAGCGAGTGGCGCATCCCCGAACATTTCAAGTCCGATTGGTCGCTGGACCTCGAATGCAACGTCGACAAGAAGGATGATCAGTTCAAGCCGTACGGCGCCACGCCGGGTCACGGCATCGAATGGGCCCGCCTGATCACGCAGTGGGCGTTGAGCTCCTTTGCCAACCTTGACGGAGCACAGCCGTACGTCGACGCCGCCGAACACCTGTTCGCGCGTGCCGTGGCCGACGCATGGAACGCCGACGGCACCGTGGGACTCGCCTACACGACCGACTGGAACGGCAAGCCCGTGGTCACCGATCGCATGCATTGGACGCTGGCCGAATCGTTGAACACTTCCGCCACGCTGTACGCGGCCACCGGCGAGGAGATGTACGCCAACTGGTATGCCACGTTCGCCCAGTATGTCGACGAACATGTCATCGACCACGAGAGCGGCTCCTGGTTCCACCAGCTCGACAAGAACAACCACGTGATCGGCACGGTCTGGCCGGGCAAGTCCGACCTGTACCACGCCTTCCAGTCCACGCTGATTCCGTTCCTCGACCCGGCCGTGTCCATCGCCACCGCGGTCAAGAACGCGGCCTGACCGGCAATATCTTAGCCTTCTTATCTCCTTCCTTCAACGACGTTGGCCCCCGCTTGATAACGAGGGCCAACGTCGTATGGATTGGAAGTGCTGACTCAGAATCGGTGGTTTCTATATTCCACAGGAGTTACAGGGTTTGGCCGTGCTGTCCCTGACCACCAGTTTCGGGGTGAGGATTCGACGGTTGCCGCTCACCTGTTCGCCGGCGAGCACTTTGAGCAGCAGTTTCGCCACTTTGGCACCGTATTCACTGGCGTCACGATGCGCTGAGGTAATCGACGGGTACGCTGCCTCACAAATAAAGCTGTCTTCAAAGCTGACAATAGCGGGCAACCCGTTCGGATAACCCGCAGATTGCCCCTCCCCTGTTTTCAGTTGCCCGGTGGTATATGCTTCGGCCATGGCATGCAGACTGGCCGCGGCAAGAATTTCCGTCTCGTAGATGAATGCAGTAGGAGGCTTCGGCGAACGCAACATCTCCAGCGTAAGCATCGCGGCCTGCTCGGCATCGAAATTCGTGAACTCGATGTTGATGGATTCCAGTTTGCGCCGTTTTGCGAACGACCGAAACGCCGACACACGCCCCTGCGAATAATCGAGATTGGAATCGCCGGACAGATAGGCGATACGGCGGTGCCCCAGTGACGACAGATGTTCAAGCACGGTGCCCATGGTGCGCGAATCATCGATGGACAGCGACGGTACATAATTGTTCGGATCAGGGCCACCGGCCAGAACCGCACGCACACCCAGTTCCTTCAGCAGTTTCGGGCGTGGATCGTCGGCTCGCAGATCAACCAGAATCACCCCGTCCACACGCTTGCGTGACGCCCAGTCCCTGTAGACGCTCATCTCCTCGTTCAGCGAACGGCAAGGGCGATACAGCAAGCCGTATCCCTTAGGGCTGAGCGAGGTATGCACACCGGCCATGAAGTGCAACATGAAGGTTTCGTCCGTGAGTCCCTGTGCGGAGCGTGCGGGGGCAAAGCCTATGGTCATGGTTTTCGACGAGCCCAACGCTTGCGCGGCATAGACCGGCGTCCACCCAAGTTTGGCCGCAGCCTCCTTGACTCGTCGTTTGGTTTCCGCGGAAACACCAGGCCGATCGTTGATGGCAAAGGACACCGCGGTTTGCGAAATGCCCAACTCATCCGCGATGTCTTTTAAGCTCACACGCTGCGTGCCTGTGGACGATGGTGATGCCTCGCGAGCAAATCCCATGAATAATCCTCCTTGCAGCCACGCTGCGAATACCACGCTACAACAGATTATTTCCCACTTTGGGCCGCATGTAATCAGCTGTGTTCTAATACCTATGATATCAACAACTAAAACGTTTTAGTCTATGGGTCTCAGCATATGTTCGGATATAAAAAGCGGGATATAGGGGGTGTCTACAGGGACAACCACCCCATATCCCGCTTAAGGCACGGGTATCAACGCACCCGCATACGCAGCGAAACTATTCCATCTTGCTACGAGCACGAAGCACCACCGTGCCCGCTCCGAGCAACACCACTGCGGCAGTCACAATCGCAATAATCGAAGAGCCCGTCTTACTCAGCGAAGAGTCCGATGCGCCATTCTTATCATTGTTCTTGTTGTTGTTCTGGCCAGGCTTGTTGTCGCCGGGCTTATTCGGCTTGTCCGGCTGGCCGGGCTTGTTCGGGGTCGCCGCGACCTTGGTGAATTCGATGGCGACACCCTCACCGATGGACTTGTCGCCCAGTGCGGCCTTCACCGTGTACTTGCCCACCTTCGTGGACACGACGTTCAGTGAAGCCACGCCAGCGGCATCAGTCTTGACAGTGGCGTTGCCGTCAACGTCCGTGACACCCTCGGGCAGCGTAAACGCCACCTCGGCGTTGGTCAGCGGATTGCCGAACGAATCCTTGACCGTTGCCTGAATCGTACGTGTAGCCTTGCCGTCGGCCACGGCCGAGCCGTCAACGGCGGTCAGCGTGGACTCCTTGGCATCCGGCTGAGTCGGGTCAGAGACCGTGCACTTGGCCAGTTCGTCGGCGGTCTGAATCTTCACCGGTTCGGTCTTGTTGCCGTTGTAATCCTCGACCTGCACCCACAGTTCATGGCCAGAGGGGATGGACTTGGTGTAAGAGCTCGGCGTAGTGCGACCACGGATGATGCCGGTGATTGGCGGAGTGCTCTGCGAGTAGGTGTAATTGGCACCCAGCTGCTTCTCCTGCTTTTCACCGTTCTCGTCAGTCCACTTCTCGGTCATGTAGAGGTAGCGCCAGTCTTGAGTCTCCGGACGGACCAGAGTGACTCTATCGCCATTCCATGTCACCGAGCAAGCCGGATACGGCTCAATGGTGGCATCGGCAAATACACCTGTTGCCGTGGCGGTAGTGCCGCCTGCGTTATCGACGGTCACCACATAGCGGGAACCGTCAACCGGCGCATTCGGAATCGTCGCTTCGCTCTTATCGGCAGAGACCTTGACGGTCTGGGAGTACGGCTGCGCGGCGTAACGCCACGAACCATTGTCAGACTTGACGGTCACGGTCTTCTCGCCGGATACCTGCGGATTGGTCCAGGAGACCTTGACGTTACCATCCTTGCCGGGTTCGACTTTCACGCCAGACACGGCCGCTGCTTCGTTCAGCGGCGCTTCGGCGGCCAGCGAGCGCGAACCGTCCGCACCCACGGCGTACAGCTTCAGCGTGCCGGTCTTGGCAGGCAGGTGCTTGACGTACAGGGTGTCGTCGTAACGGCCACCGAGGAAGGTGTTGTCCAAGTAGAGCAGGTAGTTCTTGGCAGTAGAGTAATCGGCGAGATCCCACTTGACGGTCAGTTCGTCGGAGTCCGCGTAGGCGCGTTCCACTTGGAAGTTCGTCGGAGCAGCCGGCGTGTAGGCAGCACCGTCGGTGACGGTAATCTTGCCGATGTTCACCTGGTAATTGTCGATTGGGTTCGCCCCGGCCTTGACGATCAGGCCCAGGGTGGCGTACTGAGAGAGGTCTACAGTTGCGGTCTTCCAGCCGTTGCTTGCCCCACCGTCTGCCATGTCCACCGGCACTATAGTCTTGGTGTCGTCGGCGAAAATGAGGCCGAGTTGCAGCTTGGAATCGTCGCTGTTGAGCTTGTTGTAGGTCAGTTCGACCTTGGAGCCGGCAGCGACGCTCAAGTCGGTCTTGTAGAGACGGACGGTGTTGTCGCTGGACAGCTTGCCGCTCAACACCAGCGAATCGCCGCCTTCGTAGCCGCCGACCTTGGTGTAGTTAAAGCGTGGTGCCGCTTCATATTTCTTGCCATAGTCGAAGTCGGCTTGCAGCGGGTCGGAATCGGCATCAATCCACCACTGCCATGTCGGCAGAATGTCTTGGAGGTTGATATTGCCCCACTGCTGGTTGCTGGTCTGTTCGCCGTTGTCTCGCCATTCGAGACCATGACCGGTGTTGAACGATGTGGAGAAGACCGGACCGCCGATGACGGAGCGCTCGGCGATCTGCGAAGCGAAACCCTTCCAGCTATCGCTGCTCGTACCATCATCAATATACGGATCAGATATATCCGTCGTGCCCTTCTCACCGGTGGACGAACCAGTCCACAGACGGCGTTCGCGGTCGAATACCTGGTTCTGATACTTCGGGTAGACCTTCTTGTCGTCACCCAACTCGTGGGAGACGAAATCGGTGCCAAGTGCCGCAAGGCTCACATAGGGCTTGCCGTCAGCGTCAAGGTTGACATTCATATAATTCGCGTTGCTGGCGATGCTACCAAATTTCTTCTGTCCGGCCTCGATACCCGCGAATACCGCGTACTTCGGATCAATGCCAAGGCTCTTGGCGTGATCAGCTGAATCTTGTAGCATGTTGCCGCTGAACCAGTAGTTCAGGAAGATCGAATCAGAGATTTTACCCTTGTTCGGATCCTGCACCCACGGCGAATTGGCATCGTTGAACATGTTTTGATAGCTGACGCCGCCATTCGGGTATGTGGCGGAGTCGTACCACTGGATATAAATGCCCTGATCGATGATCTGCTTCATGAAGTCTTGGTAGGCCGGCACATCAGCAGAATTCACACTGGATTCCTGGTTAACGAAGTAACCATCAAAACCATAGTACTTGGCAATCTCCACCAGCTTGTCAGCCACCGGATAGGTGCCGTCGGCACGCTTGCCTTGAAGCAGGTCCTTATAGGTCTGTTCTCCTCGGTCGTTGCCAGAATAGAAGATCGTCGCAATCGACTTCGCGCCATTCTTGTGCGCGACATTGGTATATGCGGCATTCGGCAGATTCAACGTACCGAACTCAAACCATTTCTGAGTCCAGTCAGACTGGGCCTTCTCGTCGTAGAGGCTCTTTGGCACGTTCGCAGTCGGCTGACCATGCCAGGTACCGTAATAATCCGTGTACTGCCAGTAGTTGAACAGGTACTGCGAGAACACGTTGTTGTCGTGGAACGACTCGAAGAACGCGTTGCCGTAGTCGCCAGCAAGGTTGAACATCTCCGTATCGGCCGGCAGGTTCGGGTCTTTCTGCGTCGCGGCGTTGGCGGCGATGCGGGTCTGCAACGGTACACGGGAGCGCAGGTATTCCGAGTCCTTATCCGCGTCCGGGTTCCAGTTCAGAATATCCAGACCGGTATAGCCATGCTGATATGGCTGGTTGGCTCCCGCAGACTGCTCCGGATGGCTGGTATCGGCATACTGGCCTCCCCACGGCATGGTGTCGGTGGCGCTTGCCGGTGCGGCCAATGCCGCCAGCGTGGCCATCGACAGCACCGCTGCCAAGCCAGACCGCAGCCATTTCCTGTGTCGAGTCCGGGCAGAAGCACGCCCAGCGTGATCACCTGATGACAATCTCATCCATAATCTCCTTTGATTTCCTCCGACTCACGCCGGAAATCAACCGTCTATGCGGCTTGAGTAGACGGGGGCTCAAACCGGTAGGACGGTTTGAGCCCACGGGATACGGCGATATCTCACCAACGCCATATCCCACATTCTCTTTTTCTCTCACCCACCGACCATATCGGCCGCAATGAGTAGGTCATGAGACTTACGGAACATACCCCTCTCCGACTTGTCTCATGCACATCGTCAGCGATGTATCACGATGCTTACGCTGGTATCGCAGTCGTCTGTATGTCGGGTATCATCGTTATTCAAAGCGGCTGTCAGGGCAAACGTCACACGCACATTGTCATCAGCTTCGTCCATCAGCCGTTCAAAGGGTACCGAGAACGATACCGCGTGGCTTTCGCCCGCCTCAAGCGTCAGGGCAACGGAATCGACCAGCACTGCCAAGCGTGGGATGCGACGACCGCCACTGACGCGCGCGAAGAGGCTCACCGAACC
>ENA-OPVH01001700-OPVH01001700.1-human-gut-metagenome-genome-assembly--contig:-NODE-1700-length-10272-cov-8.203093_pt1 | contig 10272 bp, 7 predicted proteins | sample MGYA00241494_ERZ501980 | MGnify/ENA primary metagenome ERZ501980 (study PRJEB25962, sample SAMEA1964914) | human gut metagenome | biome: human gut; feature: human-associated habitat; material: faeces... | reverse complement strand
TCAGCCGAGGCCCAGTTTTACTTGTTTTCATCTGTCTGCCTCCTTTATCTTTGGCAAAGCCGCACAATTGCGTCTGCGGCCTTCAGCGGATCTTTTGTCCCAATCCTTCGGTTTGAAACATTTGAAATACATCCAGTATTCCTGCATATTTCAAATCTCGGCTTGGAACAAAATCTTCCGCCGAATGCACTTGTCGAATTGTACGGCTTTGCCCTAAAAAGGCGGGCGCATAAGCGCCCGCCAAGAAAGTTGTTAGCCAAGGGTAATCTGTGCTTCGCAGTCAGCCTGCGCCGCGTTCAGAGCATCGGTGACAGTCATGGTGCCGTCAGCCGCTGCGGAGAGGTACTGACCGATAATGTCGCTCATGAGGGCGTAGTCCTCAATGACAGGCGGCATGACCAGATAATCAAGGCTCTCGAAAACAGCCTTGCGGTTGTCAGGAGGCGTGATCTCCAGATAGCTGGACAGAGCGTTCAGATCCTTGAGTGCAGGCAGATCCCAGCCAGCCGCGAGACGAATATCAGCGGATTCGGTGCTGGAGGTCAGCCATGCCAGCCACTCGGCAACTTCTTCCGGGTGCTCGGTTTCAGGGTTCATAACAACGCAGTTGGAGAAGAAGTGGGTAGCTTTCTGCGTGCTGCCCGGTTCAACAGCGATGTCCCATGCGAAATCGCAGTTTTCCGTAAAGGTCTGGAATGCCCAGATACCGGTGGGGATCATGCCGAGACGACCGCTCATGAACATATCCCAGTCGCCCATGCCGCCCTGCTGGACGGAGTTCGGCTGCACGTTGCTGACCAGAACGCGGTCAACAAGCGTCTGCGCTGCCTTGATATTTTCTTCGGAGTTGATCGTGAACTGCGTCTTATCCTCGTTCAGCAGGCTGCCGCCGTACTGTGCAACGACCTTGAAGAACTCGTTGTAGGTGATCGGCTGCCAGATACCGAAAATATCGTCACCCAGCGCGCGAATCTTTTCAGCAGCATTCTGAACATCATCCTGCGTCCAATCATCCGTCGGATATGTAACGCCAGCCTGATCGAACAGATCCTTGTTGTAAATCAGGACGACATTGGAGAAGCTCTCAGGCAGGCCATACTGCTTGCCATTCACATGGAATGCGCCGAGTGCGGTTTCATTCAGACCGGAAAGGTCCTGACCGGTGATCTCTGCAAGCAGGCCTTTGTTTGCATAGGCTGCGAAGTTCTCGATGTTCAGCTCGTAGCAGTCAGGCGCGGTGCCGCCCGCAACACGGGTCTGCATCTGCGTGAAATAATCATCGTAGCCGATTGTTTCAACTTCGATCTTGATGTTCTCATGGGTGGCTTCAAAGGCTTCGACCATTTTCTGAAGCGTTTCCTCATTGCCGCCAGACGAATTGAAGTTGCAATAGGTGATCGTCACAGGCTTTGCCGGGGTTTGGGCTGCGGCATCATCCGTCTTTGCCGGTTCCTCTGTCTGCTGAGTATCGGCGGGGGTGGTCTGTTCGCTGTCGTTCGATTTGTTGTCAGTGGCTGCAGGTGCGCAAGCTGCAAACACCATCAGCATGGCAAGAACCAGTGCAATCAGCGAAAAAATCCGGGTCTTTTTCATTGTTGTTCCTCCTGTAATGTTGATTTTTTCGCCCTTCTCGCTTAGAATATAGAGTACGGGAAGGACTTTCGCAGAGTTTCTTTCCTGCGGTCTGTATCGTCTCGTCAAAGTAGATGCAGGCCGCTTTTTATTGCAGGAGCCGATGATACAGCCGTCCGCGGCTGTGGTCGGATCTTTTGCCCCAGTTCTTCCGTTCGGAAGCTTGCAATACATCCAGTATTCCTGCGCTTCCAAACGTCGATCTGTGCCAAAATCTCTCGCCCACAGCACTTGCCGACTATATCATCGTCTCCTGATGAAAGACGATCAAATAGTGCGGACGGATTCGCGCTCTACAAGCTGGAGCGGCAAAATTTCTTCCTGCTTTGTAAGCGCTGGATCTTCAATGTGCTTGAGCAGCAGCTCAACGGCTTTTTGACCCTTCAGCGAAATCTGCTGGCGGACAGTCGTAAGTCCCGGCGTCAGATATTGTGAAACCTCCAGATCATCAAAGCCAATCACAGAGAAATCCTCCGGCACACGCAATCCTTCTTCATATAGCCCACGGATGGCACCGATCGCCAGAATATCCGCCGCGCAGACGATCGCCGTTGCCGGGAGCTTTTTGGAAACGAGTTCTTTTGCAAGGGAGATACCGCTGCGGTAATCGATCTGCCCCTCAAAAATGTTTTGTTCCTGATACGGAACGCCATATTCCTCTAATGCCTGCTGGAATCCGAGCAGGCGTTTTTTCATAACGCCGTTTTCCTTGATCTGGCCGCAGAAGAACGCGATTTCCCGATGTCCGTGTGACAGGACGTATTTTGCGGCAAGATAGCTGCCATACGCATCATCGATTCGGATGGAGTGATAATAGTGGTCGCCGCAGTAGCTATCGATCAGGACAATCGGAATCTGCGTCTTTTTCATCTGCTGGTAAAATTCGTCCGGATACATACCGATTACAATGATTCCATCCAGATTCCGCTTCTTGGCCAGCGTCAGATAGCTTTCATTTGCGTCCGTTGCAGAAATCAGAATATGATAGCCGCTCAGACGTGCGTAATATTCAATGCTGCCGAGAATTTCACTATAAAAACTGTTCTGGAACATCAGACGCTCACCGGGTTCCGTCTGTGGAACAACGACGCCAATGAGTTTGGAATCCCGCATCGTCAGGCCGCGTGCATTCAGATCAGGTACATAATCCAGTTTTTTGATTGCCTCCATGACACGGGCTTTTGTTTCTTCAGAAATCGAACGTTTTCCATTCAAGATATACGATACTGTAGCCGATGAAACGCCAGCCTCCTGTGCTACATCCTTGAGCGTCGCGCGTGCCATATCTTCACCTCAGTTCAGTTAACCGCTTAAATCATTTTTCTATTCAAACTATAGCGAATCTTGTCACGTCTGTCAATACCATTTTTGATTTTCTCTAAATTCTCCTTGACAAGACCATGAATTTTGTTATATTTAACATGAACGCATATTTAAGCGATTAACCAATTTTGAATTGAGGAATGCGTATGGAACGTTATTTACCAACCGGAAATGAAATGATTTCTCTGCCGAAACTGAACGCAGATACGGCAGCAATTGAGGATCTGACCTTTCTGTCCATGCAGCAGCGCGGCATGATCGAGCTCTGTGGAACGGAAAATGTGCCGCTGATGCAGCCGTTTATCCAGATCGATCAGGAAGAACTGGCGCTTACAGGTCTGCAATGGTCGCGGGAACACTTCTGGATTCCGTCCGGTCATAAGGAAACCGAACAGGCCACGGTCAAATTCACCGTATTGACGCCGGTTGGAGAGCGCGGGTTTGCGATGCGCTTGTCTGTCACAGCGCGAACAGATTGCCGCTTAAAACTTGGTGCGCGCGGTCTATGGAGTAAAAGTGTTCATTGCGTCAACGAGGATAAAGAACTGACCGGTCAGGCGTACATTTATGAGAGCGCGTGGAACAGCAGCTTTATCATGGATTACCGCCTCGGTTTCCCGGCATTTGCGCTTGCGCCTATGACAGATCGTGCAGCCAAAAGCGAGTGGTCACAGACGGGCAACAGTGTCTCCTATCAGATTTCCTGTGAAATTGATGCCAAAGCTAGCCAGGAAGAAGCGTTCACGATTTTCTGGGGTCTTGGCTTTGAAGAAGTCGCCGCTGCGACCAGCGCGAAAGAGCAGCTTCGCCGCGGCTGGAATTGGCTGTATCGAAAAACGGCCGACTGGCTGGACAAGCGCACCGTGCAGCTTCCGACACCGGAGTTGACGGAGGTTTACAACGTCAATCAGTTCTTCTGCCTGTTTTATGCGACCGGCCGGACATTCGATACCGAGGAGTTGATCTGCGCGACAAGCCGATCCACACGCTACTATGTCAGCGCCGCTTATTGGGATAGAGATTCACTTCTGTGGGCGTTCCCGACGATCCTGCGTGCAGACGCTGCGCTTGCAAAAGAAGTGCTGACCTATGTTTTCACCCGCCAGCGGCAGAACATCGGCGTACATTCCCGTTTTATCGACGGAACCATGCTGGAACCAGGGTTCGAGCTGGATGAGCTGGTCGCGCCGGTTCTGGCGCTCCAAGCGTACCTTTCCGAAACGCGCGATGAAGCATTTTTGCAGGAACGCTTTGTACAGGATGGTCTTTCGCTGATTTTGGCGCGCCTACGGGAAGCGCGTCACCCGGATACTGCGCTTTACGAAACATTCTTGCAGCCAACGGATGATGAGATCGTGCATCCGTACCTGACGTATGACAACGTGCTTGTCTGGCGTGCGTTGCAGTTGCTGGCAGACTGGCGGCCGGCACAGCGCGGATCGCTGCTTGCGGAAGCAGACGCTGTACGCGCGGCGATTTTCACGCATTGCGTCAAAAAGGATGCAGACGGACAGCCGTATTTTGCATGGTCGGTCGATCTGGCCGGGCATCACGATGTCTATGACGAGCCGCCCGGAAGTTTGCAGCTCTTACCGTATTACGGCTTCTGTGAAAGAACGGATGTGATCTGGCAGAACACAGTCCGTATGATCCGCTCTGCAGATTATAAATTCAGCTTTGCCGGAAAGCCCATTGCAGAGATCGGCTGCCCGCACGCACCTTGGCCTTGGGTATTGAGCTTGTGCAACAGCCTTCTTTGCGGTCACGCAGAGCAGGCGCTGCGCGAACTGACGATCATGCCGATGGACAACGGAATCGCCTGTGAGAGCGTTGACGCGGACACCGGCGAGTGTACGACCGGCAGTGCATTTGCCACCTGCGCAGGCTTCCTGTGTCATGCGCTGCTGACGGCTTGTAAGGAGGGGTCATCATGCGGAACGATTTGAAACTGCTGCCTTGGGAGATTTGCTCTGAGGCAGATGGCTGGAATGACGAGTTTTTAGAGAGCGTCTTTTTTCTTGGAAATGGGCGTATGGGCGTTCGAGGGTATTTGCCCTTTGAACCGGATTCCCGTCCGACGCAGCAGGGCTTATTTCTTGCGGGAATTTTCGGGGAAATCAAGGATGGGATTACGGACTTTGTGAATCTTCCGTCTCCAATCTGCGAAACACTTCTTTTGAATGGTGTACCCGCCGTTCTCGCTTCCTCGATTCATCGGACACTTGATCTGAAATCAGCCAGCTTCCATGCAGATTTTACACTGGCAGCCGGAGATATGCGCGCGGACGTGCGATACACACGCTTTTTCCCGAAAGAACTGCCTGCGCTTTTGATGCAGCGGTTTGAAATTCGCGTTCAGAACGATGTAGAAGTTGAAATGCGCAGCGGCATCAATTTTTCAAGCTGCAACAGCCCAATCCCTGACGATCAGGTAAAGGAAAATACGGAGCTGGTGCAGCTTGCTCCGCTGCAATTTGTGACGGACAATGGCAACCTTTTCTCCTGCACGTTTGAAACTGTCGGAACAGGCTTACGCATTGAGCAGGAAGTCCAATTTCATGCGCCGGAATTTACGCAGGGGATCGTGCAGAACAGCGGTGCAGAAGTCACCTGTCCGCTGACCGCTCATGCAGTTGCCGGACAGACGCTGGTGCTTGAGAAGCTGGTCTGCATCCGTACAAGCCGCGACGCAGATGAACGCATTGCGGCTGCTCCGGGTGATTGGCGTTTCCACGCGCTTTGGGGCGCGCATACTGCCGCGTGGTCGCATACATGGCAGAATTGCGACAGAACGCTTCCCGATGAAGAACTGCAAATCGGTCTGCGCTATTCGATGTTTCAGCTTATGGCAAGCTGCGCCGCACATGATCCGACCGTTTCCATCGGCGCAAGAGGTTTGACCCATGCACGGTATAAGGGCTGTTACTTCTGGGATACAGACCTGTTTATGCTCCCGTTCTTCCTGAAGAATGATAAAACAGCCGCAAAAAATCTGTGCCTGTACCGTGCAAATGCGTTGGACGCGGCCAGAGATCATGCAAAAAAGATGAACGCTGCCGGAGCGCGGTATCCCTGGATGGCGGCGCTCGATGGCAGTGAGCAGTGCGAAACATGGGACATTGGGTGCAGCGAGGTTCATATCACGGCGGACGTGGCCTATGCCTTGGGCGAATACTGCCGGGAAACCGGAGATGAAGAATTTTATCTGCATAAGGCCGCACCCGTATTCATTGAAACCGCCCGCTTCTGGGCCAGCCGATACACATGGAACCGTGCGCACACACAGGCGGATCTGATGTTCTGCAAGGGACCTGATGAATACTGCGGTATCACGCGCAACAACCTTTTCACGAACGTCATGGTGCAGCATAATCTGGCGCTTGCCATAGATGCGGCGAAGGCGCTTCAAGGCAAGTCCGCGTATCAGAATCTCGGCTTGTCGGAAGAAGAAACTGCATCATGGCAGGCGCTTCATGATGCGATCATCTGGCCGCACGACCCAGACAGCGGGCATCTTGCGCAGGACGAGACGTTCCATCTGCTGGAACCGGTGGATATTGCAGCACTAAAGCCAGATCTTGGCGCAAGCTATCATCATGTTTGCTTCGACCGCTTACAGCGATATAAAGTTGTGAAGCAGGCCGACGTGCTGCTTCTCATGACGCGCCTGCCAGAGCTTTTCACAAAGGAAGAAAAAATGCAGGCATGGAACGATTTTGAACCGCTCTGTCTGCACGACTCTACGCTGAGTTTTGCCAGTCATGCACTCTTTGCGCTGCAAAACGGGCTGCGCGAAAAAGGAATCGAGTATCTGCGCAAGGCGCTGCTGCTCGATCTGCGCGACCTGATGCACAACACCGGCAAAGAGGGATTGCATCTGGCCGGTATGGGCGAGAGCTGGCAGGCAGCGTGTCTCCTGTGATTTCTTCCTGTTCTTTGTTTACAGCGGCGCAGAATCTGCGCCGCTGTAATATATTCAGAACAGGCCTTCTTTTTTCAGCGCCAACTACATAAGCACGCATAGAAAACGCCTTTAGAAGCGTTCAACCTTAATTCGTCGCAAAAAGTGTGACTATCAGTCTAAATTTCGTTGTATTTTTTGTGGTTCTATGCTATACTATCCTTGAATTATAAGGATGGAGGTGCATATATGTACCGAATTGCAATAGAAAAGCTATTAAAATGGAAGCAAAGCAAACGCCGGAAACCTTTGATTATTGAAGGCGCTCGGCAGGTCGGTAAGACTTGGCTGATGAAAGAGTTTGGCAGACAGTCATATGCAGATACCGTATACATCAATTTTGACTCCAATTCCAGAATGGCTGAGCTGTTTGCGTCTGATCTGGATACAGATCGTTTAATTATGGGTTTGGAGCTGTATGTAGGCCATAAAATTGACCCCAACAATTCTCTGTTGATTTTTGATGAAGTACAGGAAGTTCCCAGAGCCATGGCATCTCTTAAATATTTCTATGAAAATGCGCCGCAGTATCACATTGTATGCGCCGGTTCTTTGCTCGGTATTGCGTTGCATCAAGGCACGTCCTTCCCCGTTGGTAAGGTGGATTTCTTAAAGCTGTATCCCCTTTCTTTCAAAGAGTTTCTGATGGCAACCGGCAAAGAGCAATTTGCCGCGCTTCTGGATAAGCAGGACTTCCAAATGATCACGAGTTTCAAGCAAACATATATTGATGCTTTGAAGCACTATTATTTTGTCGGCGGGATGCCTGAAGCAGTACAAAGTTTTACAGAAAACAAGGACTTTAATGAGGTCCGTGAAATTCAAAAAAGGATTCTTGCGGCATACGAGCAGGATTTCTCCAAGCACGCTCCCAATGAAATCGTTCCAAGACTGCGTATGTTATGGAATAGTATCCCCTCTCAGTTGGCAAAAGAAAACAAAAAGTTTATATACGGCCTCTTGCGTGAAGGTGCACGTGCAAAAGACTACGAAACCGCCATTCTATGGCTCAGTGACTGTGGCCTTGTTCATAAGGTAAGCCGTGTCAATACAGTGGGCATCCCCCTGCGGGCTTATGAGGATTTGAAAGCATTTAAGCTATTTGTGGTGGACGTCGGGCTTCTGGGCTGCATGGCTGGACTTCGCCAGCGTACTCTACTTGACGGCAATGACCTTTTTGTTGAGTTTAAAGGCGCTCTTACCGAGCAGTATGTTTGTCAGCAGCTAAAAACGATCGAAGATTTGGATATATATTACTACACCAATGACAGAGGCTCCTGCGAGATCGACTTTGTCGTTGATACAGGCAAGCGAATTGTGCCTATTGAAGTAAAGGCAGAAGTAAACCTCCGAGCAAAAAGCCTGAAAACATATCAGGAAAAATTTTCACCTGAAGTTTCTGTCCGCACCTCTATGGCAGACTACAAAAAAGAAGAATGGCTTGTGAATCTGCCGCTTTATGCGATAGATCAGATAATAAAACTCTAAATTCATGCGAGTATAACAAATATGTATCTTCGCCTATTCTTTGTTTACAGCGGCGCAGTTTTTGCGCTGCCGGTTCCCTGCCCTGACCCAAACCGTGACCCAAACGCAGAAAAATCAGGTGGATTTATCCGTGCCGGAAAGGATGCCGCTGTGAAATTTTCCGAGCGGAAAGGCTCTGAAATGCTCTAAAATGCCCGCGAAAAATATCCGACCAACCTTCGGGACCAAGAGGCCTCGGGTTCGAAGCCCGGCACTCCGACCAAATCCGGCTGAAATCTTCTGATTTCAGCCGGATTTTTCTTTCTCTTTGGAGCTTTTCGCATCCTCGAATTTCTGCTTGTATTCCTAGTCGAGCGCTGCGGTATCCTCCGGAGCCGCCCTCATGCCGCCCGGAGAAATCCAGCCGCGCGCCGTTCAGCAGCACATAGCCCGTTTCGTTCCACTTGTACGTCCGCCCAAAGTAGGCGAGTGCGGTCTTGTCGTTTTCCTGCGGCGTTGCTGTGGTATCGTCAGCAGAAAATTTTTCTTGACTTTTCTGCTCCGGACTGCGTATTCTGGTATCAGAAGAAGCGAATCCCCGCGGGCCGTTGCCGTTCCCGGCACTGGAGCCCTTAACTTTGGGGCTGGCTTCTTCTTTCATATTTCCGATGTTGTAGACTACATTTCCGTTTGCACCCTTTGCAACGGAAATCGTCACGGAATAATACCTGCCGTCAAAGTCCTGAAAATACGCTTTTCTGTAATTCCAGCCATCGGTCGCCATATTTCCGTGTCTGCCCGCATAGTCGTTCACAACAGACTTTCCGCGCGCGATGTCTGTGCAAGCTCGTCAATATGTGCAGCAGCATTGCCTTTCAGCTCATACGCAGCATCGCTCATTGTACGTCCGTCGTTTGTGTACGGGCTGCTGAGTTTCCCTGCGGATGTCTCCGTGAGCACCAGCTCCGCGCCGTCATAGCAGCCCTCATATGCCTCGGCATACCGCTGTGCAAGTGCCCGCCAGCGTACCGGAAATCATCGCGGCCGCTCTCGTTACAATCGGGCATACTTATTGATCCTGCTGCGCTTCCGGTTCAAATCTTTTGCACAGAACACGAAGCATATTCTGAAATTCCTCGCTGAATCCATTGCGTCCGTCCAGTAAAACCGCGCCATCTGCAATCAGCTGTGCCAGATCAAACACAACATTCTGCTTTCAGCGTACAAGCTGCACATCCTGCCTTCTCCGATCCTCCCGGATTCTTTTATTCGGCGTACAAAACGCTAACAGATTCCTGTTGAAAAGGAATCCTTTGTTTAGGGCGGCGGTCGGCATTACAAATTGCTGACCGCCGCTCGTTTTGGCACAGCCAAAACAAACAGCCCAAGGTTGGCAGGTCATTGACCTGCCGGCCTTGGGCTTTGTTTATGGTTCCGTTTCCGGGGCGCTGCTTTCCAGAAGATTCTTTTCAAGCGCCTTTGCGCGCTCCAGCGCCGCATAGGGCACGTAAAGCTCGGTCTTCTGGAAGATCTCATTGGTATACGCCGACGGGACCTGATTGCGCGGAAGGCAGACCGGCACGATCTGCACCTCCGTCAAAAGCTCCGTCAGCGCCGCGTCCCACGGGGCAGAGAGACTCGTCAGGAAGCAGTAATCGTCCTCACGCGGCGCACGCAGACGCGTTTTGCCGCAGTAGCCGCAGGTCGGCCCGTCGGAAAGAAGATGACAGTTTTCACAGTAGTACATGACGCGCAGCCTCCCCTCGCAGAATGCAGGGCAACAACGCACAATTCGGCAAGCAGCTTCAACGAGAGATTTTTCGTCAAGGCAAGGTTTGAAAAGCGCAGGAATACTGTATGTACCCGCAAGGGGCATGCCGCATCCGTAA
>ENA-OPVH01001691-OPVH01001691.1-human-gut-metagenome-genome-assembly--contig:-NODE-1691-length-10317-cov-1.652797_pt1 | contig 10317 bp, 3 predicted proteins | sample MGYA00241494_ERZ501980 | MGnify/ENA primary metagenome ERZ501980 (study PRJEB25962, sample SAMEA1964914) | human gut metagenome | biome: human gut; feature: human-associated habitat; material: faeces... | reverse complement strand
GTGCTGCTAAATTTACCTAATAGGTATATAATTAAGGAAATATTTCACATTGTAATATAAGCTGGAGGTTATGAAATCTTATGCAAAAGAACAAGGGAGGTATGAAGGTGAAGGAAAAGAAAATACAAAGGAGGCTACTTATGAAGAAACATGTTTTGCCCATGCTTTTGGTTCTGGTCATGGCAGTCTTTTTCCTGCCGTCCACTGTCCATGCGACCGAGACGGGCGGAGACGCGTCGGAGACGGTCACCAGAATCCAATGGCTGAAAGAATTAACCCAGACATTTGAATTTTCTGTGGAAGAGAATAATTATCCCGATAATTATTATGGGGATATCTCTTCCGACTACGCCGATTACTATACGGTAATGCTGGCTACCGAATTTGGCGTGCTCGACATCGAAGCCGGGGAGAATGTTTACCCGGATGAACCAGCTACCCGCGAGTTTACCGCACAGACATTGAATTTCTGTCTGGGATTCCAATTGGAAGACAATAGCACCTATACATTCTCTGACTCTGCGGATACTGCTTATCCGGAGGATGCCCAGGTTGCCCTTAACCGGGGCTGGTTCCAACTGATCGACGGAAAATTTTCTCCGGACACTGCTATTACATCCACTGAAAAAACGTCCATGCTTGCCGACGCCCAGGCTGTCCTTGCATCCGCTGTCGTGGACGAAAATCATGACAATACATACCAGTTTGCCGATTTTGTCACCGTCGTTCCTCAAACAGTTCCTGTCAGCATTGATGAAAATGACACAGTTACCCTTACGGACACCTCAGTTTCCATCGCTCAGGGAGATACCTTCGTCGTATGGCCTTCCGAGATGCCCAGTATCTATGTGGCGGAAACCGTGACAAACACGGACGGCCCTCTGGTCATCCCCACAAGCGAAGCGGACACTTCTGCCGCTGTACTGTCCGTAGACTCCTCCGGAATCTGCAACATGGACTTATCACAGTTTGAAGAAGCGGCGGATGTATCCGTCACTTATGTACGCACACAAAAACAGGCACGTTCCGCAGCGCAGCTCTACGGAATTTCTGCTTCCCAGAATTCTGTTATAGCGACCAAGGATATCAAGCTGAGCAATGGCGCAAAGGTTTCTATCACCTGTAACCTGTCTAATCTCTCGCTGAGCCATAACATCGATACCAGCAAGCGAAGCTTTTATGCAGCGGTTAAAGGTACTTCCACCATTACCGGAACTGCCAGTCTGGATGCAGTATCTGCGGCATTAGGCTCATCCACAGTCACCCTTGGCTCCGTGCGTGTGGCAGGCGTGGGGAAAGTCACCGTCTCCGTTGAACTGGCCCTGAACGGAAAAATCACAGCTACCTATACGGGGAATTTTGAGGCTGGTATGCAGCACTCTAAAAACGACGGATTCCGCCTTGTAAAAAGCTTTCAAAAGAGAAGCTTTACCACAACGGCAGAAGCAAACGCGTCTATTGGAATCAAAGTCTCTGTTGGCCTGGATCTCGTTGTCCTGAGCGGAAATATCTATGCGAAAACAGGAATTTCCGCCAAAATCACTTCTCACAATTATAATGATGGAAAAAAGCCGAACAACTGCACACAGATATCCGCATGGCTGTATGTATCCATAGGTGCAGAGGCAAAAGTTAATTTAGCTGTATGGAGTAAAACCTGGAATAAAAGCCTGGATATCTATAACAGCGGCAATAGCCCGGTAAGGCTGTCCTTCCACTATGAAGACGGGCGGCAGGTATACTCCTGCTCCAGAGAGAGTTCCGGCAGCACAGGAAGTACCAAGTATGTCACACCGTCCGACTCGGTCTATGGGACAAGCTCTTACGGTGACATCAGCTCTACCGGAACTGACAGCGCAGGAAATGAAATGACCGTGTGGACCTATACAGTAAACGATGACAATGCCACCATTACTGGTTATAACGGAAATGCAGGGATTGTCTCTGTGCCTTCCAACCTGGACGGACATCCGGTGACTGCGATTGGAGACAGCGCTTTTGCGAATAATAAAAAAGTTGTGAGAGTCATTGTGCCGGAAGGAGTAACGAGTATTGGAATCTATGCTTTTTCAGGGTGTGTTACTTTGGAGAACCTTACCTTGCCGGACAGCCTGACTTCCATGGGAGAACTAATGATTGAAAACACTGCGATAAGCAGCATCACCATCCCAAAGAATGTGAGTAACTGTGGTGGCTATGATTACAATGGTCCATTGGCGAACTGCAAGCCCCTGACCTCCGTTGTCTTCGCAGAGGGCATGACCTCCATACCCGCTTATATCTGTGCGAGCAGAAATTACACAAGCTATGTTTCCTCTGTCACGATTCCTTCCAGCGCAACGAGAATCGGACATTATGCTTTTTACAATTGTTCCCGTCTGGTAATGGACACCATACCGGAAGGTATCTCCACAATTGGCGAGCGTTCCTTCTACGGATGTGCTTCCATCGACCGCATGACACTTCCCGCAACGGTATCTGCTATTGGAGCATCTGCATTTGCATCCTGCACCGGCATGGAAAGTGTCACCATTCTTTCAAACAGCAAAGTTGGATTCAGCGTAGAAATCGGAAGCAGTGCATTTTCAGACTGCACGAGCCTGTTAGCGATCAGCCTGTCAGGAAACGTAAATACATTAGGGAATTATGCATTTTCCGGCTGTACCGCCCTGGAAAGCTTCTCTCTTCCAGAAGGAGTAACAAGTATTGGCGACTATGCCTTCTCCGGGTGCACGGCTTTGGAAAGCCTGGTGCTGCCGGACAGCCTGACCAGTATGGGATACCGGATGATTGAAAATACGGCGATTCCCAACATTACCATTCCCAGAAATGTAACTGATTGTTCCAGCAGTGGATACAACGGTCCGCTGGCAAACTGCAAGACACTGACATCCGTTGTCTTCGCAGAGGGCATGACCTCCATGCCCTCTTACGTCTGTGCGAGTGGTGATTACACAAGCTATGTTTCCTCTGTCGCCATCCCTTCCAGCGTGACAAACATCGGAGATTATGCTTTTTACAACTGTACCAATCTAGCCACCATCAACTACATGGGAACCACCGCCGAGGACTGGAATAAAATCACCATCGGCAGCAACAATAGCCCCGTTACCGCAGACCTGGTTTCCTACCATACACACACTTATACAGTTCAGGAGACGGTCGCGCCTACCTGCACTACCGAGGGTTATACCCTCTACACCTGCTCCGGCTGCGGCTCCTCCTATCAGGGCGACAAAGCCGCCGCACTGGGACACACGGAGGTCATCGATGCAGCACGAGCCGCTACCTGCACGGAAACCGGATTGACCGAAGGAAAGCACTGCTCCGTATGTGAAACTGTACTTGAACCACAGCAGACCATTCCGGCGACAGGCCATAGCTATACGGAACGGATCACCCAGCGGGCAACCTGTGAGACAGACGGGACATCCGTACATACCTGCTCTGCATGTAACGATTCCTATACCAGCACGATTCCTGCCACCGGTCACGATTACAGCATCGCCGTGGAAAAGACGCCCGCCACCTGTACAGAGGAAGGCGTGAAAACTCTTTACTGCGCAAATTGCGGCAATACCAGAGAAGAAGCGATTCCAACCATCGATCACACCTATGTGGAAACGGTCGTGCCACCTACCTGTACAGAGATCGGATATACGAAACACGTCTGCTCCATGTGCAGTGATTCCTACAATACAAACATCACCGCACCGACAGGACACACCTGGGATGATGGAGTCATCACGACAGAAGCTACTGCAACGACTACAGGTGTGAAAACCTATACCTGTACCTCCTGCGGTACAACCAGAACAGAAACCATTCCTGTCCTGACCGACACGCGGACTGCCCAGACAATTACAGGTACAGCCACATATTTGAAAACCTACGGCGACGGTAGCTTCCTCCTGGATGTGGAAATCACAGAAGGCGACGGCATTCTCTCTTACGCGTCTTCCAATGCACAGGTCGTAACCGTTTCCTCTGCTGGACTGATTGTCATTCATGGGGTTGGAACGGCTGATATTACAGTCTGCGCTTCGGAAACAGACACTTACCTGGAGACAACATTTGTAATTTCCGTTACCGTGACAAAAGCTACACAGGTGATCGAGGGTACTTCAAGTTACGAAAAGAAGGTTTCCGACGAAGCGTTCACCCTGGATGCGGCGCTGGCAGACGGCGCTGGCTCGCTTTCCTACGCTTCCTCCAATGAGGAGGTTGCCACAGTTTCTGATTCCGGACTGGTTACCCTCAAGGGCGTTGGAACGGCTGTAATCACTGTCACTGCTTCAGAGACAGGCAATTATACGGCTTGCAGCTTTGAAATCACGCTTACCGTCACGGAAGACTCCGGGCAAGGCGGAGAACCTGATGAAAAGAAAAGCCAAACTATCACGGGCACTGACAGCTACACGAAGACTTTTGGTGACAAAGGATTTAATCTTGATGCGGTTCTTATCGAGGGAGACGGTGATCTTACTTATGTTTCTTCCAATACAGATGTAGTAACAGTTTCTTCATCAGGACGGGTTGTCATCAAAGGTGCTGGAACAGCTAATATCTCTGTCCTGGCTTCCGCTACGGACTCCTACCTGGAAACAGAATTTGTAGTTTCTATCACGGTAGAGCAAGCTTCTCAGGCCATTGAAGGAATCACAAGCTACAGCAAAAAAGTTTCCGACAGAGCATTTATTTTAGACGTAGAATTGACCGAAGGCGATGGTGCGATTTCCTACGATTCTTCCAACGAAGAAGTTGTCACAGTTTCCGATGCCGGACTGGTTACCCTCAAGGGCGTTGGAACGGCTGTAATCACCGTCACTGCTTCAGAGACAGGCAATTATATGGCTTGCAGTCTTGAAATCACGCTTACCGTCACCAAAGATTCTTCTGGTGAAAGCGAGAAACCCGGCGGTCAGGATACGCCAAATCCGCCTGTATCATCAGATAATCCAGACGATGAGAAGGGAGGAACAACCATGACTCCTCCGTCCGGAAATGAAACGCCGATTTCCGCACCAAATGCCGGAACGGTACTGAAAGACTCCTCCGGGGATTCCTATAAGATCATTGAAAAAGGAACTTCTGTAGAATATTGCCAGCCTGCCAGCGCATCTGCCGCAGCGGTTAAAATTCCGGATACTGTTCAGATTGGTGGGCTAACCTATGAGGTAACAGCCATTGCAGCAAAGTCATTTAAAAATGCAAAAGATCTTACCCAGGTAACTGTCAGCAAAAATGTCAATACCATCGGCAAGGAAGCATTTGGCAACTGTACAAAACTGAAAACCTTGATTTTCGCCGCAGGTTCAAAGATAAATACCATCAGCGACAATGCATTCTCCGGATGCTCGTCACTGAAAAAAATCACGATCCCGGCGACAGTTACCTCCATCGGTACAAAAGCATTTTATAAAAATAACTCATTAACCAAGATCACGATTCCTTCTACCGTTAAGCGAATTGGCAAACAGGCATTTTATGGTTGTAAAAAGTTAAAGAAGATTACTGTAAAGACTTCTAAGCTGACTGCCAAAACGGTGGGAAGCAAAGCATTTGGAGACATTCATAAGAAGGCATCTGTGAAAGTTCCGGCAAAGAAATTGAAATCTTATAAGAAGTTGTTTAAGAAAAAAGGACTTTCCGGTAAAAGACAAAAAGTTAAATAGAATCCCGAAAGGCAAGTTGTAGGCAGTAAGGATTCCAATATATGAAAGAAAAAGCAGATGGCACATGCTATCTGCTTTTTCTGAAAAAGACCACGGAAATATCTATCATAATCGCTTATATGTTCAGCTATCTTGACACGGGGAAAAGCCCGTCAGGTGCGGAGCCTGAGCGTTTCTATCACGGCTTTGTGCTGGGATTGATGGTGGACTTGCAGGACAGATATACGCTGACTTCCAACCGGGAAAGCGGGTTTGGCAGATATGATGTGATGCTGGAGCCGAAGATGAGAGAGGATGACGCAATTATATTGGAGTTTAAGGTATTCCAGCCGAGACGGGAAAAGGAGCTGGAGGACACGGTGCAGGCGGCGCTTGCGCAGATAGATGAGAAGGATTACGCTGCCGTATTGAGGGCGAAAGGAATTGCAGATGACCGGATCCGCAGGTATGGCTTTGCGTTTCGGGGGAAGGAAGTGCTGATCGGAGAGTGAGAAGCAGAATTGTCCTCCTGAAAAATGACAGCAAATCTCAAAACTGCTCCAGAAAAATGTTGTAAACAAACGTTTGCTTATGGAGCAGTTAAATAGATGGCGGTGCAAAAAGGACAGGAAACCTCTCTTGATCAGAGGCGCAAGGCAGGTGGGAAGCGCCGACCGGAGCATAGACCAAATCCCCCGTTGCTTGCAGCGGGGGATTTGATTTGAGAGCCTTGTCTTGAGAGAGAATAACTGCCCCTCTCTGTATAGATAAGGGTTCCTTATCGAATCGGGCAGACACCGCCCACACACTCAGAGCTTCCGATGTCCAGTTCCATCTCCTCAAACTCATATTTTGTCAGAAGGGAAGGATTGAAGGGGCGCATAGCGGCCTTTCTCTTTTCATATTCCTCTTTGGAAATCTCCTCATAGGGCAGCAGCTCATAGAAATTGTCGTCGTAGCTCAGGAAGGAGAGGGCCACGATATCATCCCAGTTCTCCCATACCCAGTCCTCGACGGCATCCCATTCATTGTCACGGACATGAACGGTGATTGAGCAGTTATGGTCTACATAGTATTTCATAAACATCTTATAATTTTCCAACTGCTGGATGGCGGATACATCTGCCTTCACCATTCCCTCAGGAGCTTTTACCGGGAATTCTACCACTTTCGTTACAGGATTCTCCGGATCTTGTCCAACCTCCGGAAATACGGGATATCCCAGATCCTCACATACGCGGCAGAGCGGGTCCGTGGCGCTGATGCGGACACGGCGGATATAGTAGGGCGCATGGGAGTAATGGATGCCGCTGGAGACAGTAGGCAGCAGGGAGAGGGTTCCCTCCGGCTTTACGGTGGTCACCAGCAAAGGCCTGGAACCTCTTAAACGGGCCGCGCTCTTCGCCGCGGCTTCATGGGCGGCTTCGCGGAGCTTCGTCAGAAGGGCGATCTGTCCGTCACGGTCCATTCCGGTGGCGTTTACCATGTCCTGCCATCCGGTCAGAGAGCAGCCCAGCAGACGGTCGCGCTGCTGCACTTCGTTCCAACGATGGATCTCCAGCTCCCGGCAGGTCATACGATAGCCGGCCCTGGCGGAAAGTCTCTGTGCCTCCAGCAGATGCTCCGCGTCCAGTACGCCGTCCTTTACAAAGGCCATTACGTTCACTGTCGTGAGGTTGCAGAGCCCGTGGCTGTCCAGCAGGATCTCGCCGCAGGGGTTGCAGCCGTTGAAGTTCGGTCGGCGCTTTTGACCAGCCTTCTCATTGATCCAGCCTGGCTCCCCGGAGTAGCGCATCTGCTGTAAGTGCCAGTGGAGCATTTCACGGCTGGGCTTTTTCTGGTAGTAGATGGAGTTATTGCTCATCTGCCGGTGGGCAATGGTCTTATCGATCTCCCAGCGGCCGTTTACCTGGCGGTACAGACGGCTCTTGGCCTCGATGCATTCCCGGTCATTGGCGTCGATCAGTCCGATCTCCGAGGTACGGCGCACGCCGCCGGAAACTACGTTCTCACCGATGATATTGGCGATGTCGAGCAGATCGATGGGGGCAAGCTGTGTCCGGGAATCCTTTGCTCTGGCTCCGGCTGCCGTGATCACCCGGTGGATCTTGGCCAGCATGGTCATCATGGACTCGTAGCCGCTGGCGGTTCCGCCGAAATTCTTCAGCCTCTCGCCTCTGGGGCGGATGGAGTCATAGACCACCACGATTTCCCGGATCTTGAGATATTCGTTGTTTGTAAGGATGTCAAAGTAACGCTCCAGAGCCTGCGCCCAGCCCTCTTTGGAATCTCCCACGGACAGGGTGGCCGTGTCTCTGGTAAAGTTCACGTCCGTGAACTCCAGACGGTCCTTGGCGGGCTTAGGGTCGTATGCCTTGTGCAGAATCTTCACGTTCGTGCGGATCTTAGGCAGCTTCTCTGCATCGGACTTCAGCACACGGACACCCACGCCGCTGCCCACCATCAGCAGGTAGAACAGATCATGGTAGGCGTGGAAATCATCGATGACCTCAAAGGCACAGTTGTAGTTTGCCATGGGATAGGCATCTGCTACCGATGTGTTGCCCACCCACAGGGTACGGCCGGAGAGGAACTGGCGCATATGGTAGATATTGTCATAGAGTTTTTCCGCTTCCTCGCGGGACGTGGGCGCCAGAGAGCAGTTATACTCCACCGCCCGGCGGACGGTTTCCCACCAGAATTCCCTTCTGCCGATCCGGGGCAGATATCTGGAATACGTGCGGGTGTAGACAAAGGAGCCCAGTTGCTCCATGGGGTTGGGGGCATGCTTGTACGGGCTTAGGAATTCCCGGCTCAGCAGTCCTTCCTTCCAACTGCCGTTGGTGCGCTCCTTCTCTTTTTCAGTGCGGTACAGGATGTAAGCTTTGACAGTCTGGTAGCAGCGATTGTCAAAAAGCGAATCTTCCACGATATCCTGGATCTTCTCAATATCAATGATCTCCTTCCCGGTGGCCTGCAGGCGTTTCACGACATCCTTCGTGATCTTCTGCACCAGCGCATGGTCTGCCTCACCGGTTGCTACGGATGCGAGGAAGATGGCGCGGGATATATACTTTTCGTCGAAGGGGACGACTTTGCCGCTTCTCTTTTTTACGTTCATGGATAATCCTCCGAATTACTATATTTAGATGGTGCGCGCGATTGCACGCACAACATATAGTACATGAAAATGGAAAAGAAATCAAGAGCAATTTTGGAGACGCTTGCGAAAATTGTTTAAAAAAATCGAAAAAATTGGTTGCATATAGAGCGAGACTCCTGTATAGTGAATGTATACAAAAAAAGTAGGAATAGGAATAAAATCCTGTATAGTTTGACAAGAAGAAGGGAAACAGGATATTAAAACGGGTGCGCCCGTGTTTAATATAAATAATTTAAAGGAGGTTTTGCAGTGCATTACAAAAAAATTCTTTCGGTCATGCTTATGAGCTCTATCATTCTCGGAGCAGGTGTCCCTGCCGGGGCGCTTGCCGCGGATTCTGCAGAGAATGCGTCCGTGCAGGAGGTAGTTCTTGAGGACGGAGAAAACACGAATGAGGATATGTCAGAGGAGAGTACTGAGGAGGAAGGGATAGTTGGTGAGACACCGGTGGATGCTTCAACGGATGAAGCTTTTGGGGATGGTTCAGTGGATACTGGAACCGAAGTCGCGGAAGAAGAAAATGTCTCACAGATGGGCATTGCGGAAGAAGAAACCGTACAGGAAGGAGCGGTATCAAAAAAGACCGCGCGGGCTGCAGCACAGGCGGACACTGTACAGGCTGAGAACGACCTGTGGACAGGGATTTTTCAGGATGCCGGGCATACGCAGCTTGCAGATAACGTAACGCAGGAAAAGATCGATCAGGTGAAGAGTAAGATCGACGCCATGGCAGAGGGACAGGAGAAGACGGATCAACTGGCGCTGGCAGACCGGGCGTCACAGCTTCTGCAGCAGATGACCTTTACCGGGCTGGGGAATACAAAATTTGCGCATCTGTTTTTCAGTGCGGACGGCACAGACCGTGCCCGCCTGCAGATCAACAAGGGCAAGCCGCACAGCTATATCAGCAACGTCTACCTGAAGGTGCGTGTCCTTGATCCTTCCGGTAACGAGGTCTACCTGAAGGAGCTGCTGGGCAATGTCAGCAATTCGGCGACCACAGAGCAGCTTCCTTTGAGCGAGGGCAGCACGCTGGAGATCACAAAGACAGAGCCGGGCCGCTTTTATACCAACCATAACGACGAGCTGAAGCAGAATGATTCTAATCCATATGTATACCTCGTGAAAAATCACCGCCTGCTGCGGATCGATGATAAAAACAGGACGCTGGTATTTACCGGCCTGGGAAATGCGACCTATGCGACTATGCGGATCGACTATAATGGAAAGAAGCTCTGCCTGCAGACAAACAACGCCAAGCCCCATGTGTACTTTTCTGACAGCTATATGAAGATCGAGGTGTTGAATCTGAAGGGCGAGGTCGTATTCACCAAAGATTTTATCGGCACGGAGCGCTGTGGCAAAAATACCGAGTATATTCCCTTTGAGACAGGGTATAAGATCCGCCTGACCGGAAAGGAAAACGTCCGGGTAATCGGAAAGGACGAGAGAGGAAACAGGGATACGGCCCTGGCGCTGAAGGAGCGGGTAGAAGGGATC
>ENA-OPVH01001685-OPVH01001685.1-human-gut-metagenome-genome-assembly--contig:-NODE-1685-length-10354-cov-2.088552_pt1 | contig 10354 bp, 6 predicted proteins | sample MGYA00241494_ERZ501980 | MGnify/ENA primary metagenome ERZ501980 (study PRJEB25962, sample SAMEA1964914) | human gut metagenome | biome: human gut; feature: human-associated habitat; material: faeces... | reverse complement strand
GTCGCCTATGCAAAAAAAGATGGATTTATTGACGCTTTCTTTTATTCATCTGTAACAGAAAAATATCTGACAGCGGCACTTGCATCCCTTTAATGGAAAAAATAATAATTCAAAAGGAGGACGAATTAATGAAACAAAAAGTTTTTAAGCGGTTTTCAGGTATACTGTTGGCTTTGGTTATGGTAATCGGTATGATTCCGTATACTACATTGACAGTGTTTGCAGCAGGCGGAACGGGAGCAGAAAATGATCCGTATGTTGCGACTACATACGCAGAATTGAAAGAACTTATGGAAAACGCTCCAACCGATGGTACGGTGCGGTACATTAAACTCGGAAACAATATTGCGTCGGAAGATATCAATAACGACTATTCATTGACGCTTACTCAAGCTGAGCAAAAAGTTGTTCTTGATTTGGCAGGCTGTAATATTTCAAGAGATTCATCAATAACTGTTGACCAATCGGTTATTAGAGCAAAAAAAGGGAATCTTACCATCAATGATAGCGTTGGAACGGGTGGAGTTTACGCAAAGGGTAAAATTCCAAGTGCTATCGGAATGACTTCGACTGATCTTGTCGGTTCTGATAATGGAACAATTGTTATCAACGGAGGTACATTTACTGCAGAGTATTCGTTAGGACAAGGCACATATATCGAATCGGGAAATTTATATATAAACGGTGGTACTTTTAAGGGAAATACCGGTCTTTATGTGCAGTGTGGACAAACCTATATTTATGGTGGAGAATTTTACACGACAAAGGCTGACGGTAAGGCTGTTATGCTTGCGGTCGACCAAAATATAGAAGTATACAATTTAACGGCATACGGGAAGATTATATCAAATACAGCGCAAGCGGATCTTTGGGATTATATTTCTAAAGGAAATGTGTACGTTGACAATGTAAAACAATCGAAAACATCGGTTAATAAATTCGTTGGAACAGTAATCAGAATTGAAACCGATGTTGTTGACGAGATTAATATAACTATTACAACCCCTGTTGTTGGTAATACAATAGAAAAAAGTGCGGATGTTCCTTATGGGGCAGGATATGAAATTGTTATGGAAAATGGTGAGCAGGTACTTAGTTGGTTTAGCGCTGAGTCCATCGCTGAGGGTACTTTTGAAAGGCTTACGAAATATAAAGTTAGGTTGTATGTCAAAGTAACCGATGCAACGGCTATGGATATTTGTGCAAAAGTAAACGGTCAGCTTGCAAAATTAGAATTTCAGTTGGAATCAATGGAAGGAGATAGGTATTATTGGATAGAATATACTTTTCCTGCAACAGAGGATAATCTCATTTCTTCTGCAAATGTAACTGTACCTAATCCTATTGCAGGTGAAAATGCCACAGCAGGTATTATTTATACATCTGAAAAATACAATGTTTCTGTTGGTTGGTCTTCTACTGCTGATGGAAGCGAAATAAATAATTTTAATAATAAAACCTTTGAAGCAGGAAAAACTTATTATGCCGATATATTCTTGGTTTCTGAAGATCCATATATATTTACAGAAGGAGCAACCGTATTTGTCAACAGCAAGGCGTACACGTCAACATGGACTGTTGGAGAATCATATAAAAAATATGTAGCAGTATATGATATACCTTTTACCACATCAAATACTGATACCTACACCGTATCATTTGAAGCAAACGGTGGTTCGGGAACGATTGCTGAAGATACAGACCAGTTAGGGGGATATATTCTCCCTGATTGTGGATTTACAGCTCCAAACGGAAAGCAATTCTTATGTTGGGCAGAAGATAATATAAATGGAAATAGATATGCTGTTGGAGAAGAATATAATGTAACTAGCAATGTAACTTTCTATGCAGTTTGGGAAGATATTCCTGTTACCAATTATATGGTTTCCTATTTCCCAACCGAAGGCAGCGGTACAATGATTGGAGATGTGGTTGAGGAAAACGGCACATTTACACTTGAGGTATGCACCTTTATGGCTCCCAATGGAAAACAATTCAAGGCGTGGGCAATTGGTAGTGTGAATGGCGAGCAGAAACAGCCCGGCGAACAGATTACCATTACAGGCGAAACATACATTTATGCAATTTGGGAAGATATCGCTGTATCAAACTATACCATCACTGCGACGGCAGGCGAAAATGGTAGCATTACTCCTTCAGGCGAAGTATCCGTTGCAAAAGGTTCAAGCAAGACCTTCACGATTACTGCTGATAGCGGTTATCATATCAAGGACGTTAAGATAAACGGCACAAGCATTGGTGTAGTTTCTACCTATAAGTTTGAGGATATTTCGGATAATGCAACGATTTCCGTTGAATTTGACGAAGACACCGTTCCGCATACCTGCAATCCTAATCTTGTACCGAAGGACGAACCGAATTGTACCACTGCAGGCAAGAGTGAATATTATCATTGTGAATGTGGCAAAAACTATGAAGATGCACAAGGCAATACAGAAATTGCAGACATTGAAACATGGGGGATTCTTAATCCGCTCGATCACAACTATGCATCGGCATGGAGCAGCGATGCTTCCGGTCATTGGAAGATATGTACACGTTGTAGTGAGAAGCAGAATGTTTCAGCCCATTCAGCAGGAGACTGGATTGTCGATAAAGAAGCGACAGAGACAGCAGTGGGAAGTAAGCACAAGGAATGCAGCGTCTGCGGATATAAGGTAGAAACAGCCGAGATACCAAAAACCGGAAAGCAAGAGGAAACTACTCCTGTACCTGCTGCAAAAGGCAAAGTAATCACAGATGAACAGGGTGGCAGCTATAAGGTAACAAAGTCTGATGCAAAGAATGGAGAGGTTACGTTTGCAAAGTTGAAGAGTAGTGTCAAAGGTACAGTAAAAATACCGGATACGGTCACCATTGATGGCATTACATATAAAGTAACTGCAATAGAGGCAAATGCATTTAAGAACAATAAGAATATTACCAAAGTGATCATTGGAAATAATGTTACGGTTATTGGTAAGAATGCATTTGCAGGTTGTAAAAAATTAAGTTCAGTTACTGTTGGTAAAAATGTAAAGACGATTAGTGCCGGAGCATTTTCAGGATGTGCGAAGTTAAAGACCGTTAAGCTAGGAGCAGCAGTCACAACCATAGGAGATAGAGCATTTTATAAGTGCACTTCCCTTGCAAAGATTACTATTCCTGCCAAGGTTAAGAAGATTGGAAAGCAGGCATTTTATGGTTGTAAGAAATTAAAGAGCATTACCATAAAGACCACAAAACTTACAAATAAGAATGTGGGAAGTAAGGCATTTAAGGGGATTTATGCAAAAGCAACCATTAAAGTTCCAAAGAGAAAATATACCAGTTATAAGAAAATACTTAGGGCAAAAGGAGTAAGCTCCAAAACGAAAATAAAATGATATCATATCATGTAAGAACTAGAATAGTAGAGTGATTAGGAAAGATGGCTTTTGGGAAACCTAAGCCATCTTTTGCTATTTATAGGATAAAACATGGAATTGGTGCGCTAATAAACAAAGGCAATATTTGTTTACAGAGGAAAAGGAGCAAAGTGCATAGGGGGAAAAAATCAGAAATATCGAATAAAAAATCTTAAATATAGATTGACAAGGGCATTAATCCTCAAGGGGATTATGGCTTTTTTTCGTTCGACATACTTTTTTGTATTTAGACAAAAAAGTACAAAATATTTGATGTTTCTACATTTTATTAACAGTGTATCTCGTGTAAATGAGATGCACTATTTTTGTTTTTTTCACAAGTTTCATCTGATATGGAGAAGCGGGCGTTCTCCACCCAATCAGTTTGAGTTTCAACAAATTCAAATTGATTGGAGGAATCTTTATGACGGGAAACCACCCGAAACGAAGAAAGGACAAATTCAACCCCTACACTATATGCGAAAAAGACGGAAAATATTACCTGTCTTTTCGTGATGGACAGGGGATTTTTCAGAAACTGGAAATAGACAAAGTCTTGTATGATACCTTTAACCACTTTGAACTGGATGACCTTTCCCACCTCAATGTAGTGGACAGGCATCTGGAACATTCTGAAATTTGGGAAAACACCTTGAACGAAAGGGCGTTTTACCAGCCGGAAAGCGTAGAGGATATTGTTTTCCGCAACATTCAAATTGAGGATTTACATAGGGCAATCTGGATGTTACCGGATACCCAACGTCGCAGGCTTATCCTATATTATTTTAAAGGTATGACATACGAGCAGATAGCAAAGGTAGAAGGCTGCACCAAAATGCCTGTGAAGCGTTCCATTGATGGAGCAATTTCACATCTCAGAAAAATTTTAAAAAAATTTGATAAATAGGGGCTACTTTTTGGCTATTAGTGAGGAAACAGGTGAGAGAACAACACTCTCATCTGTTTTCCGTTTTACGGGAAACAAATACGCACCTTGAAAATAGAATACCCATGCATCAGGTACATTCCTGCTGTTTCGCCAAAAGCGTAAGCCACTTTAGCAGACACGCCATGAGAGGAAACAGGGCAGAAGACAACGAAATCCCACATAGAATAGAAGATTTGGTTTGCGGTTGTCTGCCCTGTTTCGGGAGCGGGGACTGTCTTGCTATGACAATCCGCTGGCTGCGGATTGGGCGATGACAGACAGCAGGCATAATGATACTCCTGTTTCGTCATAAGGTCGTGCGTACAATGCTGAGTGTGGTAAGAACACGAAGTGTTCTTGGGATGAATGCTCCGCATTCATTGGCGTCGCAACAAATGAAAGCAGTTCCGGGAGACCCCCGGAAGGGTGAGATTCCCGTGGAGCTGATATGCCGTCAGCCATCTGATGTTATCCCTTCCGAGTAGTTTTTCTTTCGGAAACTTGTTTCGGGGTGTCGGGGACAAATAGAAACAAGGTACTTAGGTATTTCCCAATATCAGCATTTTCTAATCAGGAAAACTGCCATGAAGAATAAAACAGATAACAGGAGGACAGTATGGGAGAAATATTTATCAAACGTGGAGATATTTATTATGCGGATTTGAATCCAATTATGGGAAGCGAGCAGGGCGGTGTACGTCCTGTTTTGATCATACAGAACAACAAAGGCAACCGTCATAGTCCGACGGTCATCATTGCACCGATTACAGCACGGAAGAAGCCAAACATAGCAACTCATGCAAAACTGAATGATATTTCCTTTCTGAAGGATACGTCAGTGGTACTGCTGGAGCAGATACGAACCATAGACAGAAAGCGTCTGAAGGACTATATGGGTACAGTGCCAGATGATTATATGGCAGCAATCAATCGTGCTATTGTAATCAGTCTGGGACTGAATAAAAAGATAAAGGAACCTATCGAATTGAGTTTATGCTCCATTTGTGCAGACCAGTTCTACCATTCCGGCAGTTACCGGATTAAGCGGGTGGACAAGCATCAGAAGTACAAAGAGTTATGTACTTACTGTGGTGTCAGACATGGGTTCGATTATAAGATAACCAAAAAATGATTTGTCAAGTATGCAAAATAAAAGTTTGCACATTAGTAAATTTGGGCTGTGTACGCTATTCTTAGCGTACACAGTCCTTTTGCGAAAAGGAGGTGTTCGTCATGACGGAAGAAACAGAAGTCCTTCCTAAAGTTTACGATGTGGAAGATATTCAGAAGATATTGGGACTGGGAAGAAGTCGCACTTATCAATTTCTGGAGGAGGCTTATCAAAAGCAGGAACCGTTTCATGTCAAAAAGATAGGAAGATTATATCGGGTTCCCAAAGAGTCATTTGATCGCTGGCTTGCAGGGGGAAATGATAGGAGATGACACATATATGGGTAAAGAAAAGAAAAAAACCGGAGTTGCCTTTTTTGAAAGAAAATCATGGTATCACAGAACAAAGACTTTGCGGGAAGATGGAACCGTAAAATATGGCAAAATCGGAGGTTTTGCCACACAGGAAGAAGCAGAGGAAAGCTATTGGAAGTATGAAGAAGAATTTACAAAAAAGCAAAGAGAATATCAGGTATCCCGGCAGGCGAATCCGGATATTCTGCTGAAGGATTATCTGATATTCTGGTTTGAAAATGTGTATTCCCAGCGGATTGAAACCACTACCAGAATGTTAGGAGCATATGCTCTGTATGATTTGCTCCTGCCTTCTATGGAAAGCGACATAAAAATGCGGCACCTGTCAGTGGAGTATCTGGACAGCCTTCTGGAGCGGGCATCTAAATTGTGTGCTTCGGCAGGTAATCAGGTAAGAAATTTTCTGGGGATTGCACTGAAAGACGCATACCACGATAAATATATTTGTTATAATCCATTGCCGGAAACAAAGCCGTATTCACGGAAAAAGCCCAGCATACAGATACTAAGCAAAGCGAATATCAAAGTCCTTTTGAAAGCAGCGTCACAGGATGGATGGTATCTGGAGATTATGCTTGCCCTGTTTTGTGGTTTGCGGAAAGGCGAAATTTTGGGGGTGAAATATCAGGATTTCAATTTTGCCAACAGGACGGTTCATATTAACCGACAGTTGGTGGCAAATCCGATTATCCGAAGTCACAACGAAAGAGTGGAGTGCCCATTGGTGGAACGTGAGCCAAAGACAGAAAACAGTTTCCGTGTTTTGCGTGTACCGGATGTGATTCTGGACGAAGTACAGAAAAGGCGGCAACAGCAGGAAACCGACTATGCCCGAATCGGGAAAACAGTAACCGGGGAAAGTTATGTCAGTTGCAGTAAAGACGGGAATCCCCATTCTCTGTCTGCCATGAATATTGCACTGGGAAAACTCTGTAAGAGAAACGGACTTCCCCACATAACAGTGCATGGTTTGCGTCATATGTTTGCAACCATCTTAATCGAGAATGGAGTACCACTGGTAAAAATTTCAGGCTTGCTTGGACATAATTCCATACATACTACTTTTGAATATTACTGTGATGTAATGGATGAAAAAGGAAAGATTATTGCCTTTATGAATGACAGGTTCCCGGCGGGGAGAACTGAAACGGAGGGATGAGCATGGAAAGTGAATTTGATTTCAAGAAATATGTGGATTGGAATGTTTACGCTGTTACCTCTATCCGTGGAAAATACGGATTCCGTATTGTATTGAAATTTAGTGATGGGACGACCAGCACTCAGCAAAAAAGCGGATACCGGACAAAGAAAGAAGCGGGGCAGGCAAGAGATACAGCCATTGCACAGTTATATGCAGGGACATATGTAGCCTATGGTAAAGTAAAAGTAGCAGAGTATATGACACATTGGCTGGAGGAGGTGATGCGGAAACGGATAACCAGTGATTCTTATCATGGCTACAGGAATGTGGTAAACAATTATATTATTCCGCGGATTGGTAAAAAATATATGGAAACGGTCAACCGTGGTTCAGTTCAGAGTTTATACAAATATGCTGCTGAACGTTCGGTATCCGTTGCCCCTCTTGTCAAAACGGTCATGATGACTTCTATGGAATATGCCAAGAGCAAAAATATCATCAGTATCAATCCGGCAGAGGGGGTGAAAATGCCAAAAACAGTAAAGAAAAAGAAGTACCGGGAACGGGAAATCGATGTGACCAAGACCTTGAATGAGGAACAGGTGGAAAAACTCATAGAGGGGAGCAGAAATACTCCAATCTATTTGCATATTTTATTTGCGGTAATGATGGGACTTCGGAGAGGAGAAATCAACGGACTAAAATACAGTGACGTGGATTACATCCACCGGAAACTTCATGTGCAGCGTCAGCTTGGCAAAAAGCCTAATACAGAAAAAGAGGATGTTCCGCCTAAGATGCTGACCAAACAGGAGATAAAATTGAAAACAAAGTCCAGTTACCGGGAATTGGATATACCGGACATCGTCTTTGAAGCCATACTGGAGCAGAGAAAGATATATGAGAAGAACCGCAGACGGAGAAAAAAAGAGTTCCGGGATTTGGATTATATCTGCTGTTCCTCTTATGGTAATCCGAGAAGTAAAAGTTTTCATTATTCTTATTATAAGAAGTTACTGGCAGAGCAGGAGTTGCCGGACATCCGGTTTCACGACCTGCGAAGCACTTATGCCACCATTTTGATGAAGAACAACTTTAACCTCAAGGGTATCTCCAATCTGTTAGGACATGCCAAAGAAATCATATCCGCGGATGTGTATGGGGATACAAAAGAAATCATAGCGGACTGTCTGGATGTATTGCAGCCGTTTATCGAGGAAGTGTTACCAGACACAAAGAAAAGTAAACACTATGACTTTTCAGATGTTACGATAATGAATGATATAATCAGGCAACTGCTTCCGGTAGCATAAAAAGTAAAAAAGACGAACAGGTGTTCAAAATTTTCGTTGCAATGCCAGTAGTGATATGCTATAATATGCGTGAAGACAAAAGTGAGCGTCAAATTAAATAAGTGGAATGCAAACTTGTTTGTAATTGCACTTATTTAATTTGATGTGAACGCGTCCGCGACCGAGGAAAAGCGAAGCTTTTTCGAGGCTTTTGTCTTCACTAAGGTATTGTAGATTTGAGCGATGAGAGATACATAGGGAATGAATCAACCGTAGACGGAAAGATTTGTTCCCTATTTGTAACTGTTCAGAGCCAAGCAGATTTATCAAAAAAGAGCGATGAATGCTTGCATTCAAGAGCACTTTTTTGTATAAATCTATTTGGCGGATACGCCTCACCGAGGAAACACGGAGTGTTTTCGAGGTTGGCTCTGAACAGTTACCCCTATTTTAGACTACATAGTGTCGGGCAGTGTTATCTGGTGTTATTCAGTGCCGGAAACAGGATTTGTGACTTTTATTCGTGTCGAGACCAATTTTTACCACATAAGCAATAGAAAACTTCATTTTCGACACGAATTTTTTCCCGCCCGACACGAATTTTTGCCTTATAGACGACTTTATGTTACTACAATGAAGCCATGCAAGCTCAAAGGCAGAGCCTTTTCGCTCACGGGCATTCGCCCTATAGCACTGAAAAAGAAGGAATCCCCTGAAATGTGGACATTCCGGGGATTCCTTCCTTTCAGGCTACATGGCTCATTGTTTTCGTGCAAGTCACAAATTTTTGCAAACAGGAGGTGTAAAATCCATCATGGATCATTTTGTTTTACATTCCGAATACAAGCCCACCGGCGACCAGCCGGAAGCCATCGAAGCCCTTGTAAATGGCTTCAAAGAGGGTAATCAGTTCCAGACGCTTCTTGGCGTCACAGGCTCCGGAAAGACCTTCACAATGGCGAATGTCATCGAGCAGTTGAACAAGCCTACCCTTGTCATTGCCCACAACAAAACGCTGGCGGCGCAGTTGTATGGTGAGTTTAAGGAATTTTTTCCGGAGAACGCAGTGGAATACTTTGTGTCCTACTACGACTACTACCAGCCCGAAGCCTACGTCCCTTCCTCCGACACCTATATCGCCAAGGACTCTGCCATCAATGACGAGATCGACAAGCTTCGCCTGTCTGCAACGATGGCTCTGGCGGAGCGGCGGGATGTTATCATCATCTCCAGCGTATCCTGCATCTATGGCCTGGGCGACCCGGTAGATTATAAGGAGATGGTGATCTCCCTGCGTCCGGGCATGGAGAAGGACAGGGATGAGGTCATGCATAAGCTGATCGATATCCAGTATGACCGTAATGATATGGATTTCAAGCGGGGCACCTTCCGCGTGCGGGGGGATGTGCTGGAGATTTTTCCGGCCATGAATACAGACACGGCGATCCGGGTAGAATTTTTTGGAGATGAGATCGACAGGATCACAGAGATTGATGTGCTGACCGGGGAAGTGAAGGCAGCGCTGGAGCATGCGGCGATCTTTCCGGCCTCTCACTATGTGGTGCCTATGGAGAAGATTCTGGAGGCTGCGAAAAATATCGAGGTGGAGCTGGAGGAACGCGTGCGCTGGTTTAAGAGCGAGGACAAGCTTCTGGAGGCACAGAGAATTGCGGAGCGGACGAACTTTGACATAGAGATGATGAAGGAGACGGGCTTCTGTTCCGGTATCGAAAATTATTCCAGACATCTGGCGGGACTGGAGCCGGGAGCGACGCCGCACACGCTGATGGACTATTTTCCGGAGGATTATCTGATCATTATTGATGAGTCTCACAAGACGGTGCCGCAGATCCGGGGAATGTTTGCGGGGGACCAGTCGAGAAAGACGACGCTGGTGGATTACGGGTTCCGTCTTCCCTCGGCGAAGGATAACCGCCCGCTGAATTTTGAAGAGTTCGAAAGTAAGATAGACCAGATACTGTTCGTATCAGCTACGCCGGGAGAGTACGAGGCGGATCATGAGCTTCTTCGGGCGGAGCAGATCATACGCCCGACAGGGCTTCTGGATCCTAAGGTCGAGGTGCGTCCGGTGGAGGGGCAG
>ENA-OPVH01001682-OPVH01001682.1-human-gut-metagenome-genome-assembly--contig:-NODE-1682-length-10369-cov-1.607330_pt1 | contig 10369 bp, 4 predicted proteins | sample MGYA00241494_ERZ501980 | MGnify/ENA primary metagenome ERZ501980 (study PRJEB25962, sample SAMEA1964914) | human gut metagenome | biome: human gut; feature: human-associated habitat; material: faeces... | reverse complement strand
TCCAAAGATTCTCTTTTTTGACGAGCCGACTTCAGCGCTGGATCCTGAGCTTACCGGGGAGATCCTGAAGGTCATCCGTGATCTGGCGGCGGAGCATATGACCATGGTGATCGTTACTCATGAGATGAATTTTGCCAGAAACGTGGCGGATCATATTATTTTTATGGAGCATGGGGTCATTGTGGAGCAGGGCACACCGGATGAATTATTTAACTCAGACAACCAGAGGACAAAAGAGTTTTTAGGTAAATTTGAATAAAGTCGAAGATTTGGGGAACTTGGAACTTGCTTTATAGAATACAATGGTATATACTTGAAACGGTTTTAGGTTTAAAAAAATAATCACAGATACGCAAAGAAGGATAGGTGGATTTCAGATGGAAAAGAAAGAGTTACTCTATGAGGGAAAAGCAAAAAAGGTTTACACGACAGAGGATCCGGATGTATTGATCGTGGATTACAAGGATGATGCAACTGCTTTCAATGGCCTGAAGAAAGGTACAATTGTCGGAAAGGGCGTTGTAAACAACCGCATGACGAACCGTGTGTTTCAGAAGCTGGAAGAGGAAGGTGTTCCTACGCATTTTATCGAGGAGCTGAGCGACAGAGAGACGGCGGTAAAGAAGGTTGAGATCGTTCCTCTGGAGGTTATCATCAGAAACGTGGCAGCCGGAAGCTTTTCAAAGAGACTGGGCGTTCCGGAGGGTACGAAGTTTGCTGCACCGACCCTTGAATTCAGCTATAAGAACGATGATCTGGGCGATCCCCTGATTAATGATTATTTTGCAATCGCTCTGAATCTGGCGACCAGAGAAGAGATTGACACAATTGCAAAATATGCATTCAAGGTAAACGAGGTACTGAAGGCATATTTCATGGAGGCAAATATTGAGCTGATCGACTTTAAGATTGAGTTCGGACGCTATCACGGAGAGATCATCCTGGCGGATGAGACATCACCGGACACCTGCAGGCTGTGGGATGCTACGACCCATGAAAAGCTGGATAAAGACCGCTTCCGCAGAGATCTTGGAAATGTAGAAGAGGCATATAACGAAGTCTTCAAACGTCTGGGACTTTAAATTTATGAGGGCTGTCGGTGCGGCAGCCCTGTATCTTGTGTCATAGGAAACTTCGTCTCCCATGACACAAAACGCTCCGCGTGGATGCGCACTCGCGCGAAGATGTAATATGTCGCAAGCGACCGCGCCCGGCGCGGGAATGTGCGCAGCACATTCCTTTTTATGTTATAGAAAATACATCAGATGCAGTTTGGCTCATGGCTGAACTGTAACATACTTCGTGCAATGGGGCACAATCGCACGGGGGAGAGTCTGTCTTTTAGTGCCCATGTGTTTTGCATGCCTGAGTATGCAAGAAAGGGCGCCGGTGGCGCGCTTTCTGCATCTTTCCCGCAGCGGTGAGAAGTGCTTTTAGCCATAAACAAAAAGAAACGGAACGGACGGGAGATCAGATATGCAGAACATACATGAACAGAAGGCAGAAACAGATAAACTGAAAGAAGAATGCGGTGTTTTCGGCATTTATGATTTTGACGGAAATGATGTAGCATCGACGATATATTACGGATTGTTCGCCTTGCAGCACAGAGGTCAGGAAAGCTGCGGTATCGCAGTGAGCGATACGCAGGGACCGAAAGGGCAGGTAAAGTCCTATAAAGGGATGGGACTTGTCAATGAAGTATTTACCAGCGAGAGTCTGGAAAAGATGAAGGGCGATATTGGTGTCGGTCATGTGCGTTACTCGACAGCGGGAGCCAGCACGAGGGAAAATGCACAGCCTCTGGTATTGAATTATATCAAAGGAACTCTGGCGCTTGCACACAATGGAAACCTGATCAATACACCGGAACTTAGGGAAGAACTGGCATACGGCGGCGCGATTTTCCAGACAACCATAGACTCGGAGATTATCGCATACCATATTGCCAGAGAGCGTGTCGCCTCCCCCACAGTGGAGGAAGCGGTGGCGCGGGCGATGAAGAAGATCAAAGGCGCTTATTCTCTGGTGGTCATGTCACCGAGAAAGCTGATCGGGGTGAGAGACCCTTATGGATTTAAACCGCTGTGCATCGGCAAAAGGGATCACGCCTATATCCTGGCATCGGAGACCTGTGCCCTTGATACCATAGGCGCAGAGTTTGTCCGTGATGTACTTCCGGGAGAGATCGTTACCATCACGAAGCACGGCATTCATTCGGATACGCGCATGTGCATTCCGAAAAATAAGGAAGCACGGTGTATTTTTGAGTATATTTATTTTGCAAGGCCCGACAGCAATATTGACGGCGTGAATGTTTACCAGTCGCGGATCATGGCGGGAAGATATCTGGCGATGGATTCCCCGGTGGATGCTGATCTGGTGGTTGGAGTGCCGGAGTCCGGAAATGCGGCGGCGCTGGGGTATTCCCTGCAGTCAGGGATCCCTTATGGAACGGTCTTTGTGAAGAACAGTTATGTGGGAAGGACCTTTATCAAGCCGAAGCAGAGCAGCAGGGAGTCCAGCGTCCGGGTAAAGCTGAATGTTTTGAAGGAAGCTGTGAAAGGAAAACGAGTCATCATGATCGATGATTCCATCGTCCGCGGGACGACCAGCGACCGGATCGTCAGTATGCTGAAGGAAGCGGGTGCGAAAGAGGTACATATGAGAGTCAGTTCACCGCCGTTTCTGTGGCCCTGCTATTTCGGTACGGACGTGCCGGCAAGAGAGCAGTTGATCGCTTATGATCGAACGGTAGAAGAGATAAGGCAGATCATCGGGGCAGATTCCCTGGGATACCTCAAAATCTCCCGTCTGGAGGAGATGGTGGGAGGGCTGCCGATCTGTAAAGGATGCTTCACCGGGAAATATCCGATGGAGCCGCCCACGGAGGACATCCGCGGGAATTATGAAAAATAGTAAAAGGAGAGAACAGATGAGTACAGACAGATATCAAAGCCCATTGTCTGAGCGCTATGCCAGCAAGGAGATGCAGTATATTTTTTCACCGGATATGAAATTCCGCACCTGGCGGAAACTCTGGATCGCACTTGCAGAGACAGAGAAGGAGCTGGGGCTGAATATTACGGATGAACAGATCGAAGAGCTGAAGGCTCATGCTGATGATATCAACTATGATGTGGCAAAAGCAAGAGAAAAGGTGGTGCGTCATGATGTCATGTCCCATGTGTATGCTTACGGTGTACAGTGCCCGAAGGCAAAAGGAATCATCCATCTGGGCGCTACCTCCTGTTATGTGGGAGATAACACCGATATCATCATCATGACGGAAGCGCTGAAGCTGGTGAAGAAAAAGCTGGTCAATGTAATTGCAGAACTGGCGAAGTTTGCAGATGAATACAAGAACCAGCCGACTCTGGCATTTACCCATTTCCAGCCTGCACAGCCGACAACAGTAGGAAAGCGGGCGACTCTGTGGATGCAGGAATTTCTGATGGATCTGGAAGATCTGGAGCATGTGCTCGGCACGATGAAGCTTTTAGGCTCCAAGGGAACTACCGGAACACAGGCAAGCTTTCAGGAGCTGTTTGACGGCGATCAGGAGACCATCGACAAGATCGATCCGATGATCGCGCAGAAGATGGGATTTGAGGCGTGTTATCCGGTTTCCGGGCAGACCTATTCAAGAAAAGTAGATACAAGAGTGGCAAATATCCTGGCGGGAATCGCGGCAAGTGCTCACAAGTTTTCCAACGATATCCGTCTGCTGCAGCATCTGAAGGAAGTGGAAGAGCCGTTTGAGAAGACGCAGATCGGTTCCTCCGCTATGGCATATAAGAGAAATCCTATGAGAAGCGAGCGTATCGCATCTCTTTCCCGCTACGTTATGATCGACGCCCTGAATCCGGCGATCACTTCTGCGACTCAGTGGTTTGAGAGGACGCTGGATGACTCTGCCAACAAGCGTCTGTCCATCCCGGAGGGATTTCTGGCAATCGACGGTATCCTTGACCTCTGCCTGAATGTGGTAGATGGATTGGTGGTATATCCGAAGGTCATCGAGAAGCGCCTGATGGCGGAACTGCCGTTCATGGCTACAGAGAATATCATGATGGATGCGGTAAAAGCAGGCGGCGACAGACAGGAGCTGCATGAGAGGATCCGCGAACTTTCCATGGAGGCGGGAAAAAATGTGAAGGCAGAGGGACGCGACAACAACCTTCTGGAGCTGATTGCGGCGGACCCGGCATTTAACCTGACTTTAGAAGAACTTCAGAAGACTATGGATCCGTCCAGATATGTGGGACGCGCGCCGCTTCAGGTAGAGAATTTCCTGAAAAATGTGGTAGATCCGGTTCTTGAGGAAAATAAAGAACTTCTCGGCATGACAGCGGAGATTCATGTATAAGGATATAACATAAGGATTATAACGATAACCAGAGGAGGAATTGATATGGTACAAGCAGTTGTAGGAGCAAACTGGGGTGATGAGGGCAAGGGCAAGATCACAGACATGCTTGCCGAAAAAGCAGATATCATCGTAAGATTTCAGGGAGGCGCAAATGCCGGGCATACCATCGTAAACAATTATGGTAAATTTGCACTTCATACCCTGCCGTCAGGCGTGTTTTACGGACACACCACCAGCATTATCGGAAATGGAGTGGCGCTGAACATTCCGGTATTATTTAACGAGGTGAAGAGCATTGTAGACAGAGGAGTTCCCATGCCGAAGATTCTCGTTTCAGACCGTGCCCAGATCGTGATGTCTTACCATATCCTGTTTGACCAGTACGAGGAAGAGCGTCTGGGCGGTAAATCCTTTGGCTCTACCAAGTCAGGCATTGCTCCGTTCTATTCTGACAAATATGCGAAGATTGGTTTTCAGGTGAGCGAGCTGTTTGATGAGGAGCTTCTGAAAGATAAGGTTGTCCGCATCTGTGAGCAGAAGAATGTTATTCTGGAACATCTTTATCATAAGCCAGTCCTGACACCGGAGGCGCTGCTGGAGGAACTGCACAGTTACAGAGAGATGGTGGAGCCTTTTGTATGCGATACCTCCGCATATCTCTGGAACGCCATCAAGGAGGGAAAGAATATCCTTCTGGAAGGACAGCTCGGTTCTTTAAAAGATCCGGATCACGGTATTTACCCGATGGTAACCTCTTCTTCCACACTGGCGGCATACGGCGCCATCGGCGCGGGCATCCCACCCTATGAGATCAAGAAAATCGTTACTGTTGTAAAGGCATACTCCAGCGCTGTGGGAGCAGGCGCTTTCGTCAGCGAGATTTTTGGCGAGGAGGCGGATGAGCTGAGACGCCGCGGTGGTGACGGCGGAGAATTCGGCGCTACCACAGGCCGCCCGAGACGTATGGGATGGTTCGACTGCGTGGCTACGAAGTATGGCTGCCGGATGCAGGGAACTACGGATGTGGCATTTACGGTGCTGGATGTTTTGAGCTATCTGGATGAGATTCCGGTATGTACAGGATATGAGATTGACGGTGAGGTGGTCACTGACTTCCCGACCACGGCGAAGCTTTCCAAGGCAAAGCCTGTTCTGGAGAAACTTCCGGGATGGAAGACAGATATCCGCGGCATTAAAAAATACGAGGATCTTCCGGAGAACTGCAGGAGATATGTAGAGTTTGTAGAAGAGAAGATAGGATTCCCGATCACGATGGTTTCGAATGGACCGGGAAGAGGGGATATTATTTACAGATAAGAGAACAAAACGGCGGTCTGCATTGCAGGCCGCCGTTTTTCAGGCGTTATGCCCCAGAGGTAGCTAAAGGCGCGGCTGAACTGTTACTTTTTTTATAAAAAAACCACATGTTTTAGGAGACAAAAGTTAATTATTATGGTACAATTAACGAAAAGCCAATTTTTCACTACTACAGGAGGGACAAATGAAAAATAAGGAACAAAAGAATTATGTAAAAAGAGGATTTTCGCTTTTGTTGTCATTGGCTGTGAGTATATCGGGACTTGGATATATTCCGGGAACAGAGATGGCGGCGGAAGCGGCCGGGCCGATTCAGATCTCAAGCGCGGCAGATCTGAAAAAAATCGGAAAAGATGCGGCGTATCCCATGAATGGGGACTATGAACTTGTAAATGACATTGACCTGGGAGGGGAAAACTGGACGCCCATCGGCGGCGCTTCAGGAGAGAAATATGGTTTGGTCAGCGGAAACAGAGTGTTTTCCGGTACCTTTGACGGCAAAGGACACAGCATCAGCGGATTGACCATAAACTATGATGGACGTGAGAGCTACGATGCAACAAACCAGTCAGGGCTTTTTGCAATGATTGGAAGTGACTTGGCATCGGATTATGCCGAGGTCAGGAACATCACTTTTACAGATGTAAATATCACCCATATCCTTGGGCAGGGAGATACCATCGGTACTCTTTCCGGAGACGTGAACGGCTTTGCCCAAATTGATAACATTGCCGTAATGGGAGGTACCATAATGGTAAAGGGCAGTGATGGTATCGCCTATGGAGATCTTATCGGTGCAGGCGGCGTGGTAGGACAGGTACGTACGAATCATTCTGCGGTGCAGATGTCAAATCTTTATAACGCTGCGAATATTACTGTAGAGCAAACCGTTGTTACACAGAGTGTCCGCTGCGGTGGAATTCTCGGAAGGATCCATCAAAGTGAAGAAATCGGATCTCTGGCATCCTGCCTGAATGTGGGAAAGGTCACATGGAAAGGCGGAGATGGTTATGCAATCAATGGTTACAGCGATTCTCCGGCTGCGACATCCAATACAGCAAATGTTTCCAACTGCTTTTATAAGACAGGCACGGGAAATGATTTTGGAGCTGCCACCGGAATCACAGAAGCCCAAATGAGTACATCGATTGTCGATGCACTGGGATCAGATTACTGGAAGCTTTCTGCTGATGGAAAAATTATTCCTGCAATCAGCGAAGGAAAGGTGACCACACCTATTCCGTCACCGGTATTTGCAGAGGGAGACAGTATCTCTTCTGTCACAAAAGACTTCACGCTTCCGCTGACGTACACGACAGAAACTGGGGAGGAGAACATTACCTGGACGAGCAGTAATCCACAGGTGATTTCCATCAGCGAGGGAACTGCGACGGTTTCCGGTGTTTTGGCGGACACAAATGTAGTTTTGACAGCGACAGCCGGAGACAGGACGAAAAACTTTACAGTGACAGTTGTTTCGAGCCTGGAAATTACTCTGGATCAGGAGTATGCGAAGGCGGGGACGCCGATCACGGCATCAGTAGCGAATGTGCGGGAGGGAAGCAGCTTCACATACCAGTGGACGATAGATGAAAGACAGGTATCCAATACAGCTTCCTATACACCAAAGACGGAGGACCTGAATAAATTCCTGACCGTTACGGCGACTCTTACAGGTTCTCAGAATGCAACACTTGTAAAAAGGATCTATTGCAGCAAGCTTCCGGTTGTCTATATTGATACGGATGATGGCTACGGCATCACGAGTAAAGAGGTGTACAAGGGTGCCACAATGCAGATCCAGGGAAATGATAAATACAATACGGCAAATACTACGCTTTATGATGGGGCTATCTCCATCAGAGGCCGTGGAAACAGCACATGGAATCCAAGCTATAACAAGCTTCCTTATAAGATCAAGCTGGACACAAAGACGGATCTGTTCGGATTCGGCACCAGTAAGCACTGGGCGTTGCTGGCGAATTATATGGATGAATCCCTGATCCGAAACACGACATCCTATGACCTGTCCGGTGAGATGGGGCTGGTGGACCTGCCGTCTGCGCATGTAGATGTCATTTTAAACGGCACATATGCAGGAAACTACCAGCTTGTTGGAAATGTAAGGATTGAAGAAAGCCGCGTGAATATTTATGACTGGGAAGATCTCGCGGGAGATGTGGCGAAGGCGATCGGAAAGAAAGAAGGAATCAAAGGAGATGCAAGGGATGCTCTGGAGGATTACCTGAACGAACATATGGAATGGATCACCAGCGACACAGTGACCTATCAGGGAAATACGTACAAGATTTCTGATTATTACACGGACATTCCCAAGAATGCAGATGGAACTGTCAATGTATCCGGCGGATTCCTGTTCGAGCTGGATGGATATTATGATGAGTATTCCAAGTTTAGACCAGATTACGACCAGCCGATCATGTTTAAGAGTCCTGAGTTTGTCAGCCCATATGGGGAGAGCGGACTGCCCGGATGCCCGGCGCTGTATTCTTATGCAAATCAGTACATACAGGCAGTGGAAGACAGTATTCATGCAACAGATTTTTATGTTAACGTGACGGAGCAGGCGGGAGTATCAAATGCTTCTAATTTTACAAAGGATTTCGCAGGTCCGCAGCATTATACGGATCTGGTGGATATGGATTCTCTGGTAAATTACTTTATGCTGAATGAGTTCTTCTGGAACACAGAGACCATGAAAAAGAGTACCTTTATGTATAAAGACCTGAACGAGAAGATGTACATCGGACCGGTATGGGATATGGACTGGACTTCCAACAGCATAGTCAGTGAAGAGGAAACAAGTAATCCGAGTGTGTGGATGACGCTGACCAGAGGAAGCGAAGCACAGAAGGAGCAGTGGTACAAATATCTGATCGGTGATCCATATTTTGTTACAAAGGTATATGAATGTTACAAAGCCAACAGACAGAATTTTGAGGATATCGTAAAGACAGGCGGTATTATTGATGTGCAAAAAGCATATCTGTCTGAATCCGCACAGGCAAATTATGCAGCCGGATATCTGCTGCACAGGTCTGATTTTGAAACGGAGACAGAGCGTCTGCGTACCTTCCTGAAGAATCGACTGGCATGGATGGATCAGCAGTTTACTACTGTAGATACGCTGCTGACATCCCTTGCAACATATCAAAAATCAAACAGCATAACAGTAAGCGCAGATACAAAGGAAACGGGTAATACTACTTACACAGCAGCAGTCACAGATAGTCGTGTTTCTAAAGTAGGATTTTATATAAATGGAATTCTGAAAGGAACGGCAGACGTGACAAATGGAACAGCATCACTTACCACAAACGACTCCAATCTGGAACGGGTAAAAGGCAAACTCAATGTGGTTCAGGTGCGCGGCATGGATGCCTCCGGGAATTTTGTTTTGAGTTCTAATACAGATCCTGGCTCGAAAGATCCTGCTTTAAAAGGTTTTATCACCAATTATACAGCATTTGAAAAGGAGATACCGGTAGATGCTCTGAGCGGAACGGTCACCATCAGCGGTACGCCGGTCGTAGGTTCTGTATTGACAGCAGCGCTTACAGATTCAAACAATACCGGCACATTGGCTTATCAGTGGTATGCGGATGGAGTAGAAATCTCCGGAGCTGATTCTGAAACTTATCAGATCACAGAGGCAGACCTTGGCAAAAAGATAAAAGTAGTAGTTTCAAGCAATATTGAGACTGGAAGTCTGGAAAGCCGGGAGACAGGCGCAGTGACCGGACCGGTAGAAATAAAGAACGACCATCTGGTCATTAATCAGGTGTACGGCGGCGGTGCGAATGACGGTACTCCTGTCACCCATAGCTTTATTGAAATCTATAACCCGACAGATCAGGAAATCAATCTGAACGGATATTCGCTTGGCTATCTGTCCGGCGGTAAGAATGGTAAATCGGAGACAGAGGTGAAGCTGGATCTGGACGGTGCTAAGAGCATTCCCGCACATGCTTCCTATCTGGTGCGCTGTGAAGCACAGGATGCTTCCACACCTGAGTTGATCACACTGGATCTTAATGGCGTGTGTGATCAGGAGTGGAGTCAGACGATTGATAATAAACGTTTCCGTCTGATTCTCTATAAAGGAGATAAGATCGAGGATGGCGTATCCGTAAATGAAGATCCGGTAGAAGGCGATGCTTTGGCAGACGGTGCGATCAGCAAGCAGAAGGCTATCCGACGGAAGGATTTTGCAGATACGAATAACAATCAGGCAGATTTTGAAACAGTTACTTACAAAAAAGAAGATGTTACAGAAGATGAAGTAAGCAAGAACCGTCCGAGAAGCCTGGCGGATGGCTCATGGGATGGAACAGAAAAGCCTGTTAAGCCGGATGATAAAGCAGAGGTGAAGCAGGAACTTAACAGTGTACTGCAAAGTATTCCAGCAGATGCGGAGGCAGGAAAATATACAGTGGAAAGCTGGAAAGCGCTTCAGACAGCAGTACAGGCGGCAGAAAAAGTACTGGGAAATCCGGACAGCAGCAAAGATGAAATACAGAAGGTACTGACCAGCCTGAAGGCGGCATTTGCAGGACTGAAAAAGGCGGATTTGCCGACTCCGCCGGCAGATACAGAAAAGAAGAGTCTGACGGCACCTTCTATCACATCCGTGAAGAGTGTGATCCGTTCCGGTGATTC
>ENA-OPVH01001675-OPVH01001675.1-human-gut-metagenome-genome-assembly--contig:-NODE-1675-length-10408-cov-1.699218_pt1 | contig 10408 bp, 8 predicted proteins | sample MGYA00241494_ERZ501980 | MGnify/ENA primary metagenome ERZ501980 (study PRJEB25962, sample SAMEA1964914) | human gut metagenome | biome: human gut; feature: human-associated habitat; material: faeces... | reverse complement strand
AAGAATCTGGTTAATATAGCATTTGAAAAACAGAGATAATTGTCTGGATAAAGTCGCTGTTCTGGACAAGCTAACATATCTCTCATCACCATTTTCCCGAACAAACCCCCGAACAAATGCTGTTCCGAGATTATCCACATCTGCTCTCAATACTCCAATTCTCTTTATTCCCTCTGCTTTCTCTGCAAACTGTTCAAATGTGTCACCTGTCGAATAATCCCCTACCCACAGTTTTGTTGTCACATGCCTGCCCGTAAACACATTGTTTTTCGTATAGCATCTAACATACTGATCCGTATCCATCCACTTTAACAGTTCTTCTTTTGAAACTGCCAGAAGATACCTTTCCTCCGGCAAGGGCAATGCATCCTCTTTTTGCTCTGTCAAAACTATGTAGAAATCACGATGGAGAATACCTCCAGACATACGTTCCAATGAAGAACAGACAGGACATTTCTCTTCCTCATTAAGCTTCGCCATTCTTCTGCATACTTTGCATTCCCGCTCCCCCGTATTTTCCTTTCGTGAATTCATCATCAGAATCTCATCTGCACTGTATCGATGACTTTTCTTTCCGGCAATTATCTTAGATATTTGCATATACAGTCCAGAATAACTTCCCTTTGGTTCATTTTTCAAGTCATTTGCGCTGCATGCGGCATATCCTCCGGCAATATATAAAGAAATACCAAAATATTTCATAAACCATTGATTTATTCGTTTTTCGTAGACAGCAAGCTTTTGTTTTACTTCTTCTGTATTTGGCAACAGCAGATAGCTGTGTCCCCCACCAGAATAAATCAAATTTGCCCTTGACAAATCCATTGCTGTAAGCAACTCATCAATAATATGCTCCATGACAATTTCCAGATAGAAGCTTCTGGCTCTCAGCCCTCTTAATGCGCCTCTGCTTCCAACCGAATATATAAATTTCTGAATTCCAGAAATATCCATAGAATAGAGAAGGAACATTTTACTGGCATAATGTTCTTTTGCTTCGTTCATCACCGCCCGCCGATAATCCGTGATTCCTCTCTCCGAAAAATACTGCTCCAAACATTGTGCAATTGCCGCAGTGATTTTCAAATGGTCAAAAAGAGAAATGTCTGCCTGCTCCCGCCTTGACGTCGAAGATGGAATATAGGTCAGATTTGCCTCCAAAACTGTTAGAAGTGAATTCAAATACTCCTCTGTAATTTCTATTCCTTTTAAATTGTCTGTTACGTTCCGTACAATCTTCCCGTAAAACTGTTCATCCATAAGAATTGATTTCTCTGTAGGATAGTTGATTCCATTTTTTATGTCCAAAATCTGATGTGCAAAATGACTGCTGCCACAGTTTCCATTTAAAAGATTAAAAATACTGGCAAGAGGCATTTGTTTGTCAAAGCCATCCTCTGCCTCCAGACTTTCTCTTCTGTCTGCCGCCGCCGCAATATTATCTGCAAAATAAGTCAAATATGCAAGATCATTCCCTTCCAGCACAGAAGATTTTAAATTGCAGGCATGATGAAAACGTACACAATTTAAAATATCCTTGTCTTCTATCCCTGCTTCTGTTTTTAAATACTCATAACCACTTTGACTATGATTCCTTCCATCTCCACTCCGATAGACGATTTTTCCTATATCATGCAGCAGGCTGCCAATTGCAAGTCTTATCTCTCTATCTTTCACCTAGATCTCCTCCCTCTTTCATTATCCTGAACGCCCCCATTCCAAGTGCCGCTTTTATCCCTACTCCACTGTATTCTCCGAACTCAAAAAGGAGGTTTGCAAAGTTTACCATTGTCTGTGTCCCTGTGATTTTTATTGTAATCTTTCCCACATATCCAGATATTTTCGCTTTTCCCACAAAAAATGGTGCGCTTTTCAAATCGTACCTGACAATCCGAGAATTTTCGCAGAGCTGTTCCAGTGTTTCCTCATCTATCATGCTCTCTTCCCGAACAGCAGCATCATACTTATTCATAAGACTCTGATAAATGCAGCGAATATCCGGATAAAATACATAGTTTCCCTTTTTTTTAAATGCTGTAGGTGTCAGAAAGTGTACCTGTAAATATCGGTTCCCCGCCTCTTCATAAAAATGTTTCAATAATTCCGAATATCTGATTTCTTTGTAATTCTTCTGTACAATTTTTATTTCTATGTTTTCTTTTTTAATCTCAAGCTTCTCTATCTTTTGCAGCACACCCCCAATTATACACTTAACTGCCTTTTCATTCAGGCAGCAGACTGTCCAGTAGCATTCCTGATTTTTAAAAGACAGATATTGTGAATACGGATGTAATTCTGAGCGATGCAATTCATCCGCATACGCCTTTGGCAACATCTCCATCAGTGCCCCATGAAACAGGGATCCCATCTGGTATGACAGCCTGCCTGAACTCTCCAGTTTCATCTCTAACTTCCCTATCATATCCTTTTCTTCCTTTTCCCACATTAACTACTTTATGGATTATAACATAATTTTAGCTTCTATAGTACTTTTTTCGCATAATATCTTTAATTTCCAATCCATTCCCTGTCTTGTATTACCAAACCTATGTGGTATCATTGACATATCATTAATCGTTTGATCTATCTAATCCCCTTCTCCTGTATTATATAAAGCAAAAACTGCAATCTAAAGCCTCCAATTCGTGACTTAGCAGTCAGGCAAAATCTAGACGCCTGCTTTTTTATTTGTAAAAACGGAGCTGTTGCTCCGATAGATTATTTACATTAATCTACTTTTGCAACACCTCCTTTTACCAGCAGTGATATATCCCTTTGCAGGGCTGAAATTTCACTGCTACTTATGATATTGACAAAGCCCCCTTCTATTTTCTTACTTTGATTTTCTTTGCTTTGCTCCACTCCCCGTAGGTCTTTTTACCGGCGGAGTTTTTCTTATATACCCTCGCGCGTACATAATAAGTCTTTTTCTTCTTCAGATTCTTTTTTATCGTGCAGGATGTCTTTTTTGTACTGACCTTATATACCGGCTTTTTAAATTTTTTGCTTGTGGAATAGGCAATCTGGTATCCTGCCGCCCCGGAAACCTTACTTACCTTTACCTTGATCTTCTTTCCTTTTATATTGGTAAGTTTCAGAACAGAAGTCTTTCTTATGGAGATCAAACCGCTGTTTCCACTTTCTCCTAAAGCGGGAACAATCTCTTCACGGCTCTTTTTGCATACGGTACAGGTATACACGATCTTCCCTGTCTTTTTCTGTCCAGGCGTCTCTACGATCCTTCCTCCGTCATAAGAATGACCGAGTACACAGACATCTTCTACAAAACTGATTCCTCTTTCCTGAGCATAGATATATGCTTCCGACCCTGTGATGCCTGCGACCACTGCGTCATTGTTTCTGTTTCCATCTGAATCATACCCATACGCCTGATTTCCGATCACCGTGACCGTAGGTGGAATGCCGAGGCGCAGCAGGCTGTCGCAGCCCATAAATGTGCTAACCGCCAGCTCGTTCAGAGCAGATGGGATCGTAAACTCCGTCAGCTTTTTGCATCCAGAAAATGCTTCGGCCTCAATTCGGTTCACGCTGTCCGGAATCTCGATACCGGCAAGGCTCGTACATTCTCTAAACGCATTTTTTCGAATTGTAACCGTCCCTGCCGGAAGAAATACCGCAGTTACTTTTCCGCATGTATAAAAAGCTCCGTTATTTATTGATATTACACCGGAGGGAACCGTATAAGTCCCCACTCTCCCGGTAGGATACCGGACCAGCGTCGTTCCTGCTTTGTTAAATAATACTCCGTCTGCCGCCATGTAATTGGGATTTGCCGCATCCACCGTGAACGTATTCAGGCTATCGCATCCCTTAAAAGCCAGGTAATCGATATCTTCCACACTCTTCGGAATATGCAGACTGGTCAGACTGGTACAATCAGCAAAAATATTCGAATCAATTTTTTTAAGAGTGACCGGAAGCCGTACATCTTTCAGGCTTGTGCAGTCTTCGAATGCATATTCTCCTATGCTTTCTACACCATCAGCAATTTCCACGCTGACCAAATTACCGTGAGAGTAGAATATATATGAACGTAAAGTCTTAATTCCCGGTCCAACGACTGCTTTGTGTACATTTTCTCGATATTCATCGATCCACGGCTTTTGGGTAACACTTCCCTGCGCAGACTCCGTTGTCCCGGATATAGTCAGCGTTCCTTCCGAATCCAGCGACCATTTTGCAGAGGTACCGCAGGTTCCGCTGTCAACCACCTCCGCTGCATGGGCTCTTACCGGTATAAGAGCCAACGTCATAAACAGTATGAAAGCCAAAAAGTATTTCTTCTCTCTCATTTTCTACCTCCCACGCCGCACATACCGCGGCCCTGAAACACTATCTCATTTTACGGTAACGGTAATCTTTTTCTTTTCTCCACTATAGGTATGTGTAAGGATCACGCTGGTCTTGCCCTTCTTTTTTCCGGAAATCGTCAGCTTTGCCTTGCTTCCTTTAAACCGGCTCAGCCTGCAGGATACACATTTACGGTCTGCTGCCTGGATCCGAATCGCTCCTTTTTTCAGAAAACGTGTAAGCGTCACCGTCTTTTTTGCTTTTTTTGATAAAACAACTTTCGTTTTGGAGACAGAAAATCCCGGCTTCACGTTCAAACGGCAAACAAAACTCCGACCATCAGCCGTAGCAGCCGTAATCGTCGTCATCCCAGCCTTTCTCGCTTTCACTCTCCCGTTAGCGCTGACAGATGCTATTTGGGGAGCTGAGGAAATCCATTTTGCCTTTTCTCCGGCATCCTGCCTCAGATACATACTCTCTCCAGCATAAAGCTCCTCATACAACTCATTTGTCCCGCTTCCGTAATTTCCAGTGGAAGTACCCGGGCGGAATGCATTGCTGCCGACACTGCTTCCTTGTGCTGTCACTGTCACCTTACATTCCGCCGTAAAAGTCCCGTTCGCGGTTGCCTTGATCACTGCCTTCCCTTCGCGTATTCCATAAATCGTACCATTTTGGTCCACATTTGCAACTGTTTTATCGGTACTGGTAAACACTGTCTGGTTTATCTTACCGCTGGATGGCTCTTTTTGCACATATATCCGCTGTCTGGTTCCTGGTGTCAGGGAAAGCTCCGTCTTTGACAGAGTGATGCCCTTCAGGGTATTCTGCGTCGTAGTCCCTGTCCCCGGAGTGACAGATGGTCCGGGATTGACAGGACTCGGCGTAACAGATTTTGCTACCACGGTGATTTTATAATCCACATACCCTGTAGCCAAATACCTGGCAGTCCCTACATACATCCAGTAATAATAATCCAGACGCAAAATGATCGGACTGAAAGTCTCCTTCTTGGCGCGGATCTGACAGGAAGATGTAACGGAAGTATCTGAAATAACCTCCACATACTCAAACCCATGAGATACCCACCCACCGCCATGTATCGCACGATTTGCAAAATCCCTGTCATCCTGCCTCGGGAACAGATATTTTGTATCCCCCTCTGTCATGGTAAGATTAACCGTTCCGGCCTCCGCCGACGCACCATGCACAAGAAAAACTGCTGCAAAGCAAAGAAAAAATCCCAACATCCATGATGTCAAATGCTTCTCTTTTCTTTTCATGTTACCCTCCCTTATCATCTTATAATTTCTCAAAATTTTTAGGTCTGCAAAACGAAGGCTTTGACCGTATATCTTTCTTAAAATCCCCCGCTTTATACCATCCTCAGTGATTTTGAGTCCGGAGATACTCTCACGATTTGTTTTGAATTATAACATGTTTTAATTCCTTTTCCTATTCTTTTTTCGCATTTTTTTAATAAATTGCAACTTTTCAGACATTCCTATCTTTTATATATAAATTCACAAAAATCTCTTTAGTGATAAATATTTTATATGCTTAAATGCTTCTGACAGGTTTACTGTTGGCTTTGATATTTATGATTAAAATTTTTCAAAAAAATGGCGTTTGCACTATGTACAAACGCCCGTCTCCAGCTTTCGCCTCCCACAGCATTACTGACGAATATAAATTCCCTGTTCTTCGATCCAGTCCTCAAGATCTCCCAATGCATCCTGCGCCCATGTCTCACTGAGCTTTGTTCCCTGCTGTGTCTCCTGGTTTTTTTGCTCTTCCTGTTTTTTCTTTTCTTCTGCCATTGGATCATCCTCCTTCTATCACACGACAGGGCAACCATTTCCTACGGTCATCTTCGATCCGGAAACGGTCACCCTGTTCTCTTTTATACTGTTATTCTACTTCATATCGGAATATCCTGCAAGCAAAATATTATTTATAGTTACCGTTCAGCCCTATCCTCATTTATATGTTTATTCCGCATGCATCAAGCCAGGCAGCTTATTCTCTCCACGCCAGACAGGTTTCTTCCAGTTCACAGAGCACATCCCTGATCGGCCGGTGAATTGCCAGATCCGCCACTTTATCCTTATAGGACCCTTCCGGATTAATAATGATCAGCTTCTTTCCCTCAAAGTATTTCACATACCGCTCTGCAAAAGGACTTCCCAGATCGGAACCGATCACCAGCAGCAGGTCTGCCTTTGTAATCTCGTTGATGGCCTGTGTCATCAAACGGTTATCTACCATCTCACCGAACATGACTACCTTCGGACGGATCAGCTTTCCGCAGACATCACAGGTGGGAATTCCTTTGCTTTTTGCCACATACTCTGCGCCAAATCTCTTTCCGCAGTTTGTACAAACATTATTCTCTACGTCGCCGTGAAGCGGCAGCACATTTTTACATCCTACTTTCGAATAAAAGTTACATGCATTATTCGTAATAATAAGCTGGATCAGATTCCGCTCCTCCAGTACTTTCAGACACTCATAGGATTTTCCCGGATGCATGTCTTCCCGAGGCAGCACCTCCGCTTTATAAAACTCGAAGAATTTCTCCGGCCTTGTCGAAAAATATGCCGCACTGAACATCTCCTCCGAGGAATGTCCGTACTTTTTCTCAATCTCGTAATCCCTGGACTGATTTCTCATACTCGGTCTTCCCGCCTCCGCCAGCAGACCGCTGCAGCAGAGCGCCACAGTATATCTGCTCTCATACAGATTTTTCCGTAATATGTCCATTGCCTTCATATCCACACCCCCGTGTCGCTTATCGCTCGTATAATTACTCTTATTTTAGTACATTTCACTGGTAACTGTCAATATTTTTGCGAATTTTTATACGAATTGTAGCAACTATTGTTACTTTTTACTGGCTAGCCAGTGAAAAGTAACCAACTATTTTTGCTATTCATTCTACAACTTTATACTTGCCGCAAAGTCGAGGGGGGAACTTCACTCATAAGTCTAAAACTCCAGCGTACACACATGCCGGAACAGGAAATAAGCCAGGATACCTTCCAGAAAGACCAGCGCAAAAGCAAATATCTCTGCAAATACTCCCGAAAGCATCAACACGATCACAAGCGGGATCAATGCATTCAGCAGACCTGCGAAAATCCCCGCCATGGAGGACGCACTCTGCTTTACCACAGACGTCTCGCTGTTCCAGTCGTATTTCGGCATTTTAATATTAAAATACATACCCAGCACACTGGTAAACACCGCATACACTGCCGGGATCAGAAAGAGAAGCAGACGCATTCCCAGATCCATAGGAAAGCGGAAAGCTATCAGCAATGACATCAGCAGCCCCGCCGGCACAGTCAGAAGCAGATTGAAAAGGATCTTTCCCTGATATACTGTTTTTTTCTCCAGAGGAAGAGATTTTAAGATCCACAGATTCTTTCCCTCCAGCGACAGTGACACGCTGGTCGTACAGCTCATGCATTGGAGCATCGCGATTATATAGGGCAGAAGCCGTATCACTATTTTTTCCATCCCCGGTATTTTCATCCACTCAGCCACTTTCTCCGGCCCCATCACGACGAACATGACTCCAAAGATCAGCATCAGCACAATACCGATTCCCATATTTGTAGCATATACCGGACATCCGAAGAACCTCTTCGCCTCCTTTTTACAGATGGCCGCCACCGGACCCGAGGATTTCAGCGTGCCGATCTTATAGCCTCCCCGTGTGTGCCAGGTCATAAGTCCCGTATTCATGCTCTTATATTTCAGGGACACCGCCTTTAGAAAGATCAGATACCACACGATGGAAATACCTGCAAACAACAGTAATGACGCCAAGTCACAGGATATTACTGCCCGCTCAAACAGCACGGTGGGCGGATAGATCTTATGGATTGCCGCTAACATCACGCTGCCCAGTCTGCTGATATCCTCGATGACCAGTGCTTCTTCGTCCACACCGCCGGCTCCCATTGAAAGCGCCACGATCCCGCAGGTGAAGCCGATGGTCAGCAGAGTAGTCAGAAGATTCGCATGACGGAAACGGGAGCTGATCAGGATGATGAGTGCCCCGATCACTGTAGCGATCGTGGTAGGAATCAAAGGAGCCGCTGCCATTCCCAGAATCCATATGGGATAAAAGCTAATGCCCGGCCGTTCCCAGATCACATAGCCTGCTCCCATGGGAATCATAACGGCCAGCATAAACAGCAAATTTATCACATACATTGTCATAAAGCGGCTGGCGATCACCGTCTCTGTCTTTACTGGAAGAGCCATCACAAGATCATAGTCCTTATATGCAAAAAGCACGCCATTCGTCTTCAGTATCGTAAAAAACAGCGTGATCAGGCTGGTGATCATCAGCGCATATCCCGGTATCATATCAGACAGTCCCATAGCTCCCAACCCGAAGGCCAGAAGGAAACTGTATGCCGCCGCCACGACTCCCACAAACAGCCAGGCAGCCAGCATCATAAGATTTCCCCTGCTTTTTTCCCTGCCCTTAAACTGCCCCAAAAGCTGTATCTTCATCAGAAGAAACCCTTTACTTTTCATCCTCGATCACCTCCATGAAGAGGCTCTCCAGAGATTCCTCCCTGGTCAGCTTCTCCGTGTCTCCGCTGATCACCAGCTTTCCATCCTTAATGATCGCAATCTTACTGCATAACTTTTCCGCCACCTCCAGCACATGAGTAGAAAAGAAAATAGCGCTTCCGTTTCTGCACATTTCCCGCATGATATCCTTCAAAATAATTGTCGCCTTCGGATCAAGCCCCACAAACGGCTCATCTAACACCATCAGCCTGGGCTGATGGATCAGGGCTGCGATCAATGCCACTTTTTGCTTCATCCCGTGAGAATAAGAAGAGATCAGATCACCCAGGTTTCCCGTGATTTCCAGCAGATCTCCGTATTTTGCAATTCGTTCTTTTCTTTCTTCCGAGGGTACTTCAAAAATATCACCGATGAAGTTCAGATACTGAATTCCCGTCAGATGCTCATAAAGATCCGGATTATCGGGAACGTAAGCTGTCACCCTCTTACATTCCAGCGGATTTTTCCGGATACTTTTTCCGTCGATCAGGATATCTCCCTCCTCAAAATCCAGCACGCCCACGATTGCCTTGATGGTCGTACTCTTTCCGGCTCCGTTATGCCCGATAAATCCATAAATATCTCCCGCTTCTACAGTAAGTGAAAGGTGATCCACTGCTTTTTTCCCTTTTTTGTAAGTCTTCGAAAAGTTTTTGATCTCCAGCATAGTTCTCTCCTCGTACATTTCTTAAATTCTTCCAAAGCCATTCCTCTTCTTTTGAAGCCTCCTGAACTGTTATGATTTTATCACAAACCCTGTGACATTTCCTCTTTTTTGTATAACTTCCAGAAAATCGGTACATTCTACATAATAGAAGTGTTGCCGCAGCTAAATGATTGCATTCCATCACTTTACCTGCGGAGATCACAGGATTACAGATTGGAGAAAGCATATGATCGATAATGAAGAACTTCCCATCGGCTTTACCCTGCAGCTTGCCCTTCACAGCGATATTTTAAATGAATTTGCAGGACTTTCAAAACAGGAACAGCAGGAAATCATCAACAAAGCCCGCACCAAGCACACCAAAAGTGAGATGCGCCAGTTTGTCGAGTCTCATTTTCAGGCATGACATCCCACGGGGCAGCTCCTTTCCGGAACTGCCTCGGTTTTACCGTTTCTCTATCCAAAAAGTATCCGAGAGCAGCAGCCAGCTCGCCCGGAACAGCCGCATGATCTGCCAGAAGCCGCATCCCCGCAGTCCATACTCCGTCACGAGTGCATACTTGTCTTTTAAGCTTCTCACATCCTCAAACCATACCTCGTGTTCTGTCCCCTCCCTGACATAACGGAAATAAGGAGAGGCAGCCACAGGATCAAACTGTATCTGTGCACCATTTCGGACCGCGATCCGAACGGCCTCCACATTTCCTATAGTGAGTGCTTCCGTCTCGCCCCGCACGAAGGGCAGCGGCCAGTCATAGCCATAGTTGGGGATCCCCAGCATGATCTTTTCCGGAGGAATCTCTGTAACTGCATAATCCACCACCCGGCGCACCATAT
>ENA-OPVH01001674-OPVH01001674.1-human-gut-metagenome-genome-assembly--contig:-NODE-1674-length-10408-cov-1.808654_pt1 | contig 10408 bp, 6 predicted proteins | sample MGYA00241494_ERZ501980 | MGnify/ENA primary metagenome ERZ501980 (study PRJEB25962, sample SAMEA1964914) | human gut metagenome | biome: human gut; feature: human-associated habitat; material: faeces... | reverse complement strand
ATATCTTTTTCGTGCGGGCGGGGAGGCTCTTCACGCCGGAGGTCTCCTGCGGCCTGCTTCCGGGAATCATGAGAAGTTATATTCTGGAACACTATGAGGTGACAGAGACGAGGATCCGTCCGGAGGAACTGGGAGCATTTGAAGAATGTTTTGTCACGAATTCCCTGATGGGCATGATGCCGGTGCTGCGTCTGGGAGAACGGATATTTGAAAAGAGGGAGACGGCGGACCGGATGAGGGAGACGTACCTGCGGGAATATATTACCCTTCCATATCATAGGATAAAAGAAAAAAGTGAAAGGGTATGCCATGAGAAGGAAACTGCGGATGTTATGCCTTTGTCTTCTGGCGCTGCTGGTTTTTCTGACGGGCTGCGGATCGAAAAAGGGAGAAGATGAGAAGAAGACAGAAGTGGAATTTACAGTGGTGAGTCCGGAGGAGATCCCGGAGGAGCTGACAGAGATCATTGAAGAAAACAAACAGGGCGAACTGAAGCTTACCTATGAGGATCAGGGCTATGCCTATCTGGTAAGAGGATACGGACAGCAGAAAACGGGAGGATACAGCATCACCGTAAACCAGGTGTATCTTTCGGAGGACGGGCTGCATGTGGACACCAGCCTGATCGGACCGCCGAAAGACCAGAAGATTCGGGACGAAGCCTCTTATCCATATCTCACTTTGAAGATAGAAGCACAGGAAGTTCCCATCTTTTTTGATTAGAGTCTTGTAAAAAGAGAAAGCTGACTGTATACTGAAAGAAAATTCTTTTTCATATCATAAATGGTGGGGGAACATATGAAGAAACAGAGAATCGTAAGTTTTGATCTGGATCATACACTGGTGGATCATAAGACCTGGGAAATTCCGGAGTCGGCACTGGAGGCGTTAGAGGAGTTGAGGGAGAGCTGTAAGATCGTCATTGCCAGCGGCAGGGACATGAACGCACCCTTCAGCAGAGGCTATCGGGATCAGATCAAGCCGGATGCAATCATCCATCTGAACGGGACAAGGATCACCGTTGGCAAAAAGGATATTTATGACCATACCTTTCCGGCGGAGACTCTGCGGAGGATCATGAAATATGCAGAAGAGAAGGGATATGGAGTGGGAGCCAGCGTGGATGGGAAGGATTATTATATCAATCCGGAACGGATGACGGCAAATGACCTGAGGTTTTTCGGTAAGACAGACAGGCATTACCAGCCAGTCTCTTTGATGCCGGTCAAGAAGGTTCGGATGCTTCATTTTATCGGCAGTATGGAGGAGGCAGAGGATCTGGAGGAGCGTTTTCCGGAGGTTCGGATGCTGATCTTTGCGGATAAGTGCGGTGCGGACATCGTAGAGCGCAGTTCTTCCAAGGCGGCAGGACTTCGCAGGCTCTGTCAGTATTACAGGATTCCCATCGAGGACACGGTGGCTTTTGGGGACAGCATGAACGACTGTGAGATCATCCGCGAGGCAGGCATCGGAGTTGCTATGGGAAACGCCACGCCGGAGCTGAAGGCGACGGCAGACTATGTGACGGATGACATTGATAAGGACGGCATCTGGAAGGCATGTAAACATTTGGGGTTATTTTAAAGGAACCTCCCGCATAAACTGATAAAAGATTATGTGGGAGGTTTTTGTATGGAATTATTGAAGAAAAATATACGCATGAACCGACAGAAGAGCAGAGCGGTGAGTCAGATCACGCTGGAGGAGGACCTGAATGTGCCGGATACCAGACCGGATGCGGGAAATATTATTCAGGAGGAGGGAAACCTGAAAATCGAGGAGACGAAGATTCTGGAGAACCAGATTTTGCTGAACGGCTGTCTGGAGGTAAAGATCCTCTATGTTTCGGATGAAGGGGAGCGGCAGATACATAGGCTGGATGCGAAGGTTCCCTTTGAAGAGAAGCTGAATCTGGAAGGGGCGCAGGCGGGGGACAATATTCGGGTAAAGTGGGACATGGAGGATTTAAATGTGCATCTGATCAACTCCCGGAAGCTGAGCATCCGGGGGCTGGTGACCTTTACGGCCTCCATCGAAGAGCTTTATGATACGCAGGCGGCGGTGGAGCTTCACGGTATCGATGAGGTGACTGTCCGGACGAAGGAGCTGACGCCTCTGTCTCTGGCGGTACAAAAGCGGGATATCCTGCGGATCAAGGATGAGATCAACCTTGCCTCCAACAAACCCAATATCGGAGAACTGCTCTGGGAGAGCGTGCAGCTTCGGGGGACAGATGTGCGGGTGACGGATGGAACGATCGATGTCAGGGGGGAACTGTTTATCTTCGTGCTCTATGCGGGGGATGACGGGAATGGTACAAAGCAGTGGATCGAGACAGCCCTGCCCTTTTCCGGCAGTATTGAATGCGGGGAATGCAGGGCGGCGATGATTCCTGATGTGGAGATCACGCTGGCATCCAGCAGTCTGGAGGTACGCCCCGATTATGACGGGGAAGAGCGGCTGATCCAGGTGGAGGCGGTGCTGGATCTGGACATCAAGCTTTATGAAGAAGAGAAGGTGGAGATCCTGGCGGATGTCTACACGCCGGTACGGGAGCTGAAGCCTGTAGCCGCCCAGGAGGTTTATGAGAGTCTGGTGATGAAGAACTTCTCGAAATGCAGGACGAACGAGCGTGTGCGTATGGAGCCGAACCAGCCCCGGATGCTGCAGATCTGCCACAGCAGGGGAGAGGTGAAGATCGACGACACCCAGATTACGGAGCGTGGGATCCAGGTGGAAGGAGCGGTTTATGTCAGCATTCTTTATATTACTGCGGACGATGCGCTTCCTTTTGCCCTGATGCGGGGAATGGTGCCATTTACGCACACCATAGAGGCGGAGGGAATAAACCAGGACTGCCGTTTTTCCCTGAAAACAGAACTGGAGCAGCTCTCCACCATGATGATCGACAGCGAGGAACTGGAAGTAAAGGCGGCGGTAAACTTAGGGGTACTGATCGTTCAGGTTCACCGGGAGGAATGTATCACGGATGTGGAGGAGCATGAGCTGGATCTGAAAAAACTTCAGGAGCTTCCGGGGATCGTGGGATATATCGTCCAGCCGGGGGACTGCCTGTGGAATATCGCGAAGACCTATTATACGACGCCAAAACGCATCATGGAACTGAACGGACTGGAGAGTGAGGAGATCCAGCCGGGGAGCAGGCTGCTGATCGTGAAAGATGCAGGGAAGATGGGATAGAGTCTGGCGGGAGAAGAAGGATTCCCCAAACCGGGACAAAAACGGGACGCATGAAGGAACTCATGCGCCCCGTTTGAGGTTTTACCGCAGGAAGATTATTTTGCTGCGGATTTCTTTGCCATACCCGCTTTTTTCATTTTTTTCAAAAGCGCGTTCTTCTTTGCTTTTTTGAGTTTCTTAGGCATGGTGACAGTAACTTTGGAGGCTGTCTTTTTAAATGCGCCGGACTGAATAGTAGTAAGCGCTGTACCTTTGAGTGTAACTTTAGACAGCTTCTTACAGTTCTGGAAAGCCTGCTTTCCGATAAGGGTGACATTTTTGCCGATCACTACCTGTTTCATCTTGCTGCATCCCTTAAAGGCTTTCGCACCGATCTGGGTGACAGTGCATGAGACACCATTGATCGTAACAGAGGCGGGAACTGTGTATTTTGTCTTTTTCCTGTCCTTTACTTTGGTTAAGGACGCGGTTTTTTTGTTGGCATCCAGAACTTTAAATTCCATGTTCTTCCAGGTAACGCTATCGCCGGTTTTGATGTCGGTGGACGGCTCAGGCTGCGGGAGCGGTCCGGGCCTGACCGTAGTGCTTATGTCTTTGGTCAGTTTGGACTGCGCGGTCTGCAGTTCCTTTGTAAGCTTCTGCAGGGCGGCAGCATCTGCGTCTGCCGCAGGATTCTTTGCAGCCTTGTATGCAGTAACAAATGCCTGCCAGGAGGCGGTTGTGTAGCTGCCCTGTCCTGCGTTGTATAAGGTATCTGCTGTTTTTACGGCATCTGTCAGAGCTGCAGCAGCGGTGGTAAGCGCCAGCGCTTCCTTTGCCTCATCCAGACTCTTCTGTGCCGCCTGAAGTGCTTTCAGCAGAGCCCAGACTTCATCTGCGGAAGCAGAGGAAGATACTTTAGAAGCAGCGTCACATGCGTCAATGTATGTATTCCAGATATCGTCAGATACGCCGCCTTTGGAGGAAGGAGCGGTATCTGCTTTGTCAAGAGCAGCGCTCAGTTCAGCCTGCATCGTTTCTGCAGTTTTTTTCGTCAGGGCTGCTTTTGCCGTCTGCATAGCGGCTGCGCTCTGGTACATTTCCGAACGGGCTGCGCCTTTGTCTTCTTCGATCTTTGTACCACTCTCAAAGACTTTCTCCAGAGCGGATATGGATTCCGGCGTATACAGGCCTGCATCCTCCATCAGCCGTACAACGTCCTCATATTCGTCCAGAAATGCAGCATAGGCGCTGGAGTAGATGATCTCTGTCCGCGTATGGAAGGAATCGTGTTTACAGGTATATATTTTCTCACCGTTTTCTGTTCTGGTAACATTCTTCGTAACAACGCCGTCATCCCAATCATGTCCCAGAGCAGGAATGGCTGTACCGGCTTTTACAACGCCGCCGCAGTTGTCGCATACGGTATCACCCGTATATCCATCATTTTCGCAGGTGGCGGGGATGACACCCTTTACCGTGGTGCTGCCGTGCTGACAGGAAGCGTCCAGTTCAGCGTACTGTCCGGCAACGCGGATCTCATATTGAATACCGTCTGCCACGGCGGTCGTGTATCCGGCGCCATTCGCTGTGATCGCAAGGCGTTTTACGGAAACAGGGATGGGTGATGTTGCCGCCAGTCTGGTCTGGCTTGCCTTGCCGTTCTCCGGATAGAGGACGATGACGCGGTTTTCCCAGAGAGCGGTGATCAGGTAGCTCTTTCCACTGGTGATGCTGGTGGCCTTTTGATATCCCGGCAGGATGTCGCTGTCAGAAACAGAGGCCTTTTTCTCCAGCAGTGTCAGTTCATAGTTAAAGTTGCTGCTGCTGCTATAGCTTGTATTAGCATTGAAATCCATTTCCGCAGGATAGAAGATAACAAATCTTTCTCCGTTTGAGCGGCATATGCGGAAAGTGCCCTGGCCGAGGACATCTGTTACCTTCATGTCCATAGGCGTGGAGCGGAAGAAGGTATCCGCACCATCATTGGCGAGATAAAGATTTTTTGCAGCATTTTTAATCTGCCAGTAGTCGCCGGAGGCAGTAAAGGTGAATTCTGCATCCATAAGCCATGCATTGCTGTCTGCATTCGCAGAGAAGCTGGACAGGCTGGAGGCCGTGTTGGACACATGGGCGTGCAGAGGGATGACAGAGGTTATGTTTTCCGCCTGCAGGGAGGCCACGGATTCATCCGGCTGTTTTGTGATCTCGTAAGCGCCGTCATACGTCCTCCGGTAAGTCTCACCCTCGGCCAGTTCCAGGCTGACGGAGGTATTGGTGATGTCGGCGTCCGGGCAGAGGTCAAGGATGTGGAAGTTGTCATAAACGATATCGTTCCAGGAAGTCTCCCACAGCAGACCGATCGTTCCGTTTTGCAGCTCCGTCAGGCAGGAGTAGTCGAACATCGTATTCTTTTTCTGGGGTACTGCAAAAGAGTTCAGCAGCGTCATGCTCTTATCTGCTTCTACCAGATAAGTAAAAATCTTACCCTTTGTACGGCCGTTGGCAGTGGGGCATGCCACCAGGATCGCCTGTTTTCCGTTAATCTTTTTCGAATAGGAGAGTGCTGTTACATTACAGCCGGAAAATGCGGCTTCTGCTGTTTTGACAGGTGCGCCCATGACGTACTCACCGGTTCCCGGATCTTTCACAGCATCCGCATAGCAGATATAATTCTGGCCGTTGCGGAAGAACATGCGCAGCGTGCCGTCCTCCAGCTCCACGATCTCATTTTCGGAAGACCACCATCCGCCAGCGGATGCGCCGGGAATATCATTGGTACGTTTCCAGGTTTCGCCGCCGTCAGAGGAGTATGCGAGGCTGGCATTTTCTTCGCCGCCGTGGTCGTAAAAACCAATAACAAGAGTGCCGTCGTTGGTTACGATGCCCTTGCCCGGCGATATCAGGATAGCATGCTCATCGGTCCGGCGCTTGACCTGGTCGTTGATGTTCTTCGGGTGTTCCCAGGTACGTCCGCCGTCTTTGGAGGTGATCATCCAGATATAGCCGATGCTGTATACATGGAATTGTGAATCCTTATAGAAGATGTTCTGCTGGATATCTGTGTTGTTGTAGAGCTGGGCATCCGGGAGGTTTTCACCCTGTGCCAACTGCTTCTGTGTCAGGTTGTTTACATAGGTGCCGTTTTCAATCGTATAGAGATTGTACCACTCATCCACGCCGTAACCGGTTTCGCTGCCATCCTGCCTTTTGAGGATCTTCGCATAACCGTTTTCGTCAAAATCACCCACATAATAGGGATAAGTATTCAGGTTATCGTCCTTTGGTTCCGTCTCTACATTGGAATAGTTGTCCGTAACTGCGAGATAGCGTTTTCCTTCTACTGTAACATAGCCGGTTCCTGTGCCGATGGTTTTGTACAGAGTGGTGCTTCCTGAAGGGTTCACATCCGCAAAGCAGTACACAGTGCCGTCCGGCCCGGCAATAAGTCCGGGGTCGATGATGGTAGTGGCATGGGACATTTTAGGGTTGCTGGTGTTTTTGCCTGAATATCCGTCGCTGTCCGGAAAATAAAACGGAAAGCTGTAGTACCAGGTTTTTCCGCCGTCGCTGGAGACGGAAGCAATCGTGTCCAGACCGCCGCCGTCACCCGTAGTCTCCCAGCGGGCATCTGCTGTGGCAACCAGGTCACCGTTTTCAAGGGTAACGATGGCGGGAATACGGAAATACCTGCTGCCCGCAGTTCCCTCCCCTTCTTCATTAAAAGGAGTATCCAGCGAATAGTTGCCTTCACTGGCAGGGATGCTTCCCGCCTGGGGGATAAAAGGCTTATCTGCGGCGGAAGCCAGAAGCGAAAGCGCGGAAAACGCTGTGACCGCAAAAGCGCATGTGGCTGCAGTGCGTATCCGGTTTTTCCATGTTTGTGAATATGCCGAATGGTTCTTTTTCATACAAATCCTCCTGTTTGTCTTTTGTTTTAGAGTTTCTCCTTTTATTATAAAGTAATTAGTCGGAAAATCAACAAAAATATGGAACAGATGTGGCAGAATTGCTGCCTGAAGTTAAGGATAATGCAGAAAAATCGGACGGAAGTCCCACAGGTCCGTCTTGACTTTTGCGGGTATCATGTTAAAATAGCAGTATAATGAATTTTGTATACAAAGTGCAAAGGAGAACACGATGAAGGAAATCAGGCTGAAAGCCCTGGCGAAGATCAACCTGGGACTGGATGTGGTGAGAAAGAGGGAAGACGGGTATCACGAGGTCCGGATGATCATGCAGACCGTGAAACTCTACGACCAGATCGAGATTCACAGGACAGACAGGCCGGGAATCAGGGTAAAGACGAATCTGCAGTATCTTCCGGTCAATGAAAACAACCTGGTGTATCAGGCGGCACAGCTTTTGATGGAGGAGTTCAAAATTAAAAAAGGCGTATCCATCCGGCTTCGGAAGGTGATTCCCGTAGCGGCAGGCATGGCAGGAGGAAGCTCCGATGCGGCTGCGGTGCTGGTGGGAATGAACCGGATGTTTGATCTGGGCCTTTCTAGGCAGGAGCTGATGGAGCGGGGCGTGAGGATCGGTGCCGACGTGCCTTACTGTGTGATGCGGGGAACAGCGCTGGCGGAAGGGATCGGGGAGAAGCTGACGCAGCTCGCGCCGATGCCGAAGTGCTATGTATTGATTGCAAAACCGGGGATCCATGTGTCTACAAAGTTTGTTTATACAAATCTGAAGGCAAATGAGCTGAAGGAGCATCCGGATATCGATGGACAGGCGGCAGCCATAAAGGACGGGGATCTGCACCGTGTGGCGGCGCTTATGGGAAATGTGCTGGAGACCGTGACGATTCCGGCCTATCCGGTGATCGGAGAGATCAAGAAGCAGATGCTTGCATGCGGCGCTGCAGGCGCTATGATGAGCGGAAGCGGCCCGACTGTGTTTGGGCTGTTTGAGGATAAAGAGATGGCCAGGGCTGCCTGTGAAAAGCTGCGCAGAGGCTCTCTGGCAAAGCAGGTATACCTGACAAGGGTTTTTAACAATGGAGGGATTGTGAATGACCGATGATTTTCAGATTGACATGAATGAATATCTGCCGCTTCGTGATGTGGTATTTAATACCTTGCGCCAGGCGATCCTGAAGGGAGAACTGAAGCCGGGAGAGAGGCTGATGGAGATCCAGCTTGCCCAGCGTCTGGGTGTGAGCCGGACCCCGGTGCGCGAGGCCATCCGGAAGCTGGAGCTGGAGGGACTGGTGCTGATGATCCCGAGAAAGGGAGCTGAGGTGGCGGAGATTACCGTGAAGGATCTGGAGGATGTGCTGGAGGTACGCACGGCGCTGGAGGAGCTGGCGGTGAAGGATGCATGTGAGAACATTACAGAGGAGCAGCTTGAAAAGCTGCGAAAGGCAAACGGGGATTTCCGAAAGGCTCTGGAGGGGGCGGACCTTCTGACGTGCGGAAAGGCGGATATGGATTTCCATGAGATCATCTATGATGCCACAAATAACCGCAGGCTGATGCAGATTTTAAATAATCTTCGGGAGCAGATGTACCGCTACCGCATGGAATATCTGAAAGACCGGAACATGTATCAGGTTCTGATCGCTGAGCATGAGGCAATCTGCGAGGCGCTGAGCTGCCATGACAGAGAGAAGGCGGGGATGGCGATCCGCATCCATATTGAAAACCAGAAGGAATCCATCATTAACAGTTTGAAAGAAAAGGAATGAAAACAGAAAAACTGTACAGACTAGGTGACAGGGATAAGAGTGATCTTATCCCTGTTTTATGCTTATAAAGGTGGTTGAATTATGGGAAAAATATCTGGAAATCTGAAGGAAAATGCACAGACCATCCGGCAGATGATAAAAGGGTGCGACGATATCCTGTTCCGGCCCATGAAGCTGGGAAAAGCACAGGAAACCGACTGCTTTCTGATCTACATCGAGGTGGCTGTCTCTAATATGATGCTGGAGGATTCGGTCATCGGGAAAATGCTGAACCGGCTGTGGGATATGGACGATACGGAAGTGAGAGAGGCAATCGAAAAAAACAGTCTGGGAGTCTCCGATACAAAGGAACTGGGGACTATGGAGGAAGCTATGGCGGCGATGCTGGCCGGAAATGCAGTGCTGTTCATCGATCACTTTGACAAGGCCATAAAGATCGGAAGCAAAGGCTATCCGGGAGCGGGAGTGATGAAGGCCGATTCGGAAAAGGTGCTGCGGGGAAGCAAGGAGGCATTTGCAGAATCAGAGAAAATGAACACAGCCCTGATCCGCAAGCGCATCCGGGATACGAGGCTGAAGGTGAAGGAAACACCTTTGGGAAGGTATTCCAATACCATGACGGCTGTTGTGTACATGGAAGGGCTGGTGTATCCACCCATTTTGGAGAATCTGGAAAAGAAGCTGGATTCTTTTGAGATCGATGGGGTATTGGACGGGGGCGTGATCGAACATCTGACGGCTGACCTGAAGTATTCGCCTTTTCCCCAGTATCAGACTACCGAACGCCCAGACCGGGCGGCTATGGCGGTACTGGAGGGAAGAGTGGCGGTGATCTGCGACAATTCTCCGGAGGTGCTGCTTTTGCCTGCCACCTGTAATACCCTGTTTCAGACCAGCGATGATTATTACCGTCATTTTGCCATAGTATCCTTTCTGCGGCTGATCCGGTATCTGGGGGCGTTTCTGGCAGTTTCCCTGCCGGGCATCTATCTGGCGGCGGTAAATTTCCACACGCAGCTTCTGCCCACAAACCTGCTTTTTTCTCTGGCGGAGGCGAGAGAGGGCGTACCCTTTCCGGCGCTGGTGGAGATGCTGCTTCTGGAGCTTTCTTTTGAACTTCTGCGGGAGGCGGGGCTTCGGATGCCGGGACCCATTGGAAATACCATCGGTATCGTGGGCGGGCTGATCATCGGGCCGGGGGAGACCTTTTCCTTCTGCCAGGCGGTGCGCCATGCCGACCGGCAGGTGGTGGTAGTGGTGGCGCTGACAGCCTTAGGCTCCTTTGCGGTGCCGAACGAGGAGCTGTCCGAAGCTTTCCGCCTGCTGAAATATCTGATGCTTGCCCTGTGCGCCTGCTTCGGGATCTTGGGGCTGGTGTTCGGCTGGATGCTGGTGCTGATCCATCTGGCGGGACTGAAAAGCTTCGGTCTCTCTTATCTGATGCCCTTCTCCGGAGGGGATGTGAACAAAGGCGGCGAGAGCCGGGACAGCATATTCCGGGCGCCGCTGGACTGGATAGACAGGCGGGCTCTGTTT
>ENA-OPVH01001670-OPVH01001670.1-human-gut-metagenome-genome-assembly--contig:-NODE-1670-length-10419-cov-1.305288_pt1 | contig 10419 bp, 10 predicted proteins | sample MGYA00241494_ERZ501980 | MGnify/ENA primary metagenome ERZ501980 (study PRJEB25962, sample SAMEA1964914) | human gut metagenome | biome: human gut; feature: human-associated habitat; material: faeces... | reverse complement strand
AGGCGGCCAGCAGATTTTAAATGAGTTTGTAGCGCAACTTGCTTTAGATCTGCCAAAATTTTTGAATGCAAATAATAAAGAAAAGGCCAATGCTCTTTTGCAGATAATAGGGATCGGTGAAAAACTTTACCAGTTGGATGCTGAAGAACAAAGGATTTATAACAGGCGGTATGAAGTTGGACGCATTGCTGACCAAAAGAAAAAGTATGCATCTGAGCTTGAAATATATCCGGATGTTCCTAAAGAGCTCGTTTCCGCAGCTGATCTAATTAGGCAGCAGCAGGCGATACTTGCCAGGAACGGCGAAAACCAGCGCAAGCGGCAAATGTGCCAGCAGTATGAAGAAGAATTAGCTAAAGCGCAGATTGCTTTTGACGAAGCGAAGAACCGGCTTAAAGAAGCTGAGGCTGCAGTTTCGGTTGCCCGTAAGTCGGCCGCAGATTTACAGGATGAAAGTACGGCAGAATTGGAAGCGAATATCTCTGACATAGATCGCCTGAATATTAAAATCAGGGCCAATATGGACAGGGAAAAGGCTGAAATAGAAGCTGAAGAATATAGCCAGCAATATGATGAACTGACAAAATCGATCGAAGATATTAGAGAGCAGCGCTTAAAGTTGTTGGAAAGTGCAGACCTGCCGCTACCTGAATTGTCTGTTGAAAATGGTGAGCTGGTTTATCGTGGGAATAAGTGGGATAACATGAGCGGCAGTGAGCAGCTTAAAGTAGCTACTGCTATTGTCCGCAAATTGAATCCGAACTGTGGTTTTGTGCTCATGGATAAGCTGGAGCAGATGGATCAGGATACTTTAAATGAATTTGGTAAATGGTTAGAACAGGAACAGCTGCAGGTAATCGCTACACGTGTCAGCAGTGGCAAAGAGTGTTCGGTCATTATCGAAGATGGTTATGTTAAAGAATATAACGGCCTTTCGGATGAAGGCGCAAAAACATGGAAGAAAGGTGAGTTTTGATGAAGTTTCAAATTACTAGAGGGCTGATTGTAAAGCCGCAAAAAGTTGTAGTTTATGGTCCTGAAGGTATTGGCAAAACTACTTTTGCCGCTGATTTTCCGGATCCGCTGTTTATCGATACCGAAGGCAGTACGAATGTCTACGATGTTGCCAGATTACCGGCGCCGACTTCTTGGACGATGTTGCTGGATGAGGTTAGAGAGGTTATCAAAAATCCAACCTGCTGTAAAACATTGGTTATTGATACGATTGACTGGGCAGAACAGCTTTGCGTGGGTCATGTATGTGCTAAAAATGGAAAAAATGGGATCGAGGATTTTGGTTATGGCAGTGGCTATATTTTTGTAAGGGAAGAATTTGGACGCTTTTTAAATCTGCTTTCTGATGTGATCGAGGTTGGGATCAATGTTGTTTTAACAGCACATATGCAGATGCGTAAGTTTGAATTGCCTAATGAAGGTGGAAGTTTTGATCGGTATGAGCTGAAGCTTGGCAAAAAGACTTCATCGCAGACTGCTCCGTTGGTCAAAGAGTGGGCTGATATGCTGCTGTTTGCCAACTATAAGACTATCGTGATCGCACAGGATAAGGACGGGAAGAAATGCAAGGCCGCCGGTGGTGAGCGGGTAATGTATACGACGCATCATCCTAACTGGGATGCAAAGAACAGACAGGATCTACCGGAAGAATTACCCTTTGATTTTAAAAGTATTCGTGGTTGTCTGGTTTATTCTAATACGGAAGCTTTGCAGCCTGTGTCGCAGCCAGTTGTAATGCAGTCGGAAACTGTTGTGGCGCCGGTTGCTAGTGCCACTGCAATTATAGATACGCCTTCGGGACTAATATCTGTAGATCCGGCGCTTATCCCTGTAACAGCATCAGATGATATAGTGACTGTACAAACGTCAAAAGTAATTCCAAGTTGTGTGCCAAAAGCATTGGCTGATTTAATGGCGCTGGAAGGGGTAACGCTTGCAGAAATTCAAAAGGTTGTTGCCCAGCGTGGCTATTATCCAGAGGGAACACCTTTTGAAAATTACGCAGAGGATTTTGTACAGGGTTGTTTGATAGGAGCCTGGCCCAATGTCTTTGCTTTGATCAAAGAGAACAGGGAGATACCTTTTTAAGTTTAGAGAACTCAATGTAGTTTAAATAATATTTAACAGATAAAGGAGAATAAAACAATGGCATTTGAACAATTAGGACAAACAGTACCCGTAGAAGAAAGAGAATTAGGATGGGACGATACTATTGAAAAGGAGAGCGCCGGTTTTATCATTCTGCCGGAAGGTGATTATGAATTTAAGGTATTAGAGTTTCAACGTGCCCGTCATGAAGGCAGCGAAAAGTTACCGCCCTGCAATAAAGCTGTAATAACTTTGGTAGTTGAAACACCAGAAGGCGAAGCCCGCATCAGGCATAACTTGTTCTTACATTCTCGGACGGAAGGCATGATTTCGGCTTTCTTTATCGGTATTGGGCTGAAAAAGCATGGTGAACCTTTGAAAATGGATTGGCCGCGGGTAGTTGGTCGAAAGGGCAGGGCCAAGATCGGTATCCGCATGCACGATGGTAAGCAGTATAACGAAATTAAACGCTTTTATGATCCTGAAAATACAGCGGCAACAGCACCTACTGCGGCAGCACCGCAGCAACAAAACTTGTATCAAGGACAACCGCAGGCCGTTCCTGCATTTCGGCCCGGAGCTTTCTAATGCAGCTGCGTCCATATCAGGAAGAAGCTAAACAGGCTATTTTGGGCGAATGGAATAAAGGAATAAACCGCACCCTGTTGGTATTGCCGACCGGGTGCGGTAAAACTATAGTCTTTGCAAAGGTTACAGAGGAACAGGTTAAACAAGGTGACCGGGTACTGATCTTAGCGCACCGTTTTGAACTGCTGCAGCAGGCCTGTGACAAAATCGAGCAGGCTACAGGTTTAAAATCGGCTATGGAAAAAGCTGAATATACCTGTATGGGAAGTTGGTATCGTGTGGTAGTAGGTTCTGTCCAGACGCTGATGCGCGAGAAGCGGTTAAACGGATTTGCAAAGGATTTTTTCGATACGATCATCGTCGACGAAGCACATCATGTACTTTCAGATAGCTATCAGAAGGTGCTGGAACATTTTGACAGCGCTAAGGTGCTTGGTGTTACTGCAACGCCTGACAGAGGCGATATGCGTAATTTAGGGCAATGTTTTGAGAGCCTTGCTTATGAATATACGCTGCCTAAAGCTATCAAAGAAGGTTATCTGTCACCTATCAAGGCTCAGACTATTCCTCTGAAATTAGATTTGACAGGTGTCGGGACCCAGGCCGGTGATTTTAAGACCAGCGATCTGGGAACGGCTCTCGATCCATATCTGAATCAGATTGCTGAGGAAATGGCTAAAATTTGTATGGATAGAAAGACTGTAGTTTTTTTACCACTTGTCAAGACCAGCCAAAAGTTTAGGGATATTTTGAATGGTATCGGTTTCAGCGCTGCCGAAGTAAATGGTAACAGCGATGATCGCGCAAAGGTGCTGAGTGATTTTGAAACCGGTAAATATAACGTACTTTGTAATTCAATGCTTTTGACAGAAGGCTGGGACTGCCCGGCGGTTGATTGTATTGTTGTATTAAGGCCGACGAAAGTAAGAAGTTTATATTGTCAGATGGTGGGCCGCGGTACCAGATTGGCGCCAGATAAAAAAGAACTGCTGCTACTGGATTTTCTTTGGCATACAGAACGCCATGAACTGTGCCGACCGGCGCATTTGATTGCGACAAATGAAGATGTGGCCAGAGCTATGACTGAAACATTACAGGACGCAGCTTGTCCGTTAGATTTGGAAGCAGTGGAAAAGCAGGCTTCTGAAGATGTTGTTGCCCAGCGGGAAGAAGCTTTGGCGAAACAGTTGGCAGCAATGAAACAGCGTAAGCGTAAACTGGTGGATCCGTTGCAGTTTGAAATGAGTATCCAAGCAGAGGATCTGTCAAGCTATGTACCAGCATTCGGTTGGGAAATGAGCCCGGCCAGTGAAAAGCAACTTAAAACATTAGAGAAGTTTGGTATAAATCCGGATGAGATCGATAATGCCGGTAAAGCTGCGAAAATACTTGATCGTTTGGATAAACGCAGGAATGAAGGATTAACGACACCGAAACAGATCCGGTTTTTAGAGGGTCGTGGGTTCCGGCATGTCGGTACCTGGTCTTTCGAACATGCCAAGAAACTGATAGACAGGATTGCTGCCGGTGGCTGGCGTATTCCGGCAGGCATTGATCCACGGATTTACAAGCCTGAATAAAGGAGAACATCATGGAGAATAAATTGGATTTGCTGCCGCTGCTTGATTATATCGATCCGAGCGTTCTTGATTATCAGGAGTGGGTCAATGTTGGCATGGCGTTGAAAGCAGAAGGTTACAGCGTGAGCGTGTGGGATGATTGGAGCCGGCGAGATGCTGGAAGATACTACGCAAATGAATGTCGAAAAAAATGGGAGACGTTCAGAGGTGATACCAGCGCACCAGTAACGGGTGGTACGATCGTAGCAATGGCTAAGGATAACGGCTGGACGCCACAGCAGCGTGAAGATCATGAACTTTCATGGGATGATATCATCGGACAAAAAGAAGATATGGTTTTGGTCGATAAGAACTGGATCGAAGGCCAGGAAATAGCGGACCCGGAAAACTGGGATCCGGTAAAAGAACTGGTAACTTATCTGGAAACTTTATTCGACAGTACGGAAAATGTTGGCTATGTAACGGAATCATGGCAAAAAGACGGTAAATATTTACCATCAAAGGGCTGTTCTGACAGGACTTCTGGGCAGCTCATTGAGCAGCTTAATAAATGTAAGGGTGATATCGGCGGGGTGCTTGGCGATTATAACCCTGAGTGCGGCGCATGGATACGTTTTAATCCTCTTGATGGTAAAGGCGTGAAAAACGACAATGTGACAGAATTTCGGTATGCGCTGGTCGAATCGGACAAGATGGATATAGCCAAGCAGAATGAAATTATCCGGACACTGGAACTGCCGGTGGCCTGCCTGGTACATTCAGGGAAAAAGTCGCTGCATGCTATTGTTAGGATCGATGCAGCAGACTATGCGGAATATCGTAAACGTGTTGATTATCTTTACGCTGTTTGTAAGAAAAACGGCCTTGAAATCGATACCCAAAACCGTAATCCTTCGCGGCTCAGCAGAATGCCGGGTGTGATGCGTCAGGGACACAAGCAGTTTTTAGTTGATACCAACATCGGCAAAGCCAGCTTTGTAGAATGGCAGGAGTGGATTGAGGCGGTCAACGATGATCTTCCGGAACCGGAAAGCATTAGTGAGATTTGGGATAATTTACCGGAGCTGGCAAAACCGCTGATTGATAATGTATTGCGACAGGGGCATAAAATGCTCATTGCAGGGCCGTCTAAGGCAGGCAAAAGCTATGCTTTGATAGAGTTGTGCTGCGCGATTGCCGAGGGCCGTCAGTGGCTTAATTTTAGCTGTACAAAGGGTAAAGTTTTATATGTGAACCTTGAACTTGACAGGGCAAGTTGTTTGCATCGTTTTAAGGATGTTTATACGGCAATGGGGTGGGAGCCGAGCAATTTGTCTAATATCGATGTATGGAATTTGCGTGGCAAGTCGATTCCGATGGATAAGCTGGCGCCGAAGCTGATCAGGCGTGCCGCAAAGAAGAATTATATTGCTATCGTTATCGATCCGATTTATAAAATCATCACCGGTGACGAAAACAGTGCTGACCAGATGGCGCATTTCTGTAATCAGTTCGATAAGGTTTGTACGGAACTGGGCTGCGCTGTGATCTACTGCCACCATCATTCAAAGGGTGGCCAAGGCAGTAAAAAATCTATAGACAGAGCTTCAGGGTCAGGAGTATTTGCCCGTGATCCTGACGCACTGCTTGATTTGATAGAGCTGGAACCAACAGAAGAATTACTGAAGCAGGAAGAAAATAAAGCAATTTGCGCCGAGTGCTTGGCGTATTTAAAACGATATTACCCTGCCTATACACAGGATTTATCGCAGGATGACGAGTGCAGTAGCGTTGTACTGTTGGAATACTGCCATAAGATGCTTGGCAATAATACTAATATTGAGCTTGTGAAAACGGCGATTCCGGCGGCCAAACAGCGGGTGCGGCAACGTACAGCGTGGCGCATTGAAGGGACTCTACGTGAGTTTCCGAAGTTCCCGCCGATCAATCTTTGGTTTAATTATCCTGTGCATTACGTTGATGATATTGGAAGTCTAAAGGATATTGAACCTGACGGGCAGGGACCAGCCTGGCAGCGGAATTTCAAAAAGAAGAAGTCACCGGATGATTTGAAAAAAGAACGAATAGTAGCATTACAAAAAGCTTTTGAAGCAGAAAGTTTTGGTGGGACTCCGACAGTAAAAAGCCTGGCCAGTTATTTAGATGTGACGGAAAAAACGGTGAAGAATCATATTCGAGAAAGTGGAATGTTTGCAATAAGCAATAATGGAGAAGTCGTTCGGAAAACGGAAAAAGTCGAATGATTTTCCTTTTCCGAATTGGAAAAAGTCGAGTGTTTTTCCACGACGCCGTTTTCTGACAATTTGGAAAAAATCGAACATTATCGAGAATTTCCCTAAGTGAATGTTCACTAATATTATATACGCGATATACGCGCGCGCGATGTATCTATATATGATTAGTCATTGTAGGTTGTATTCCTATACAACAAAAGGATTTTCCGCCTTGGCTTGGCGGGAAAATTCCTTTCGGTTGTAGGAAGAGGTATACCGCGCGAAAGGAAAAAGGAGCGAATGAAAAATGAAAAATAGTAAATACTGGGAAACTGAAAAAGGAGAAGTTGTAAAATTCGGTAATAGCTTTATGCGTTGTTATGAGAAGGCTGGAAAATTACAATTTGGTTTTATGAAAACAGACGGAACTCTTATCGTAAAAAATACAATTGACCGAAAGGAATTGCTTGAAAGTAAAGAAGGCGCTGACTATTTGCTGGCTACGATTCAAGAATGGCGGGAAGCTTACGAAAGAGGAGCATATGATGATTGAGTTCTTTATTCAGATGAAACTGCCAACAGTTACGCATCAGCAGAAAAAGGTCCATGTTGTAAACGGTAAGCCACACTATTATGAACCTGACGCACTTAAAGATGCCAGGCTGAAGTTTAGTGCGCACCTGGCAGCTTATGTACCTGAAAAAAAGCTGACCGGTCCGATAAGGCTTTTGACTAAATGGTGCTATACAGCTACAGGGAACCATAAAAATGGCGAGTATAAAATTACAAAGCCGGATACTGATAATATGATCAAGCTGCTTAAGGATGTAATGACTGGGCTCGGCTATTGGACAGACGATGCACAGGTAGCAAGTGAGATTACAGAAAAGTTTTGGTCAGAGCAGCCAGGGATTTATGTACGAATTGAGCAATTGGAGTAAAGGAGCGTTATTAGAGTGGCACATAAGTGTAAGGGCTGCGTGTGGAGCCGTCAGGTAAGCGAGAATAAAGTTTACTGTCGTAGGGTAAATTGTGTAAAAGAAAATCGATTCCGGAGCGTGATCGGTATGTTAGGGCAGGTGCAGCATGGTCATCAGCTGAGTGAAGCTGAAAGTGCTGCGATAGACGTTGCTGCAGATGTTTTACGGACAGAGGGGTGATGCGATGCCTACGACGGATGAAATAAAGCAAAGGTTAAAAAGTGCATGGGTCTGGCAGAAACAACTTGAAGCGGATTTGCAAATGCTGCAGGATCTAAGAGATTTGGCAGAGCAGATAACCCCAGTCTACAGTTTGGCGCCTGGGGGCGGTAGCAGTAACGACAAATTGGGCGGTACAGTTGCGAAGATGGCTGACGTGGAAATGTCTATTCAAAGCGATATTAAGATGCTTACAGAGGCATTAGCGGCAACGAGAGAGTTAATTAAAATGCTTGACGACGAGAAGCTGCAGCTGATATTGTTCAAACGGTACCTAAATTATCAGCGGTGGGAAGTTATTGCCGCGGATTTGGGGTATAGCTGGCGACAGGTACATAGATGTCATGCTACAGCATTAAAATTTTTAGAAAAGATGTCATAGAATGTCACATACTTGACGTGTTATAATGTATGTGTGGAAATTGACAAAAGCCCACTAACTTTATTTGTTGGTGGGCTTTTGCAGTTAAGTTTAGTAACCTCTGAATTTATGCAGCAAGGATGATAGTTGTCCGTTTTTCTTAATAAAATCTTGCAGATATTCTTCAGTGATATGAAATTGTTTGTGTGTGTTAGGTTCTTTGGTAGCTAAGATTTGAGTTCCAGCCGGTGACGTAATACGGAAGCTATGGATTATTCGATTTCTCTGATCAACAAGATCAGAAAATAGGTCGGCTATCTCCTTGTCAGAGTGTTCAGTGATAAATTTTTGTATCGGCGCTGTTAACCGTCCAGAAGTTCTGTCAATGAGGTCATACCAATTATATTCACCTTTAGTATCATTTCTTAGTATGTTTTCAATAATAAAACCATTGTTGGAATTGAAGCAGCAAATAGCAGTTCCCAATAATTTTAAGTAGTTTTCGTCAGGTAGAGACTGAGGGGTTAGATCGTTATACATTTTAATAGCTCCTTTAATGGTGTAATAGGATTTTTGCTTAAAAATCTCCTTGATTAATATTATACCTGAATTTCCAAAAAACAGATAATTCCAATGGGCACTTTTTCATGTGTTGAAACGAACATAAATAACGAGGCGGTGGTGATCATGCGAGCGAGAAACACGAGCGGGCGTATGATTTAATCGTGTGATATAATATTGCTATATAAAATTAGGGATGGTGGGAATTTTGATAGATTTCATTATTTCAGTTTTCAAAGAAACTCAAGTAAATACATGGATAATTATAGGTGTTTTAATACTTGGTTATTTATATCGTGAAGGAATAAGTAACTTTTTTTCTGAAAAGTTACTAGAGAAACAAAAACTGCATGATGAGCAAAGAGATGTAAAACAAAATGAGTTTCAAGAGAAGCTATTGAAACAAAATGCTGAATTACAGAAAAGTGTATTGGCTGCTATTGAAAATCAGAAAAAAGATATACAGAAAGAATTAAGTGATATCGATTATAAACGGGATTACTATAAAAAAATAATAGACCACCGCATAGAGGCGTATGAAAAACTATCGATTTATCTGGATTCAGTTTGGACCAAAAAACGTAGTACTGCTTTAAAACATGAAACGGAAATATATTCATGTTTTGAAAACGAGGAAGAATTGATAAAAGCTCACCAGCTATTGTTTAGTTATTGTCCAGGAATTCATTGGTACTCTGAGGATGTGTATAGTAATTACTATAACTTAGCTAGATACTTAGTAGATACACTAGATGTTTTAAATGGAACAAAAGAAGAAAAAAGAGTCCAAGCGCAAAACCATTGTGCAGCTTTGAATAAGCTTATTGCAGATACAATAAGACAGCTTAAAATTGCAATTGCAGAAGATAGGATTAGTTTTGACAAGGTTGAGGATTTTTTTAATAATCAAAAGCAGCAAATAAAAAGAGCTAAATAAACAAGAAGAAAAGCACTTACTTCGGTGAGTGCTTTTCTTATGTCCATCCTCAGGAGAATTTTCATAGGTTCTTCCTGAATGCGGCGAGCCTTGCGGGTCTTTCGAGCCCCGAAAAAGGTTTAGATTTAACAATATTTTTTCCTATTTCCTTCTCTTTGTAGTAGACAGGCGGTGAAAATAGAAGTGGTAAAAATGCTGAAACGTGGCTCTGCAAGAGAGCTTGCCGAATTATTGGGCATCAGCGAGCGACGTGTAAATCAGTTGGTAAATGAGGAAGTTTTGCATCGTGAAATAGAAGGAGACTTCGTTTTGACAATGGCAATAGCTTCGTTCTATGAAAATAAATATTCTAGTAAAGATGAAGATGATTATTGGTCTGAAAAAGCATTGCATGAAGCTGCAAAACGTAAATTAGCTGAACTTGAATTGGCAAAGCGACAAAATCTGTCACATGATGCGGCAGATGTCGAAAGAGTTATGACAGATATGTTATCTAAATTACGGAGTCAGCTTTTAGGCATACCAGCCAAGATGGCTGCTAGACTGGAGAATCAGAGCAGAAGTGTTATTATGACGGAACTTTCTAAAGAAATTAAGTCAAGGTTAACTGAGCTTAGCGATTATAATCCGGAGATATTTAGTAATGAAGAAGACAGTTGATCTTTTCAAAAAAATAGTAAAACAGTCATTGATGCCGTTATCAGATCAAACTGTATCCGAATGGGCTGATAGCTATAGGATGATATCTGGCGAAGCTGCTGCAGAGCCTGGGCGGTGGCGAACAGATCGTGCTCCATATCAAAAAGCCATTATGGATGCTTTTACTGAACCAGGCATAACTAGGGTGGTTGCAAAGACCGCATCTCAGGTTGGAAAG
>ENA-OPVH01001666-OPVH01001666.1-human-gut-metagenome-genome-assembly--contig:-NODE-1666-length-10432-cov-1.611641_pt1 | contig 10432 bp, 7 predicted proteins | sample MGYA00241494_ERZ501980 | MGnify/ENA primary metagenome ERZ501980 (study PRJEB25962, sample SAMEA1964914) | human gut metagenome | biome: human gut; feature: human-associated habitat; material: faeces... | reverse complement strand
CTCCAGCGCCTGCTCGCCGGTATCCGGCTGGGAAACCAGCATGGAGTCAATATCCACGCCGATACGGGCGGCATAGTCCGGGTCAAGCGCGTGCTCGGCGTCGACGAATGCGACCTCGCCGCCGCGCTTCTGTGCCTGCGCAACGATATGCAGTGCAAGCGTCGTTTTACCGGAGGATTCCGGGCCGTAGATCTCAATAATTCTGCCCTTGGGTACGCCGCCGATGCCGAGCGCGGCGTCGAGCGCCAGAGAACCGGTCGGGATCGCGTCGACCTGCAGATCGGGCCGGTCGCCAAGGCGCATGACCGCCCCCTTGCCGAAGTTTTTCTCGATCTGCCGGATGGCCGTATCAAGCGCCTGCTTCTTGTCGTTATTGGGAGTCTGATCGGCTGCTTTTTTCTTTTCCATCGTCTCAGTTCCTTCCTCTTTTGTGTATAGCTATACTATAGCACATCGTTTGATAAAAATCAAACATTTGTTTTACTTCTTTTTGCCTCTGACTGCTCGGACAACGCCGCGCAGATCCTTTCGAAGGACAATATCCGTATATCCGTATTCCTGCAGGATCATGGATACGGCGACATGCTGTCCCAGGCCGAATTCAAAGCAAAGGTATCCGCCGTCTGCCAGCAGATGGGTAAAATTTTCAGCGACAGCGCGGTAAAAGTCCAGACCGTCCTTCCCGCCGTCCAGTGCAAGCGCAGGCTCGTATTCCTTCACGGACGGTTCCAGCCGCGTCATTTCCTCGCTCGTTACATACGGCGGGTTGCAGACCAGCGCGTCGAGCGTGCCGACAAAGCTCGGCCCTCTTTTTCGCGCGTCCAGCCCGACTGCCGTTACGCGGTTCATAAGCTTCAGACGCTTGATATTGCGCTTGGCGACGGCCAGCGCGGGGCGCGAAATATCCGCCAGCGTTACATGGGCGTCCGGCAGCTGGTGCGCAATGGCGAGGCCAATACAGCCGCTGCCGCAGCACAGATCCAGCACGCGCGGTGCTTCCCTGCCGCGCAGAACGTCAAGCGCAAGGTCGGTGACGGCCATGGTGTCGTCGCGCGGGATGAGCACATCCGGCGTGACCTCCAGCGAGATCCCATAGAAATCCCACTGTCCGAGAATATACGGCAGCGGCTCATGCGCCAGCATACGGTTTACATAACTACTCAGTTTTTCTTCGATCTGCTCGCTTGCATATAAATTCGAATCAGCCAGCACAGCTGTCACGGATTTCCCGGACGCGAATGCCAACAGCTCCCGTGCGGCCATGGAGGCATTCTCCCCTTCCGACGGCAGCAGCGCCCGGCGGGCCTGCAGATAGAGGTCGCTGTATTTCTTTACCATCGGTCGGCACCCGCCTCGTCCGGAATGACGAGCTTCAGCGCTTCGATGGCGACCTCCAGCATGGAATCATCCGGCTCATTGGTCGTAAAGTGCTGGAACCACATGCCGGGCGCGGACAGCGCACGCGTCAGAGCGTTGTCATGACGGCCGACAAAGCGGTTGCATTCATAGCTGATCGACACGACGAACGGCAGCAGCGCAAGCCGGATGAGCATACGGACAAGCATATTGCTGGTCGGGAAAACGGCGCTTACGAGCGCAAAGAGCAAAATCGAAATTGCAACGACGACAAACAGGAAGCTTGTGCCGCAGCGCGGATGCAGCCGGGTCATACCGCGGCAGTTTTCAACGGTCAGCGGAAGCTGCGCCTCATAGCAGCGGATGGTCTTATGCTCCGCGCCGTGATAGGAAAAGACGCGCTTCATGTCCTTCATCCGGGAAATCAGGATCATATAGCCCATAAAGATCGCGATGCGGATCACACCCTCGATCAGGCTGCGGACGACGGCATTGTGGATCCAGCGGTCAAAAATACCGCTCAAAAGCGTCGGCAGCAGGAAGAACAGGCCGACGGAAAACAGAACGCCGAGAAACACGGAGAATGACACGACCGCCTTTTCCAGCTTCTCGCTGCCAAGCTTCTTCTCCAACCACTGCTCAAATTTGGACGGCTGCGCGTCTTCTTCCTCTTCCGGGAAGAACTCCGCCGAATACATGAGCGCTTTCACACCGGACACCATAGACGAAGCAAAATTCACCACGCCGCGGATCAGCGGCCATTTGGCGACGCCGGTGCGCTTTTTAAGCGGCTCAACCTTCGTGACGAGGCCCTCCGGCCCGCGCACGACGATGGAGCGCTTGTCCGGCCCCTGCATCATGATGCCCTCGATCAGGGCTTGACCGCCGATGAGCGTTTTAAATTTTTCCTGGCTGACAGGATTGTTCTCTTTTTTCATGCAAACCTCTTATTCTTCCCCGGTGGGGATGCTGATCGTGACAAGCGTACCGCCGCCCTCCGCGTTTTCCAGCGTCAGCGTGCCGCCGTGCATGGTGACGATCTCCTCGCACACGGCGAGGCCGATGCCGCTGCCGCGGGCCTTGGAACTGCCCTTGTAGAATTTCAATTTGACGTGCGGGAGCTCTTCCTCCGGAATGCCGGGGCCATAGTCCCGGATACGGATGACGACATAGCTTCCCTCGTGCGCGATGGAAGCGTCGATGCGTTTGCCCTCGCCGCCGTGCTTGGCCGCATTGTCAAGAATGTTCAAAAACACCTGCCGCATACGCGCAACGTCGCACGGGATTTCCGGAATCTCCTCGTCGCAGCCGTCGTAATGCAGGCAGATGCCCTCCTGCTTAAGCCGGTTGCCATACATGAAGACCGTATCCTCAAATTCTGCCAGAATATCGGCTGTTTCGACATGGAGCGTAAACCGCCCGTCCTGCATCCGCGTGAATTCCAGCAGCTCCTCGACCATACCGGTCAGCCGCTTGGCCTCGCGCGCGATGATCACGACGCCGCGCCGCGTTTCCGCGTCCAGATTCTCGGATGTCAGAAGCGTCTCACCCCAGCCGGAAATGGCTGTAAGCGGCGTTCGAAGCTCATGCGACACGGAGGAAATGAACTCTGTCTGTGTTTTTTCCGCCTGTCCGATCTTGACGGACATATCATTAATGGTGCTGACCAGCTCGCCGATCTCGTCGTCATACTGACCGGGGATCTGCACGCCGTAGGAGCCGGCGGCAATGCGCTTGGCTGTCGCGTTGATCTGCGAGACGGGCACCAGAATGGACTTGATAAAAAAGCTGCTCAGGAAAAAGATCGAGCCGATGAAAAGCAAGCCGATCGTCACGGCGATCAGCGCGATCATCAGGATCTGAAGATCCGCGTTGCGCAGGCTCGTCACATAGCGCAGAACGCCGATCACCTCACCGTTGGTATAGATCATCGGGCTAGAGACGGCCAGAATGCGCTCCCCTGTCAGCGGGTTTCTGCCTTTATAGTGCCGGATCTGCTGGCTGTCGATGGCCTGCTGGATCTCGGGCGTCGAGGGGGAGCGTCCTGCGAATTTTCCGTAGGAGGAGGCGACGAGCTTTCCGTTTGCGGAAATGAACTGCAGCTCCAGCCGGTCCTTTTCCTCAAAGGTCTGCGCGAATTTGATGCAGGACTGGTAGTATTCCTTATAGCTCTGCGAAATGTAGTTGCTGAAAAAATCAGTTGTTGTTTTCGCCTTGTTTTCGAGGCCGGAGCGAAGGTTTGTGTCGTAATACGCCGCCATGGAGAACACCACGCCGAGCACGCACGCTGCGACCAGCAGCATGATCACGCCCACGTTATTGACGAACCAGCGCCGTTCAATGCCGGACAGGCGTTTCTTTTTCTTCAAAAAGCCTCACCTCACGCCTTATGCACCCCACTTGTAGCCAAAGCCCCAGACCGTTGTGATGTAGGTCGGATTTGCGGTATCGTCCTCAATTTTAATACGCAGGCGGCGGATGTTGACGTCAACGATCTTGAGCTCTCCGTCATAGTCCCGGCCCCAGACCGCAGCGAGGATATCCTCCCGAGAAAGCGCCCTGCCCGGATTCTGCATGAACAACTTGACAATGGCATATTCCACCTGCGTCAGTTTGATGCGGCGGCCCTCCCTGTCCAGCGTCCGGTTGCGCGTGTTCAACACGAACGGACCGTGTTTGAGTTCGATCTGATTGGACGAGCCGTCGGAGTCAATGCGGCGGTAGAGCGCGTCGATGCGTGCGGTCAGCTCCGCAGGACTGAAGGGCTTGGTCATATAGTCGTCCGCGCCTGTCATCAGGCCGGTGATCTTGTCCATTTCCTGACTTCTTGCGGTTAACATAATAATTCCGATCTTTTTATCCGTCACCCGGATGCTGCGGCAGACCTCAAAGCCGTCGATGCCGGGCAGCATAATATCGAGGATCGCGACGCCGACATCCGGGTTGGCCTTCAGCAGCTCCAGCGCTTCTTCTCCGGTCCCGGCCTCTACGACCTCATACCCGGCGCGCTTGAGATTGATGACCACAAAGCTGCGGATACTGACCTCATCTTCCAAAATCAAAACCTTTTTCATGCTGTTTCGCTCCTCATGTCTCTCCCGAATTCCAATCAATATGAATAAAGTGGAACATATCCCGCAGCCTGTCCGCAGACAGCTCCTCAGCCCACTTCCCTGTTCCAAGCTTCGCCGCATAGGTGATATCGCCCTTTTCGGCCAGAATGAACCTGCCGTCGGCGGATGCAGATTCATTTCGATTCTCTCCGGAAAACGCGTAGATCGTAAAGATCAGCTCTGTGCGCCGCCCGTCTTCCCACTGCGAAAATGCATAGCCATGCACGCCGTCCGCCTCTGCGCCGCGCGTGATGCAGAACTGGTTCTGCCAGCGGTCCGGAAGCTTTAAGAACCAGCCGCCTGAAAAGCTGTGATAGGTCGTCAGCTTTGGCAGGCTGCGTCCGTCCAGATCAAGGTTGTACCAGCTGATCGCGGAATCGTTCTCATCGGATCCCTCTGCCGACGGAAGCGGCAAAATCTGCGGCAGCTCGATCAGCCCGTCGCCGTCAATATCGGAGGCGTAGACATAGTAGCTGCGGACAGTGGAAACAGGGCTTTCCGCCTCGCGCATAGTGACGCTTTGGAACACGCCGTTCTGAAACGCAAAGACGTCTGTCACAAGTCCGGTATCCTCATATGCGCTCGACACAAAGACGGCGGGAATGTCCTTCATCAGATTTCCGGTCAGAATACGCTTGACAAGGGACGCTCCGGCAGTTAGATACGCTTCCTTCTCGCGCTCCATCTGCCCGGCCTGCCAGCGGTAAAGCTCTGCAATGCCCTGCGGCTGCTCTGCTTCAAAGCGGAGCAGGAAAATATCCTTCCGGCCGTCGCCGTCAAGGTCGACTACGCGGTATTCCGAGTAATTGGCATTCATCAGCTCGGCCACATGGCCGTCGGAGTAGGAATATGCGCTGAGCGATTGCAGCACGTCGGTGGACAGCTGCCGCCCGATGACAAGCTCGATGCCCGGCTGGCCGGTCAGCTGGACGTATTCGACGCTGGCAAAGCTGGTGCCGTCGCCCTCGATCACATCCGTCAGGTGGTAATCGCCGTCCACACGGGAAAAGATGCAGGCTCTGAGCGGCCTGTCCCCTGCCGCCTTCAAAAACGCGATCGCTTCTTCCTGTCCGTCGCCGTCGAGATCGGCCAGCTGCACAGACTGCTGATTCGGGCCGGACACCGGCGCAGAATAGACAGCGCTCTGGCCGCTCAGAACCGCATCGATTGCAAGCTCCAGCCGGTCATATTCATCAGAATGCCGCGGCAGCGTATACAGCTCGTCGACCGTTTTGACAAAACAGCCTGAAAGCAGCAGCGTCAGCGCTGCTGCGAGCAGCGCAAGCCCCGCCCGTTTTCCGTGCAATCGTTCCAACTCCTTTTTCAACTTTTTATAGTATATCATGTTAAGTTACAAAAGTGTAGCGAATTTGTAAAAAACAAGACTATTTCACGACCACATTTTTTTCGCCGAGCTGCTCCCGCAGCTCCTGCAGCATCCGCTCGTCCAGCGCACAGCTTCCACCCATCCTTGCGCCGGTGTCGGCAAAATAGATCACGGCCCGCGCTTTTCCCGGGAACATCTTGAGAATGGGCAGGACCTTCTTTGCCGAGCGCTGCGCGGAGCTTTCGACTTTGAGATAAACGGTATGCGCCTGCGCCGCTGTCTGACGCGCGGCCTGCGCGGCATCCAGATCCTTCATATCCCCGATCTGCACCACGCGGTTCACGACCATCTGCGGCGGTTTTTCGTCGCGAACGGAAATGCGGCCATTCAGGATAACAGGCGAGTTTTCATAAAGCAGCGAGCCATATTGGCCCAGGATCGTGGAGAATGTCAGAAGCTCCATGGAACCGGTATCGTCCTCCACTGTGACATAGGCCATCATGGAGCCGGAGCGCGTGGTCTTCATCTTGACCGCCTCGACGATTCCGGCAATGTTCACGATCTGCTCGTCCTGATAGGTATCGCCGCCGTTTTCAAAGCATTCCAGAATCTCACCGATTGGAACCACATCCATGCCGCGCAGCAGCGGCCGGTACTCGTCCATCGGATGGCCGGACAGGTACAGACCGGTCGTCTGCTTTTCCAGACTCATTTTCTCCTGCACGCTCATTTCCGGGATATCCGGTGCCTGCACAGCTGGCATGGCAGCGGCGCTGTCTTCGCCGGACAGCAGATCGAACAGACCCATCTGGCCGTCGACATTCTTATTCTTCTGGCTGGCCGCTGCGTCGAGCACAAGCTCATAGATACGCAGCATCTGGGCGCGGTTCAGTCCAAAGCCGTCGCAGGCGCCGGCCTTGATGAGATTTTCCAGCGCCCGCTTGTTGAGATCCGTCCCGTACATACGGGAGGCAAAATCCTCAAGGCTGGTGAACTTCCCGCCCTGCTCTCGCTCGTTCATGACCTTCTGGATAAAGCCGCGTCCGATATTCTTGATCGCCGCCAGGCCAAAGCGGATGCCGCCCGGCACGACGGTGAAATTGTCGTTGGATTCATTGATATCCGGCGGCAGCAGCGCAATGCCCATCGCGCGGCACTCGGCAATATACTCGGAGATCTTGACCGAGCTTCCCAGCACCGACGTCATGAGCGCCGCCATATATTCGCGCGGGTAATAGCATTTGAACCACGCGGTCTGGTACGCGATCACCGCGTAGCAGACGGAATGCGCCTTGTTGAACGCGTAGTTCGCAAAGTCGTACATCTCGTTGTAGATGGCTTCCGCCGTCTGCTCCGGAATGCCGTTTGCGACGCAGCCGGTGATATTGCGCGAGGCGTCGCCCCGGATAAAGGCGCCGCGCTCCTTTTCGATGTCCTTGACCTTCTTTTTGCTCATGGCGCGGCGCACCATGTCCGCCTGGCCAAGCGAATATCCGGCAAGTTTCCGGAAAATCTCAATGACCTGCTCCTGATAGAGAATGCAGCCGTAGGTGACGGAAAGGATAGGTTTCAGCATGGGATGCTTGTATTTGACAAGCGATGGGTCCTGCTTGCAGGCGATCAGACGCGGGATCGACTCCATCGGGCCGGGGCGGTAGGCTGCGACGATAATGGAAAGATCTTCGATTGACTGCGGCTTCAGACCCATGCAGACGCCTGTCATGCCGGTCGATTCCATCTGGAACACACCGGCTGTTCTTCCCTGCGTGAGCATATCCATGACCTTGGGGTCGTTGTCCGTCACGCGGGACATGGAGAAATCCGGCTCCGTCTTCCGGATATCGCGGATCGCGTCGTCAATGACGGTGATATTGCGCAGGCCGAGAAAGTCCATCTTGAGAAGCCCCAGCTCCTCAAGCGTTGTCATGGTGTATTCCGTGACGATGGTACCGTCGTTTGTCGCAAGCGGCACATAGTTGTAGACCGGCAGCTTTGTAATGACCACGCCTGCTGCGTGCGTTGAGGTATTGCGCGGCATACCCTCAAGGGCCATGGCCGTGTCGACAAGCTCCTTAACGCGCGCATCGCCGTCATACATCTGCTTCAGCTGCGGGGACTGCTTCAGTGCGTCCTTGAGTGTGATATGAAGCGTCGTCGGCACGAGCTTTGCGACGGCGTCCGTCTCGGCAAACGTGAAGTTCATGACACGGCCCACGTCGCGAATGGCGGCTCTGGCTGCCATGGTGCCGAAGGTGACGATCTGCGCGACGTGATCCTCGCCGTATTTCTGCCGGACATAGTCGACGACCTCGCTCCTTCTCGTATCGCCGAAGTCCATATCGATATCAGGCATGGTCACGCGGGCGGGGTTCAGGAAGCGTTCGAAATAGAGGCCATATTTCATGGGGTCAATTTCGGTAATATGCAGGCAGTAAGTCACCATCGAGCCTGCTGCGCTGCCGCGTCCGGGGCCGACCGGGATCCCGGCGGATTTTGCAAAGCGCACGAAATCCCACACGATGAGGAAGTAGTCCGTAAAGCCCATTTTCTCGATCATGTCGATCTCATATTCCAGCTGCTGCATATACTCCGGGTGCGCCGTGCCGTACAGCTCGTCAAAGCCCTCTTTGCAGAGCTGGTTGAGATAAGAAAGGCTCGTCACGCCCTCCGGAAGCTTGAATTCCGGCAGGAAATACTTGCCGAACGTGAACTCCACATTGCAGCGCTCCGCGATCCGGACCGTATTCTCAAACGCCTCCGGCACGTCCGGGAAGAGGCTGCGCAGCTCCTCTTCGCTCTTGAGATAGAATTCCTCCGTCTCAAATTTCATGCGGTTTGGGTCGTCGACGGTCTTGCCGGTCTGGATGCAGAGCAGCACGTCCTGCATTTTTGCGTCTGTCTTGCGCAGATAGTGTGCGTCGTTCGTCACGACAAGCGGGAGGTTCAGTTTTTCAGCAAGCTTACGAATATGTCCGTTGACGGTTTGCTGCTCCGGAATGCCGTGATCTTGCAGTTCCAGATAAAAATGCCCCGGGCCGAAAATTTCCGCGTATTCACGCGCGGCCTGCTCCGCCGCGTCCAGATCCTCCTGCATGATCGCCTGCGGGATCCGGCCCGCAAGGCAGGCGGAGAGCGCGATCAGGCCCTCGTGATGCTCCCGCAGCAGTTCCATATCCACGCGTGGGCGGTTGTAAAACCCCTCGGTAAAGCCGAGCGAAACCATATAGCTGAGGTTCCGGTAGCCCATCTCGTTTTCACAGAGCAGGACCAGATGGTATGGCTCCTTATCGACGCCGTGAACCTTGTCAAAGCGCGTCCTGCGCGCAACATAGACCTCACAGCCGATAATAGGCTTGATCCCGGCCTTTTTCGCTGCGCGGTAAAAATCGATGGTACCGTACATGACGCCGTGGTCGGTCAGGGCGATGGCGTTCTGGCCGAGCTCCTGCACCCGGTCCATCATGGAGCCGATGCGGCAGGCTCCGTCAAGCAGGCTGTATTCACTGTGGACGTGCAGATGCACAAAGGCCATGGCAGTTTTCTCCTCTCAGCTTTCGTCCGCAAGCGCGACAAGCTTGCGCATACGGTGGTTCATTGCGGATTTGGAAACAGGCGGGTCCTGCATGGCGGCAAGTTCCTGCAGCGTTGCTTCCGGATTATCGAGACGGAGCTTTGCCGTCTCGCGGAGCTTCGGCGGCAGCTCCTTGAGTCGTCCCTGCTTCTGAAGCTTCCGGATGGCTGCGACCTGCTCAATCGACGCGTCGACCACCTTGGTCAGATTTGCCGTTTCGCAGTTGACGCGGCGGTTGATGCCGTTGCGAAGATCCTTTTCGACCTTCGCCTCCATCACGCCCATTGCGCACACCGGCGCGCCGATGGCCGTCAGAAAATCCTCGATCATGTCGCTCTGCTTGAAATACAGAATGCTGTTGCCGCCGCGCGTCGTTTCCTTCGGGGAAAATCCGGCGTCGAGCAGCAGCGCGCAGGCTTCGCGGCTGACCTTATAGTGAGAGGTCGTCAGCTCCAGGTGGTAGCGCTTGGCCGGGTCCGTGACCGAGCCGCCGGACAGAAACGCGCCGCGCAAAAACGCCAGCCGCTCTTCGTCCTCCTCCAGCATCCCGTAATTGACGTGCAGCGTCACGTCTCTGGCCGCGCTGAGGCCGAACTGCGCAAACATTTTATGGATTTTTTCCTGTGATTCCATCACGAACAGCAGCTTTCCCGCGCTCTCCTCCGGCTCCTGGTCGAAGGAGAAGCCGAAGACCTTCTTCATCAGGCGCGGCAGGCGCTCAGCCAGATCGCGCGACTCTGTCGTGATGCGGACAAGATCCGCGGTAAACGCGTTGCAGTAGAGCAAAATGCCGTACAGCTCTGCGGCGGCTTCCAGCTTCCGGTTGATCGGCAGACGGCACAGCTCCTGCTTGACGTTGGATGAAAAAGACATGACGGCGTTTGCCTCCTCGCTTGTTTCAGTTTCTGAATTCCCGCCACACCGACAAAATCGCGCGTGCCAGCGCGTCGGAGTTGTGGCGGATATAGCGTCCCGGCTCAAGGAGCGGGAACGTGCGTACAGCAAGGCCCATCTGTTCCAGATCCTCGCGGCGCAGCTCGAGCTGCGAAACACCCTCTTTTGCAT
>ENA-OPVH01001665-OPVH01001665.1-human-gut-metagenome-genome-assembly--contig:-NODE-1665-length-10433-cov-1.382636_pt1 | contig 10433 bp, 7 predicted proteins | sample MGYA00241494_ERZ501980 | MGnify/ENA primary metagenome ERZ501980 (study PRJEB25962, sample SAMEA1964914) | human gut metagenome | biome: human gut; feature: human-associated habitat; material: faeces... | reverse complement strand
AAGATCTGGGTGATAATATTATGTTGGTGGATGCTATGATCCCATCAAGTATTTCCGTACCGGAAGAACCAGGAATAGACGCCGGGCAGTATTTACAAGATGCTATATTTTCGGACTTCACTCCCGTATCTGTGGTACAGGATAAGGGTGTTAATTATATGGTTATAAAAGACGGTCTTAAGATATTTAGCCCAGAAGAGCTACCAGAAACAGATTCTAATCCTGTGGGTGTAACGTATCAGACTGGAGAGCCTCGTTTGTTTTTCATGAACGATCGTAGTCAATTATTTGAAGATTACGGAGAAGCTCTTCGCTCTGGCGGGAATGATATCAGAATAGGGTTCTTATCAGGCACCGTTCAAGAATCTACCGTGGATGGCGTGGCAGACATTACTTACAAAGCTGGAAAGTATGTTCTTAATAATCCCAAATCTTTTATACCGGTCATGACCGCTTCTGCTTCTACTTCTTTATCAACAAAAGGTGGTATAATTAACTACCTTATAAAGAAAGGTCTTTTGTCCGGATCTAAGATATTCGATCCTGAAACAAGAAGCTATTATCTTACAGGAGAAGGTCATACAGGACAAATTAGACTTTTCAATTCAGCCTTATCATACACCGAGCTCCGTAATCATTTTGGTTCCGATGTTTCCATGAACGACCAAGGTATGATAACCATAAGCTCGTTGGATAACAGTAGGGTAACTATGAGACTCGCCACCGGAGGAACGGAAAGGATTAGTAGGGAACAGATAAAGAACGATCTTAAGTCAGGAAGATACAATGAATTGGACGCCAAGTACGATCATTTTGATGCGCTTGTAGTTTCATTCATATTAGAAGATAACGATCTTTATGCTGATACTAAAGCTAAGATCGTATCAGATTATAGCAGGCAGGAACGTGACCAACGAAATTCTATTGTCGAGATACTGAAAACGCTTGGCGTTAGTGTCATAGGTATGACCGACTATATAGAGAAGTACCAAACCAAATACGGGCACGAACCTTCTGCTAAGGCATTGGCGGATATTGCTAATAACGTAATAGCAGTTGGTGAAGATGCTACTTTATCTGATTTAGTAGAAGAAACAGCCCACTTTCTTGTAGAGGCATACAGAGATCAGAATGCTGTTGAGGCTGTTCTGCAAGATGTAGAAGGTACGGAAGAGTGGAACCAGTATGCAGGTCAGTATTATAATACATACGGTAAAGCGTATGAAGGAGCTGAGCTTGATAATGCTGTTAGGAGAGAAATTCTTGGAAAGATCCTCGCCAGGGAGATGCAGGCCGGCACAGCACAGGCGCCGGTAGAGCCCACCTCCTTCCTGGGGCGCGTCCGGCAGCTTTTCTCTGGAATCGTAAGCTGGCTTAAATCAGCTTTATCAACCCAAAGACAAGATTTGAATAACGTTATTAAAAACATTCGTGATCTTGCCATTACTGACATAGATAAAGGATTTGACACCTCTCTGTTAAAGGATAATGACTTTACATTATACTCCCTTTCTTCTATGAACAAGAACAAGTTTCTTGAGTCTAAGATCAGATCACTAAGAAAAACATTAAGAGACTTACGTCAGATAAGCTCTGATAGGGCTGTAACTACGTCTATGACCCTTGCGCAGCTTAAGACCATAGAAGATAAGATAAATAAGGTAGAGACCGAAATAGACAAGAATGAGATGGCGGCTGCCATGAACAGCATGATCTCCACAGCCGAAGCTCAGGTCAGATACTTAAGCAATGTGGTGAACACCATCCTTCATGGTGATACCAAAGACGGCAAGCTTCACTTCAACACCAATGATCGAAAGAACGTAGATATTATCAACAATCAGGTTCTTCCGATCATGAACGATCTTCGAGGATATATCCGTAACAGAAGTACCGAATTTGATGAACGTGAAAAGCAGGATTATACAAATAGGATCAACACCGTCATTGCCGACATCAATGGTATTCAGTCTGATATTAAATCAGTACAAGACCTTGATGAAAGCACGTTGCTTGATAAGTTAATGAACGAACTTCATGTGCCGGCAGATAAGGTAAAGAGAGTAAAAGAATTTTTCGACAAGGTTCAACACGATGTTTCTTGGATAAGTAGGTGGTTTGGTATATTAGAGCATTCTTCCAGTCCGTTCAATAACGCTCTTGGAGCTATGATTGCCAAAGACAATTACAATGCGATGGTGAATGCCCAGCCCGCCATATCCGATTTCCTGGCATATGCGAAAAAGCATGGTTTTAACAAATCTGAATTTGAAAAACTGCTTCAGAAAGTAGATGGCAAAACTTCTAATTACCTTCGTAGTGCTCTTGATATGGCTAAATACGATCGTAATAAGAAGCTGGCGCAGATGCGAGCGTTTGCGACTGCCATGAACATAGAGATATCAGAAGAAGAAATTGGTGATGTGGTTGACAATAACCGTAATTACGTATTTAAAAGAGAAGTAGTTGACAAGGATGGAAATACGGTTACTGAAAACGCTAAATTCAAACCATCGTCTGATAGAGTTAATACCGATATTTTTACCATCGAGCAGGAAAAGATCTATACAGAGCAGATGGAAAAGTGGGATGCTGAAAATTCGGAACTGGAATTTAGCGAAAGTTATGCCACAAGAATGGAATCCATATACAAAAAGGCTGAAGAAGAATTAGGGCATCCGGTTTCTCAAACAACCAAAGAATACCTTAATGCTCTATCCAGGCAAAAACGGATATTGAGGCAGCCTTTTATTGATAGCGGTGGTAATTTTGATGAGGTTGCCTATTTTAAAAGCAGCAATTACGAAGAAGAAGGACTGCTTCGTAAACAACGTAAGGAAGCAGCTTCAGAATACATATATGTAGGAACCAGGAGAGTGGAAAAAACCGGCGACCAACTTAAGATGGCTAAAGAAATACAAGCTATAAATGAAGTTTGGAGAAAGGAATCAAATAATGTTACCAATGCCGTATCAGAATCGTTTTTGCAAAAATTAAGAACGATTCAGAGCGAGTCGGGAGGAGAAGCTGCGCTGAAGACACTTATGTTGGGAGGTCACCTGTCGTTCAATGATCGGTTTTGGAATGAAGTAGAATCGGAACAGTCGGCGCGTACCGAATCAAATAACAAGGCTTCGTATCTTAAAATGGCGCATGATATCATTAGTTCTACGACAAGTGATAGAGATGCGACTGACGTGGATTCGATTGTGAAAGATATAGAAAAAAATAAGGCCATTATCAAGGAAATAATCGGAAACAACCGAGATGTGGCTGATATCGGAGAAATTAACGAAGCGACATTTACCTCATCTGAAAGAGATGCTTTTAGGGCCGCATCTGAAGCTATTGAAGCTGATTACGCTATCTTAATAGATTATGCTAAGATGGTGGGTCTTGAAGATATTGATAAGTACCTTACTAAAAGCAGTAAGGCCGAAAACGAAGTAAATCAGTCTTATTTAAATGCTCTTGCTGACTCCAAGGAAGTGGAATGGAAGTTCGTACAACGTCATACTACGGCGAAGAAAGCAAAAAGGATTCAGGCTTTAAGGGATAAGCTGTTTAAGGCTGCTGATAACCGATATCTGTTTACCGTATCTGAAACCAACTACCTGTCAGAAAAGCTTGGTATAAGCAAAGAATTAGACGGTAGAGATTTCAGGAATGCTGTTAATGCTAAGATGGCCAGCTTGTTTTTAAATAATACAAGAGAAGAGGGCATAGAAGAGACCAATGCTATTGTTAATGAATTTGCCAGGAGCCAGGTCTTTTCGTACTATAAACGCATGGCGCCTACCGGATATGCGGCCATGATCGACAAAATAGGTCGAGGTGAGATAGATGTGGCGCAGATGGTTAAGGACGTACAAAACGGTACATCCACCCAAGATTATGGCATGGACATATCGTACCTGTCTTTCGATCCTGCAAGGGCATGGGTGGCTGAATCTGAAGCCGAAAATAGCGGCCGTAATCCTGATTATGTAAAAGATCATGGGTATGGTCATCGAATGCCTAAGAAAAGCCTGTATCGTGATGAATCGTATTTCAATGACTTTGGTATCAAGTATGATGCTGACGGTAATGAAGTTGCTACTAAAAACGTAGAGCAGTGGAATATGATTCAAAAACTCAAGGAAATAAAAAGACAATCGCTTGATCTATACAAAGAGCAGAGTCCTAATCTGTATGCTATTCCACAGATATCAAAACAAGACATAGAACGTGTAGAAGGATTGGGTATTAACTTCAAAAATACGGTTCGTAATTTTGTATCAGATCTGTGCCTGGACAGAGTAGACGATTCTCTATATGGTAAGACCAGGCAAGGGGAAGTATATGATCCGGAAGACAGACTTAGGTCTATACCTAAATACTACATATATGAGTTGGAGAACCAAGATGATGTATCTCACGATTTTGGCTACTCTTATTCGATGCTTATGATGCAGTCATCGTTATATAACGAAAAGCAGAAGTCTATAGAGCTTGCCCAAGGACTGGAGCAGATGTTACTGAATAAACAATTTGAAGGCGGTAAGAAGGCTGAAGCAACCCAAGCATATCAGATGTTCAGGGACTTCTTCAACGATCATTATTATGGCATTAGGATGAACACCAAAAAACTTACGGTGAACATCGGAGGATATACGGTAGACCTTACAAGAATTATGATGGCTGTTGAAAGATTTATGTCGGTTATGAACCTGGCACTGTCTCCGTTTGTGGCAGCTACCGGCGCCCTGACAGGTCATATCAACCTCATCATGGAATCTGCCGTAGGACAGTATATAAGCAAAGACTCCCTTAAATACGCATCGGCTGAGTTTTCACGTCTTGCGCCATCTTGTATAGCAGAAACCGGAGACATAGATAGGAAAAGCAAATTATATGTCATAGGTGAGAGAATGGGGATATTCAATATCCGAAATCGTATGTATGGTGCCGGATACAATAGAGCGGCCAGGACCTTAATGCGTTCGCCTATGTATGCTTTTATGGAAATCCTGAACTACCCTCTTGATCCGCAGGTTATGATTGCTACTATGGACAATGTTCGTTATTACAAAGGCCGGTTCTACACGTTCCAAGATTTCAAGATGGAAAAAGAACGTAATAAAGAACAGAGTACCATAAAAAGAGAATGGAATGCATTAAAAGATCGTACTTTATGGAGTATGGTAGACGTCGTGGATGGGAAGGTGGTTGTAAAGCCAGGATCGGGTGTTACTGTTGAGGAAGTTGAAACCCAGATGGCTATAACCAGAAATCAAGTTCGTAGCTTGTCGCAGATATGTAACGGATCTTTGAATGAAGAAAACCGAACTGCCGCATCGCGCAACTGGATAGCCAGGTTCATGACCGCCCACCGAGGATGGTTGGTGCTGGCGGCTCAACGTCTGTGGAAAAGACGTGGCTTCAATTTCCAGACAATGCAAGAAGAGGAAGGACTGTCAATTACGTTAAAGGATATGATAGCCAAAACATTTAGCTTAGCTTCCGAGTCTGGTATGAAAAACATCATAGATGCCTGGAACGAAAATAAAGACAATATGAATGAGGTAGAGAAAACCAATATAAAACGTCTCAGTGTCTATGCCGGCACGTTCCTTATCATGCAAGCCGTATCCATGCTTCTTGCCGGATGGCGTGATGATGATGAAAACGAAGAAAGTTGGCTTACTCAATTTGGATCCTATGTCGGATTCAGAACCATAAACGAAATAGCTTCACAGATGCCGTTTATTATGGAGCTTAACGTTGTAGATATCATTAACGACCCGTTTGTCATGGGGCGGAAGTTGAAGGATCTTACTGATCTTAGGAATTACTCACTTGATAAAGTAACATCCGGCACATACAAAGGAGAGTCTAAGTTATTTAGGCAACTCGCCAAACAGACGTTTATCAAACAATGGTATAATATCAAGACGCCGGAAGACGTAGCGCGCGCCTATAATTGGTGGCAGCAGACAAACAACAAGTCAATGATGTTCTTCATCGGCGCTACTCCTGATTCGGAAGGAGACGATGACGTTAGTTACAAATAGACGAAGAATATCGGACTTGCATTGTTTTTGTATGATTCCAATATGTTATATTAGCATCGTCAAAGAGTAGATTGTACGTTTTTTTGTTCTTACTTGAAAGATTATGTAGGTTTAATTTTTTCTGAAATTGTTTTCTTACCGGTTCTCAGTCAGAGATGATAGAGAACCGGTTTCTTTTGTTATGAAAAAAAAGGTATATAATTACCTAAGTCTCTAAGCATTAACTTCATGACCTTCCCTATCTGTGAAAACTAAACCAATACCTTCTATGATATATCCTACTACAGGAGCTTTGTCAAATTCCTCCTTCGTAGCCCAGGTAGCATTATCAGGCATCAGATCCTTAAATGCGTCCGAAACATCACCTTGGCACCAGCAGTTATTTGATACAACAATGCCTTTCCCTTCGATATTGATATACATCTTTCTTCCACCGCATCCAAGGCTGTTCCATCCGCTCGGTACGTTTTTCACCATAGGCTTAAGCACCCAGCTTTCACCGTCTATCCTAACCCATCCAGGATCGTCTTTGTGCTTGTCGTACATATTTTGCCAAAAAGAGCATTCGTAGCACCATCCCCTGTCTTCCATGACCGTTCTTATCTCACACCTTTCAAATCCATCTGCATCCATCGTGTGCGGAGAATGAGGCTGGTGAGGGGTGCCACATTTTGGACATACGAGTTTCAAATTATTTTTCATATTATTTCACTTTTACGATTTTAATAGAATCTCCTATATTGTATTCCCCTTGGTATCCAACGAATTTTATAAGCCTATTATTATAAAATATTGAAATTCTTTCGTCTTCACCATAATACATCCATCTTCTAAAGGACGTAAATCATATATAACCCATCCGTTATTAACCTGACTATCATCATGCGAACATGATGATAACACAAGTGCCATCAATAAAACAAAATACCTCATGTTATTTTCAACATAAAAATTTATAACCTGGTTTTACTGCCTCTGCTTCTTCTCTCGTATCAAACATTAATGTAGTAGTTGATTCTGTACCTTCACAAATGTAAGATACTTCCACCCACCACCTAAAAATCCCAGAGCCATAATCATCATAGTACGGCTCAGAAAGAACTTCTTCTACATACCCATCCAAATAATTCATGATCGCTCCTCCTTATTTTTAGATTCTGATTCTTCGAGTATGCTAATTACCTTATCGACAATATCCGAATCAGACATTTTCTCAATAAAAACATCCATTGCCTTAGTTATGTTATTGGCTTCTTTTTCTTCAGGAACTATTTCTCCACCGGTAATAGCATCAGACAATGATGTAGATAAGTGTCTTATCTTATCAATGCTCATAAACGTAAATGGATTACCACCTTGACCTCCACCCATTTCTTTCATGATCTGATATCCACCTGAGATAAGTCTGCCTGATGTCGTAGCCAAGGAGGATACGATTAGGGACAGTACCGCCGCTTCCGTCCGCTCCTCGGACACACCCCTCGACCACACGGCTGCCCTTATAGCGCCGGCCAGGTCGTCTATGTATGGCATGAGGCAATCTTCCATCGCTTGTGTTATATCAGCTATAACCTCACTACGCTCTTTATTTATGTAGTAGATAGAAGCATTGTACCTCTTTATCTCTTTGTCCATATCATTCAAAAATCGTTTGACATTATGTTTGTACATAGGACCACCCTTAATCACTTCCTTCAGCTTAAGAATGTAATTATAAGCCTGGTCGTTTACGAACAACGTCATGGTTTCAACCGTCGAATGAAGCGTGTTGAGGCTGTTAAGAATCTTATCGAAATTGTTTATCAAATAAGCTTTTCTGGCTTTTGCTGCATAGTTAATCATCGTATTCAAATTTTAGATTTTCAAGTTCATGTATTTGTAACTTAAGAGACTTAATTAAATCCGTTCTCTGTTCCTCTGCATGTTTTAAAGCCTCTTCCTTGCTTTCAAAAGCACAATCCCCTATCTGATAAGGGGTGTAACGACCAGGAGTGTCGGCTAATAAAAGACCACCACAATCTTCTATTCTGGCTTTTACCTTTCTTATTTTCCCATCTTTTAGACACATGTCCGTAACCCATACGAATTTACCATATAATTTATCATACTCTTCTAATCTCTCTTCTTGCAATTCATACCATTTAGGCTTAGGAAATCTTAATGTGAATTTAACCTCAGTATCTTTTTCTAAGACATTAATATCGTATGCTTCCGGCCACAGCTCTTTTATGCTGTCTTCGTCTTCGGCATACGCTACAAGTATGAATGAATCATCGGATTCACCACTACACCAATATGGATATTTTATAGGCCATTTGACTGGACGGTAGTCGTTATCGCAGTCGGATTTTTTAATGTAAAATCTTGTTCTAATCATGATTCTTTTATTCTTTTAAGTATATGTTCAATCACTTTAATAGTCCACCCGTTTCCCAACATCTTGTACTGTTGGGTTTCGCTGCATTCCCATTTATACCAATCTGGTACAGTCTGTAACCTGGAGCACCCTGTAGGGGTTAATCTTCTTATTCTGAAATCGCCATGTAATGTTCTCTGTATGATAAAATTGTTTCTATCATATGAATTACAAGATAATGTTGGAGCCTTATCTTCATGAAATCCACCTTTGTTAAATCCTCTTGGTATTTGTAAAATAAGATTATCTTTCTGAACTGTTTTAAGACCAGATTCTCTACATGTAGGTTTTTCTGGATTCCTACCTCTCATTGCTACACAAATAAGATCGTACATGTATTTACCCTTTACGGTAACAGTATTGGATTTTTCATCTTTTGTTTTAATATTAGCTCCATAATAATTCCCCTTGTCGTGATTTCTTTTCAAGTGAAAAGCTAAATTGTTTAAAACTTTTTCAGATAAGTAATATTTTTCATCTACTTCATATTCAGATATATCACTTATGGTCAAACCCTCGTCTTTAGGCTGAGGGATAATGCCGCCTTGAATATTAGTCCAATAAATACGTTTCCTGGTTTGAGCGGAAACAAGCGCTGAATTAATATGATTGCCTTTACACCCTATAGCATTATCAAATACCGGCTCCCATTTCTTTCCCATCTTAACGTTCTCAAGAAGAAACAACACATCGGGATTAGTTTTTCTTACATCATTCAAAATACGGATAAACTCCCAGAATAAGTAAGACTGACCGGAAAACTCAAATCCTTGTTTTTTTAATTCAAGATACTCATTAAGTGATTTGATTTCTATTCCTTCTACGGTAGACAACCCTTTTCTTTTTCCAGAAAAGGACATATCTGTACATGGGCTGCCGGCTAAAATAAGATCTATGTGTCCAAGATCTTCTACATTCAAATCCCTTACATCTCCTACTTGTATAGTATTAGGGAAATTTAATTGCGTTTGTTTAATAGCAAACTTATCTATTTCTGATGCATAATATACTTCAGGTGTAATCCCTATTTCTTTTAACGCTATTTGACCACATGACATTCCGTCAAATAAACTTAACACTCTCATGGCATTATACACATTTTTCAATTTTAATTGATTTTGATGATAGATACATATTCCATGTTCTTCTGCCTCTGTCACCTTTTTCGTTTTGTTTTTGGATTGTCAAGTACAGATCTCCGTCTTCACATACTTCAACTTTTTTCAAGAAGCCTATCATTTCATCTCCTGTTTCGTGTAAAATACGGATCTTATCTCCTTCTTTTAATCCATAATTGGAATCAAAATATTCTTTTTTGATTCTATCAATATTGTCTTTATGGTTTTTTATAGCATAAAGCTCTTTTCTTAATAAATAATTTAGTTGTTCTATTGTCATTTCTTTTCCTCCTTATTTATTGGTATTAATCCTTTCCCGTGCTTGTCATACCACAGCATAGCTATGCAGTTCCATGCACATTGTGCAAGATGAAAACATCCTGTATCTGAGTCTATTCTTTCCCCTTTCATGTATTCCATTAGGTGTCTGGCAGCCGCAGCACGATACCGTTCAAACCCGTTGTCAAGGTTCTGCCATTTATTGGGTCCGTACTTCTTTGCACCAGCATGATAGACTTTTACAATGTCCTCAATCTCTTCCATTGGAAGTAAATCCCATCGTAGTTTATCGTCAATGATGTCATTTTTCACCGATTTGTTTTCTCTGGATACTTTGACAGGAATAATACCCATAATGTCCGTTCCTACGATAAACGTCTCTCCATTGCAACAAACCTCAGCATATTCATCATCTACCTCTATGTCTGATACTGCCTCCACTATAGCTCCTCTGGCTATTTCTAATTCGGAACTGATTACATCACTTTCCAACATGCGAAAAATAGATCCTTTTGGATAAAGGATGTTTTTAGTATTATTGTCCATCTTTTCCATTGTTTTATCGTT
>ENA-OPVH01001662-OPVH01001662.1-human-gut-metagenome-genome-assembly--contig:-NODE-1662-length-10442-cov-1.476172_pt1 | contig 10442 bp, 7 predicted proteins | sample MGYA00241494_ERZ501980 | MGnify/ENA primary metagenome ERZ501980 (study PRJEB25962, sample SAMEA1964914) | human gut metagenome | biome: human gut; feature: human-associated habitat; material: faeces... | reverse complement strand
CCTGCGGAGGACGCAGAGCGCCAGCAGCAGCTCGAGCAGCAGCTTGAGCAGGCTGTGGCAAACGCGCAGTATGAGCAGGCAGCGAAGCTGCGCGACGAGCTGCGCGCCCTCGTGCGCCGCCAGCTTGCCGCCCGCCGCGCCCAGCGCACCGTGAGCCTGACCCGGCAGGATATCGCCGCCGTCGTTTCCGAGCGCACCGGCATCCCCGTCGGCAGGCTCCGGCAGTCCGACCGTGAACGGCTGCTGTCCCTGCGCCAGACGCTCTCCGAGCGCATCATCGGACAACAGGCCGCCGTCGACGCGGTTTCTACCGCCGTTCTGCGCGGCCGGACAGGCCTTGCCGACGCCGGACGCCCCGCCGCGTCCTTCCTGCTCATCGGCCCGACGGGCGTCGGAAAAACGGAATTATGTAAACAGCTTGCGCAGGTCGTCTACGGCAGTCAGGACGCGCTCATCCGCGTGGATATGTCGGAATACATGGAGCCAAGCAGCGTCTCGCGCCTGCTTGGCGCGCCTCCGGGCTATGTCGGCTACGACGCAGGCGGAACGCTCACGGAAAAGGTGCGCCGCCGTCCATACTGCGTTGTACTGTTCGATGAGCTGGAAAAGGCGCACCGGGATATTACCGGTATCCTTCTGCAGCTGCTCGGCGACGGGATCCTGACCGACAGCATGGGCCGCACCGTCAGCTTCAAGAACACCATCGTCGTCATGACCTCGAACCTGACTGGCCCGCAGACCGGAAAGCCCGGTCTCGGCTTCATACCCGACTGCGCGGATGTCCGCGCGCAGACCGTCCTGCGGGAGGCGTTTTCTCCGGAGTTTCTGGGCCGGATCGACTGCGTCGCCTCCTTCCGTCCGCTTGCGGCAGAGGATCTTGCGAAAATTGCTGCGCTTCAGCTGCGGGAGCTTGCCGGACGGCTGCAAAAGCAGAACGTTACGCTGGAAACGGCCCCGGAGCTGCCCGAGCGCCTTGGCGCGCTCTGCGCAAACGAGCCGGGCGGGGCCAGAAGCCTGCGCCGCAGGCTCCAGACCGGGATCGAAGGCCCGGCGGCGGAGCTGCTGCTGCGTGACCCGTCCGTGCGGACGCTCCGCGCCGTCTGGCAGCAGGGGAGCGTGCAGGTGAAAGCGGCCGGAGGATGTTTTTGAAACATTCGTTCAAAAATTCGGCTTTCGGGGATTTTTCACGAAAAATGTCGAAGAATCCCCGAAAAATTTTTTCAAAAAAGGGTTGCAATTTATGTAAACAGAACGTATTATATTATTGAAGTGGAGCAAAGTGGAGCAAAATTTCAGTAAAGTGGAGCGAAAGGAGGCGCGAGGGGATGTTTGGCAAGTACAAGCACTCAGTTGACGAAAAAGGACGTCTGTTCGTGCCGTCCAAGCTGCGCGAAGAGCTGGGAAGCACCTTCTATGTAACACTGGGCCTCGACCACTGCCTGTCCGTCTACACGGAAGCAGGCTGGAAGGCCATTGTCGATAAATATAACGCGCTGCCGATCGTACAGGCACGAAAAATGCGCTTTCTGTTTGCCAACGCCGCCAAATGTGAGCCCGATAAGCAGGGCCGCTTCCTCATTCCGGCTGAGCTGCGCCAATACGCCGGTCTTTCCAGCGAGGTCACGTTCATCGGGCAGGGCGGCCACGCGGAGATCTGGGACAGCGCAGCCTATGACGCGCTGGAGCAGCAGACGCTGACGCCTGAAAATCTGGCGGCTGTGATGGAGGAACTTGGTTTCTGATGGAATTCGCACATCGATCTGTGCTTTTGCACGAGTGCATAGACGCGCTGGCCATCAAGCCCGACGGGATCTATCTCGACGGAACGCTCGGCGGCGCGGGCCACTCGCTGGAGATCTGCCGGAGCCTCACCACCTGCAGGCTTATCGGCGTCGACCGTGATCTGGTCGCGCTGGAGGCCGCGAAAAAGCGGCTGTACCGCCACGCGAAAAAGGTGACGCTGGTACATGATAATTTTGAAAACGTCGGCGCGATCCTTACCGCGCTGGGACTCGACCGGATCGACGGGATGCTGTTCGACCTGGGCGTTTCGTCCCCGCAGCTCGACGACGCGGAGCGCGGCTTTTCCTATATGGCCGACGCGCCGCTGGATATGCGCATGGACCGCGACCAGTCCCTCACGGCCTACGAGATCGTCAACAACTGGCCGCGCGAGGAATTAAAATCCATTCTCTACGAATATGGCGAGGAGCGCTGCGCCCCGCAGATCGCCGCCGCCATCGAACGCGTGCGGACCGACCACCCAATCGAGACAACGCTGGAGCTGGTCGACATCATCCGCTCGGCCATGCCGCCCAGCGCCCTGCGTGAAAAGCAGCATCCGGCCAAGCGCAGCTTTCAGGCCATCCGCATCGCCGTCAACGATGAGCTTGGCGCAGTCCGGCAAGGCATGGAGGCCGCCATCGACCACCTGAACCCCGGCGGTCGTCTGGTTGTCATTACGTTCCATTCACTGGAAGACCGCATCGTCAAAAACGTGTTTCAGGACGCGGCAAAAGGCTGCACCTGCCCGCCGTCGTTCCCAGTCTGTGTCTGCGGCCATAAGCCGAAGATCAAAATTCTGACGAAAAAACCCATCATCGCCACGCGCGAGGAGGTCGAGGAAAATCCCCGTTCGCGCAGTGCAAAACTCCGCGTAGCAGAGCACGTGTAACCCGGAAAGGAGTCCCGCCGTTATGGCGCAGCCCAATCGAAGAAATCTTTATAGAGATAACGGCGCCGCCGCATACGATGTTTACGCATGGAACGATCAGACTGCCCGCCAGTATGACGATAACCGCGCCTATGAGCGTACCCTGCCCATCGAGCTGCCGGACGAGCGGGCCTATGAGCAGCCGTACCGAAGAGTCAAGGCCAGAACGCCGTTTACACTGGCGGGTATGCTGACGGTAGCCTGTCTCATGATCCTTGTGATTTTCGGCTATGTCCAGCTGTTTGAGGCCAGCAGCAATGTCTCAGCCCTTGAAAGCAGGCTTGCCAATCTCAAGGAGCAGCAGCTGATGCTTCAGAGCAAATACGACGCCAAGATCGATCTGACCGCCGCCGAGGAATACGCGGCTGAGATCGGCCTGACCAAATGTCAGCCCGAGCAGATCGTCTATGTCAGCTTCTCCGGGAACGATCAGGCGGAAATTTACACGCAGCAGCGCACAAGCGTCTTCGGAGAAATTCTGGACGCCATGCAGCAGAGCATTCTCGGCCTCATCGAATATTTGCACCCCGCAGCAGCATAAGCTTGGACAGAACCTCCCAGTTTGAAATCCAGCTGAGTAACCGGACAGGGGCGGTCTTTTCAGGCCGCCCCTTTTTTGAACAGAAAGGCAGTTTCATGGCAAAAAAGATCATCCGCCTGCCGCGCACCAAAGAGCAGAAGCAGGCAACCCGGGAGCGGAATGAGCGCGCGAACCGAACGATCCTCAGCCGTACCCTGATCCTGATGGTCCTGTGCGGCGTGATCGCGTTTGTCCCGCTGATCGGAACGCTTTATAACCTCATGATCACCCAGCACGACTATTACAACGAAAAGGCGATCAAGAACCAGACCCGTTCGACGAATCTGACCGCAGCGCGCGGCGTGATCTACGACGCGAATATGAACGTGCTGGCCTCTTCGTCGACCGTCGAGACGGTTTTTATCGACCCGAACGAGATCGCCGAGCAGATGAAAAAGCCCGAGAACAGCAACCTGCTCGACCAGATCGCGCGTGGCCTTGGCGAAATTCTGGATGTCGAGCCGAGCTTCGTCTACGAGCAGGCCGCCGACAAGCAGTACCGCTATAAGGTCATCAGCCGTAAGATCTCCGAGGAGCTGGCCGACGAGGTCCGCGCCTTCGTCAGCGAAAACAAGATCACCGGCGTCTATCTCGAAACAGACCTCAAGCGCTATTACCCCAATTCCTCCCTCGCCGCGCAGGCACTCGGCTTCGTCTCAAGCGACAACAACGGCTCCGAGGGCCTTGAAGCCTATTACAACGAAGAGCTTTCCGGCACAGCCGGGAAGGTCGTGACATCCAAGGGCAACTACGGCTCCGAGATGCCCTATACATACGAAAAATACTATGACGCCTCTGACGGCTGCAGCCTCGTTACCACCATCGACGCGACCGTGCAGGCGTATGTGGAAAAGAACCTGCAGAACGCCATTGACAAGTACGATATCAAAAACGGCGCGTTCTGTATCGTCATGGACGTGAACACGGGCGAGATCAAGGCCATGGCCACGCTCGGCTCCTATGATCCAAATAATTATCTGGAAATCTATGACGACGCGGCGGCCGCGCTTCTTGAAAATGAGCGTGATGCGGCGCTGTCCCTGCCGGAAGCGTCCGATGCCTATAAGGCCGCCATCGAGCAGTATAAGCAGGATGTTGCATCGGCACGTATGGCTCAGTGGCGCAACCGCTGCGTGTCCGACGGCTATGAGCCGGGTTCGACCTTCAAGCTCATCACGCTGGCCTCCGCAATCGATTCCGGAGCCGTCACGCTGAACGACTCGTTCTACTGCGGCGGTCAGGAAAAGTTTTCCGGCCGTGAGCAGATCCTTAACTGCTGGAAATCCGCCGGTCACGGTGCGCAGTCGACCGCGCAGGCGCTCGGCAATTCCTGCAACATCGCCTTTGGCCATATCGGCCTGCGCATGGGCGGCGACATTTTCTATGATTACCTCAAGGCCTTCGGCATTATGGAAAAAACAGGCGTTGATCTGCCGGGCGAGGCCAGCGGTCTGTTCTACGAACGGAAATACCTGAACAATCCCGCACAGTACGGCACGTCCTATCTCATCACGTCCTCTTTCGGTCAGAGCTTCCGTATCACACCCATGCAGCTGGTGCGCTCCGTCGCGGCGATCGTCAACGGCGGGCAGCTGCTGGAGCCGTACATCGTCTCGGAAATTCTGGACGCCGACGGCAACATGGTCGAGCGGAACGAAAAGACCGTCTTGCGGCAGGTCATCAGCCAGCAGACGTCCGAAACAATGCGCAGCCTTATGGAACAGGTCGTCACCGAGGGCACGGCCTCTGCGGCCAAAACCCCCGGCTACCGTGTCGGCGGCAAGACCGGCACGTCCGAAAAGCTGGACGAATACGACGAGGACGGCAATCAGGTCAAGGACAAGATCGTCTCCTTTATCGGCGTCGCGCCCATTGACGACCCGAAATATGTCGTCCTTGTTGCGCTTGACACGCCCGCGTATTCGCAGGACAGCGAAAAATATACCCTCCACGGGATGTATATTTCCGGCGGCTTGATGGCTGCGCCGACCGTCCGCGACATTTTCCTTGATATTCTTCCCTATCTCGGTGTGGAGCCGGATTATGATTCCGAGGATATCCGCGGTATCAACTTCACAGTCCCAGATGTGATCGGCATGGACGAAAGCGAAGCGGCTGCGCTGCTCGCTGAAAAAACTATCACCTACCGCATTGTCGGCACCGGCTCGACCGTCACCGCCCAGCTGCCCGCGCCGGGCAGCCAGGTTCCCGGCAATTCGCAGATCATCCTCTACATGGGCGCGGAAAAGCAGCAGACGGTTGTCGAGGTGCCGGATTTCATCGGCTGCTCTGTCGCGGACGTTAACTATCTGGCTGCAAACGCCGGCCTTTACGTGCAGGCCAAGGGCACCGACCGCACGGACGTTTACGTGCTTGCGGCCTATCAGGACATCGAACCCGGAACAGAGGTTGACAGAGGTACTACAATTACAGTAGAATTCTCTTCCACAGGCGCATCCGACTAAGGAGGACACTATGAAGCTCAAAGAACTGCTGCACGGCCTTGACGTGCTGGAACTGCATGCGGACGAAGCACTGGATATTACCGGCGTTCAGTATGACTCCCGGCAGGTAACGCCCGGAGCACTGTTTGTCGCGATCTCCGGCTTCCAGACCGACGGCCACAAATATATTCCCAAGTCCATGGAAAACGGCGCGGTCTGCGTCGTCTGCGAAAAAAAGCCGGAAACAGACATTCCGTATGTACTGGTTTCCGATGCCCGCTCGGCGCTTGCCGCGCTCGGCGCAAACTGGTTCGGCCATCCGGCGGACGCTATGTGCGTCGTCGGAATCACCGGCACGAACGGCAAAACGACCAGTACGTATCTGCTGAAGCACGTGCTTGAAAAAACGCTCGGCGCAAAGGTCGGCCTCATCGGCACGATCCAGAATATGATCGGCGATGAGATCCTGCACACCGAGCGCACCACGCCGGAGTCCTTTGAGCTGCAGAAGCTCTTCGCCGATATGCGCGATGCGGGCTGCACGCACGTCATTATGGAGGTCTCGTCCCACGCGCTGGTGCTCCACCGCGCCGACCAGATCCGTTTTGGCGCGGCTGTCTTTACAAATCTGACAGAGGACCATCTCGATTTCCATCAAACGATGGATGCATACTGCGACGCGAAGGCCATGCTCTTCCGCCGCTGCGAAACGGGCGCGGTCAATGTCGACGATGCCTACGCGAAGCGCATCATGGAGCAGGCGGACTGCCGGCTTCTGACGTATTCCGCGCAGGGAACCCCCGCTGCACTCACGGCGGAGCATATCGGCCTGTTCTCCGACCGCGTGGAGTTTGACGCGGTCTATCAGGACGAGCGGGCTGCTGTCACGCTCGGCATTCCCGGCATTTTCAGCGTCTATAACGCGCTCGGTGTCATCGCCGCTGCGCTGGCGCTGAATATTCCGCTCCAAAAAATTGCAGACGCCCTGCGCACCGCGCAAAGCGTTAAGGGCAGAGTAGAGGTCGTCCCCACGCCGGGCAAGGACTATACTGTCCTCATCGACTATTCCCATACGCCCGACAGCCTTGAGAATATTCTGAGGGCTGTGCGCGGCTTCTGCACGGGCCGCATCATCGCCGTCTTCGGCTGCGGCGGCGACCGCGACCCCTATAAGCGCCCCGTCATGGGCAAAATCGCGGCAGAGCTGTCTGACCTCGCCATCGTCACCTCAGACAATCCCCGCACCGAAGATCCCTATAAGATCCTCCGGCAGATCCTTGCCGGGATGCAGGATACCGAAACGCCCTACGAGGTCATTGAGAGCCGCGTTTCGGCCATTGGCCGGGCGATGGAGCTGGCGCAGAAGGACGATGTGATCGTCCTGTGCGGCAAGGGCCACGAGACGTATCAGGAAATCGGCCACGAAAAGCACCATCTGGACGAGCGTGAGGTCGTCGCGTCGTATTTGGAGGCAAACGCATGAAGGAACTGACACTGAAGCAGGCAGCGGAGGACTGCCGGGGAACGCTCACGCCTGAACAGGCGGAGGGCATGATCACCGGCGTCCAGATCGATTCGCGCAGAGTAAAGCCCGGCGACCTCTTCGTCGCCATCAAGGGTGAGAAGTCCGACGGCCATGACTTTATCGGCATGGCCGCCCGTCTTGGCGCAAGTGCCGCGCTTGTGCAAAGACCGGTCAAGGCGGCCATCCCGACCATTCTTGTACCCGATACCATCAAGGCCTACGGCGATCTTGCCGCAGCCCGCCGCGAACGGATGGGCATGACCGTCATCGGCATTACCGGCAGCGTCGGCAAAACGACGACCAAGGAAATGACCGCCTGTATGCTGGAGCGTACCTACCGCACCGCCCGCACCGAGGGCAACCACAACAACAACATCGGTCTGCCCATGACCATCCTCGATATGCCGGACGATACCGAAACGGCTGTTCTGGAGCTGGGCATGAACCACCTCGGAGAAATGGCCCGCCTGACTTCTATCGCAAAGCCCGATATCGCCGTTATCACCAACATCGGCACCATGCATATCGAACATCTTGGCTCCCGTGAGGGCATCCTACAGGCCAAGCTCGAAATTTTCCGCGGCGTGCCGGAAAATGGAGTCGGCGTGTTCAACGGCGACGAGCCGCTTCTCTGGAACGTGCGCGCCGACGGCGGACATAAAAAATATTATTACGGCATTGAGAACCATGCCTGCGACGTGCTTGCGACCGACATTCAGGAGCTTGACGACGGCATGCGCTTTGTCGTCAGCGGTTTCGGCCACCGTTTCGAGTTGTTCGTGCCGGTTCTGGGTCGCCATACGGTCTATAACACGCTGGCCGCCGTTACGGCAGCCCTGCTCCTGAAGGTCCCGCCTGAGACGATTCAGACGCAGATCTCCGGCTTTCACAACACCGGTATGCGCCAGAAGATCTACGAGCGCGATGGCTTTACCATCATCGAGGACTGCTATAACGCAGGCCCGGAATCGACGGAGGCCGCGCTTGAGATCCTTGCGGGCTTCCGTTCGCGCACGAATGGCCGCTGTATCGCGGTGCTGGGCGATATGCTGGAGCTTGGCAACCGCTCCGCCGCGGAGCATTACCGCATTGGCCGCATTGCCGCCACGAAGGCCGACGTGCTCTACACCTACGGCGTCAACGCCGAGCGCATGGTTTCCGGTGCGATCACCGGCGGCATGAAGCAGAAGCTGATCGAGCATTTTGACACGCATGAGGATCTGGCGCATATGCTCAAAATGCGGGCCCGTCCCGGCGATGTGATTTTGTTCAAGGGCAGCCGCGGTATGCGGATGGAAAAGGCCCTTGCGCTGTTTTTCAAGGAAGAAGAGGAATAAAGAGAGTCTCGGAGGAATCCTGTATGGATGCAATGTTTTTTATCGTTCTGGGCGCGACGCTCGCTTCGTTTTTACTGACGCTGCTGTTTGGCCGCTTCGTTATTCCCATGCTCCGTGCGCTGCACGCGGGCCAGTCCATCCGCGAGGTTGGCCCGCAGTGGCACAACACCAAGGCCGGTACGCCGACCATGGGCGGCATCATGTTCATTGCCGCGATCATCCTCTGCACAGTCGGCTTCGGCTGGAAGAGCATGACGGAGAACCACACCTATACGCACCTGTATGTGCTGGCCCTTGCCCTCTGCTATGGCCTTGTCGGCTTCGTCGACGACTTTGTCAAGGTCAAGCTCAAGCGCAATCTCGGCCTGACAGCTGTCCAGAAATTCCTGCTGCAGCTCGTCGTGGCCGCTGCGTTCCTGTTTGTGCTGAAGGGCAGCGGCGATCTGTCCTGCGAACTCTATATCCCGTTCTGGAACCTCGACCTTGAAATTCCGACGGTGATCTATATGGTCTTTGCGGCCTTCGTCATTGTCGGCTGCGTCAACGCTGTGAACCTGACGGACGGCGTCGACGGTCTTTCCAGCAGCGTGACCATCCCGGTCATGGTCTTCTTCGCCACGACCTCCTATATCTATGGCCGCACGACGCTGGCCCTGCTCCCCGCGACCGTCGCGGGCGGCCTGGCGGGCTTCCTCTGCTACAATTTCCATCCGGCCAAGGTCTTCATGGGCGACACCGGCTCGCTGTTCCTCGGCGGCATGGTCTGCGGCATGGCCTTCGCGCTCGATATGCCGCTGATTCTGATCCTTGTCGGCATTATCTATCTCTGCGAGACGCTTTCCGTCATTCTGCAGGTCACGTATTTCAAGCTGACCCATGGCAAGCGCATCTTCAAAATGACCCCCATCCACCACCACTTTGAGCTGTGCGGCTGGAAAGAGGAAAAAATCGTTTTTGTTTTCACCGCGATCACGCTCGTCATGTGCGTGCTGGCGTATCTCGGTGTTATGAACCGGTATTGAGCTACCGCAGCTTCAGAAAGGAGCGACCCCTATGGCAAGCCGTTCAGACGGCATAACGCGGCTGTATGAAGCTCCGCAGGCTCCCGAGCCGGAGCGCCTGCCGCAGCCGACCAAAACAAAGGACAAGGTGCTGCTCGACGAGCGCGGCCTGCTCGACCTGCCGTTTCTCGCGCTGACGGTGCTGCTCGTGCTGATCGGCGTCGTCATGGTCTTTTCAGCCTCCTACGCCCGCGCGTATTATCTGACCGGCAACTCTACCTATTACTTTGCCCGGCAGGCGATTTTCGCTGTCGTGGGCATCGGCGGTATGCTGTTTGTCAGCAGGCTGAACTATCAGCTCTGGCGCAGTGCTTCGTTCATCATCCTCGCGGTATCCGTCGTGTTCCTGATGCTCGTACCGCTCATCGGCTCGACGGCCAACGGCGCAAAGCGCTGGATCGAGGTTGCGGGCATCCGCTTCCAGCCCTCGGAGCTTGCGAAAATCGCCATCATCATGACGTTTTCCGCCATGATCTCGACCTACCGCGATAAAATGCGCACCTTCCGCTATGGCATCGCGCCCTTCGGCGCGATCATGATCGTCCTGTGCGGCCTCGTCGCGCTGGAGCGCCATTTCTCCTGCATCCTCATCATGCTGCTGCTTGCGGCGGCGCTGGCGCTCGGCATGATGAAGGTCATCATCGAGGAGGACCTCTACGACCACGACTTCGTGGAGCGCTGGACCTACGGCTTCGACGAGCTGGCCGAGCGCTGCAAGGACTACCCGCCCGAGAAGGCTGCCGAGATCGCCGGCATCGACGCCGACGACATCCGCGCCGCTG
>ENA-OPVH01001657-OPVH01001657.1-human-gut-metagenome-genome-assembly--contig:-NODE-1657-length-10480-cov-1.640959_pt1 | contig 10480 bp, 8 predicted proteins | sample MGYA00241494_ERZ501980 | MGnify/ENA primary metagenome ERZ501980 (study PRJEB25962, sample SAMEA1964914) | human gut metagenome | biome: human gut; feature: human-associated habitat; material: faeces... | reverse complement strand
TCTCAGCCGGCTACAGAAGTTATGGTTGAGACATTCAAGGGAACACCTTATGATACAGGATTTGACCAGAGTCTTCTGGCTGAGATCGCTGATTACTTCCGTCCGATCAGAGATGAAGCTCTGGAGAGCGGTCTGCTGAATCCGAAGAACATGGGTGTAAATATCAAGACTCTGCTGTATCAAGTACCGGGAGGTATGCTTTCTAACCTGACTTCACAGTTGAAGGAACAGCACGCAGAGGATAAATATTATGACGTATTAGAGGAAGTTCCGAGAGTACGTGAAGACCTGGGCGAGTGTCCGCTGGTTACACCGTCTTCTCAGATCGTAGGTACCCAGGCAGTATTCAACGTGATCATGGGCGAGCGTTATAAGATGGTAACGAAGGAGACGAAGGATGTACTGAGCGGAAAATACGGCGCAACCATCAAGCCATTCAATCCGGAAGTGCAGAAGAAGTGCATCGGTGATGTGAAGCCGATCACTTGCCGTCCGGCAGATCTGATCGAGCCGGAGCTTTCCAAGATTGAGGCAGAGATGTCCCAGTGGAAGGAGCAGGACGAGGACGTACTGAGCTACGCACTCTTCCCGCAGGTAGCGACAGAGTTCTTCAAATACCGTGAGGCGCAGAAAACGAAGGTGGACCCTGCGGCTGCGGATACGAAGAACGGAGCTTATCCGGTATAAGTTCTAAGTTATAAAAATGAATGCTGCTGTGCAGACGAAGTAAATTGGTCTGTACGGCAGCTTTTTACGTTTTTATTGATATTTTACGGCAATTCTGCTATTCTGGAAAGCAGAAAAATATATGGTTGATGATAAGGATGATATAGAAAAATGAGTAAAGTAGTAATCGCAGGCGGGGGAGCTGCCGGAATGTTTGCGGCAGTGACGGCTGCGGAGAACGGACATGAGGTTCATATATATGAGAAGAATGAAAAGCTGGGAAAGAAGCTGTTTATCACAGGAAAGGGCAGATGTAACCTGACGAATGCCTGTGATATGGAGGAGCTGTTTGAGGCGGTCTGCACGAATCGCAAATTTCTTTACAGTGCCTTTTATGGGTTTACGAATCAGGATACCATCCGTTTTTTTGAGGAATGTGGGCTCAAAACGAAGGTGGAGAGAGGAAACAGGGTGTTTCCCGTATCTGACCATTCATCAGATGTGATCGGGGCATTGCAGCGGAAGCTGAGGAGTCTGGGCGTGAAGGTACATCTGAATACCGGGATAAAGGAAATTCTGGTAAAGAACGGCCGGGCAGACGGTGTGAAGACAGAGGAGGGTGACATCATCCGGGCGGATGCGGTTGTAATTGCTACAGGCGGATTTTCTTATCAGAGCACTGGTTCTACAGGAGACGGGTACCGTTTCGCAAGGGAGCTGGGACACAAGGTGACAGAACTTTCGCCGGCACTGGTTCCGCTGAATGTAAAGGAGGATACCGTGAAAAACCTTCAGGGGCTTTCCCTGCGGAATGTGCGCGCCGGGGTTTATGATGGAAAGAAATGTCTCTATGAAGACTTTGGAGAAATGATGTTTACGCATTTCGGCGTGACAGGACCGCTGATCCTGACGGCGAGCAGCCGGATCCAGAAGCAGCTTGGAAAACACGAATTGCTTCTGGTGATCGATCTCAAACCGGCATTGTCGGAGGAGCAGCTTGATAAAAGGCTTCTGAGGGATTTTGAGGAGTCAAAAAATAAACAGTTCCGCAATTCATTAAGTGGATTGTTTCCGGCAAAGCTGATCCCTGTAATGGTTGAATTATCTGGAATCTCTCCGGAAAAGAAAGTGAATGAGGTTTCAAAGGAGGAACGGCACAGGCTTCTCCATTTGATGAAAAATTTTGAGTTGACCATAACGGGACTTAGAGATTATAATGAGGCTATTATTACAAAAGGCGGTGTCCATGTGAAAGAAGTCAACCCTGCAACGATGGAATCAAAACTGGTCTCCGGCGTATACTTTGCAGGGGAAGTCCTGGATCTGGATGCTGTGACAGGCGGATTTAATCTACAGATCGCATGGTCCACAGCTCATGCTGCGGGCGAATCGATCTTATAACGGAGGTTACAATGAGTTTTAATATAGCGATTGATGGACCGGCAGGAGCCGGAAAGAGCACGATTGCAAAAAAAGTAGCAAAAGAACTGTCATTTATCTATGTGGATACCGGAGCAATGTACCGTGCGATCGCATGGTATCTGATAAAACATGATATTTCACCGGAAGATGAAGCGGCTCTTGAAGAAGCATGCGGGCAGATTCATGTAGATATCGGATATAAAGACGGGGAACAGCAGGTGATTCTGAATGGCGAGAATATCACCGGGCAGATCCGTACAGAGGAAGTGGGAAATATGGCTTCTGCTGCTGCAGCAAAGCCCTGTGTGAGAGAGGCGCTCCTGATGCTGCAGAGAAATCTGGCTGCAAAGACGGATGTACTGATGGACGGACGGGATATCGGGACAAATATCCTTCCGGATGCCCAGTTAAAGATTTATCTGACTGCGAGCGTAAAGACGAGGGCGAAACGCCGTTTTCTGGAACTGAGGGAAAAAGGGGAGACGTGTGATCTGGAAAAAATTGTACGCGATATCGAAGAGCGGGATCACAGAGATGCGAACCGGGAACTTGCACCTTTGAAAAAGGCGGAGGATGCGGTGCTTATTGATTCCTCCGATATGAGTATTGAAGAGGTTGTTGCGTGTATCTGCGGATTATATCATGTCAGCAGGAAATCAAGCGCGAACGACGTGAGCATTTGATTGCACCTGACCATATGAGGATATCGTGGAGGAAAAGACTGAGGTTAGAAATCAGAAAGAGGAGAAGCGCATGAAAGTGAAGGTGGCGAAAACGGCGGGCTTCTGTTTTGGAGTAAAACGTGCGGTAGATAAGGTTTATGAGCAGGTGGAAAAATCCGGGACGGAAATCTACACCTATGGTCCGATCATTCATAATGAAGAGGTCGTAAGGGATCTGGAAGAAAAAGGTGTGAAGGTGCTGAATGGAAAAGAAGATCTGGAGAAGCTGAAATGCGGTACAGTGATCATTCGTTCTCACGGCGTGTCCAGAGAGATTCAGGAGCTGATCGAATCAAAAGGGCTGAATCTGGTGGATGCCACATGTCCCTTTGTGAAAAAAATCCACAATATCGTGAAGAGAGAAAGCAGCGGCGGAGCCGATATTATTATCATTGGAGATGACAGGCATCCGGAGGTGGAGGGGATCAAAGGATGGTGCGAAGGCAGGGTTACTGTGCTGGAATCCGAGGAAGAGGCGCGGAATTTTGTACAGGATACCCAAAGAAGGTTATGCCTGGTGTCCCAGACGACATTTAATTACAATAAATTTCATAAATTAGTTGAAATTATTTCCGAAAAGGGTTATGATATACTTGTTTTAAATACGATTTGCAATGCTACGGAAGAGCGCCAGACAGAGGCGCGAACCATTGCAGGGGAATCGGACGCTATGATTGTCATTGGAGGCAGGCACAGCTCCAACACCCGCAAGCTATTTGAAATATGTAAAAAAGAATGTGAAAATACTTACTATATACAGACACTCGATGATTTGGATGTACATCGGTTACACTCCATGAGTTGCGTAGGTATTACCGCAGGGGCTTCAACCCCAAATAATATTATTGAGGAGGTTCTGAAAGAATGTCAGAAATGAGCTTTGAACAATTGCTGAACGAGTCGTTCAAAACAATTCATAATGGGGAGGTAGTCGAGGGTACAGTCATCGATGTAAAAGAAGACGAAATCATCTTGAACATTGGCTATAAGGCTGATGGTATCATCACTAAAAATGAGTACTCAAATGACTCAAGCATCAACCTTCGTGAAGTTGTTCATGTAAACGACAAGATGGAAGCAAAGGTACTGAAAGTAAACGATGGCGAGGGTCAGGTATCACTTACCTATAAGAGACTCGCTGCAGAAAAAGGAAACAAGAGATTAGAGGAAGCATTTGAATCACAGGAAGTGCTGAAGGCTCCGGTAGCACAGGTATTAGACGGTGGTTTAAGTGTGATCGTGGATGAGGCAAGGGTATTTATCCCGGCAAGCCTGGTATCCGATACTTATGAAAAGAATCTCGGCAAATATGCCGGACAGGAAATCGAATTCGTAATCAGCGAGTTCAATCCGCGCAGAAGAAGAATCATCGGCGACAGAAAACAGTTGATCGTAGCAAAGAAAGCTGAGATGCAGAAAGAACTGTTTGCAAGAATCAATGTGGGCGATGTAGTTGAGGGCGTTGTGAAGAATGTAACAGATTTTGGTGCATTTATCGATCTGGGCGGAGCCGACGGTCTGCTGCATATCTCAGAGATGTCCTGGGGCCGTGTGGAGAACCCGAAGAAGGTCTTCAAGGTTGGCGAGAAGCTTTCTGTCCTGATCAAAGACATCAATGGTGATAAGATTGCCCTGAGTCTCAAGTTTGCAGATCAGAATCCGTGGCTGACGGCTGCTGAGAAGTATGCAGTTGGCAATGTGATCGAAGGCAAGGTTGCCAGAATGACAGATTTTGGGGCATTTGTAGAATTAGAGCCGGGCGTGGATGCGCTTCTGCATGTATCACAGATTTCTCATGAGCATGTGGATAAGCCGGCGGATGTGCTGAAGGCAGGCCAGATGATTACGGCAAAAGTTGTTGATTTTAACGAAGCAGATAAGAAGATCAGCCTTAGCATGAAAGTACTGGAAAATGCAGCTCCAGTGCAGGATGAGGCAGAAGAAGAGTAATTTCAGACATATTCGGGAGGTATCTCAGATGAGATGCCTCTCTTTTTTGTATCACAGAAAATCTCATTCCCAGTGATACAAAAAAGAGAGGCGTGGATGTACACAGATACATATAAAAAACGTTTACAAAACAATGAAGATTTCCTTTTTCCCTTTTGATAAAGTATGTATAGCAATAAGAAAACGGCAAGGGGAGATCAAGACATGGAGAGGACAACAAGACAGTATCATAGCCGAAGAGATCAGAGGAGAGAAAAGGAAAGATATCGCAGGCAGCAGCAGAGGATGAAGCGTGTCCGAAAGATCAGGCAGGGAATCTTGTGTGCGGCAGGTTTTGCAGTTGTTTTGACAGTGATATGTGTATTCCGGAGAATGGTGCTGCCGGGGAAGGCTGAGAACAGCAGGAATGCGGTGAAAATGGAGAGAGTGAGCCTGTCCGGAGAATCAGAAGAGATGGTGGAACAGACAGAAGCTTCTTATTATGGCATACCATATGAAAAAGAATTAAAAGAATTGGAAAAAGAAGATCCCAGAGTTGGACAGGTACTGGAACATGCAGAAAACTATCCGGAACGGGTCTTGAAAATGCTGTCAAAAAATATAGAAACTCTGGATTTTGTGTTGGACTTTCAGGAAAAAAAGAACCTTCCCTGTGCGGATACGATCGGAGAAGCACCGGAGGAGGGAAAAATCCCGCTTCTGCTCCAATGGGATGAAAGATGGGGATATGGAGCCTATGGGGAGAGTTTCGTCGCAGTCAGCGGATGCGGTCCGACTTGCATTGCTATGGTGGCATCCGGTTTAACGGGAAGAAATGATATCACACCGTATACCGTGGCCTCTTACAGCGAAGAAAACGGATTTCTTACTTCTGAGATGGATACGAGCTGGGATCTGATGACTTATGGATGTGAGGAATTCGGCATAACGGGAACTATGCTGGGGCTGGACGAAAATCTTATGGCAAATACTCTGGCAAACGGATATCCGGTCATTTGCAGTATGGGAGCGGGAGATTTTACAGATAACGGACATTTTATTGTACTTACCTCTTATGAAAATGGCAGGTTTCATGTGAATGATCCGAACAGTAAAATTCGAAGCGGGCAGACCTGGAGCTATGACGATCTAAAGGATCAGATCGTAAATATGTGGTGGTATGAGCGGATCTGGTAAAGTCTGGTAAAACGATTTTTGTCTGTTCATTTTTACGGCAGTATGGTACAATAGCCCCAATACGGTACAACATACATAGAAATTCCCGAACATAAGCATATAATGCCTGAGGATCCCGAAGAAATTCTTCCGTACATTCCTGATAAAAAAAGGAATCCTTATAGTCAAGGCGGAATTTTGGCGGTGCGGATGCTGCATTTCCGGGGAGAAAGAGAGAGGTTCTCCGGCAGTAGCAGGTAGATGCTTTTGCGGGAATCCGGTGTTTTTTATCTACATAGGCCGCCACACTTTTATGTATGGCGGTATCTTCCAGCGGAAGATAATAATAGCTGCGGTAATTATCAAAGAAGTATTTTAAGGTGCCGCAGATACCGTGGATGCTCAGATTTGCCGAAGAACCGCCGGCTGTGAGATATCCATGCGGAAAGGCGAAGGAAATTTGTTTCGGCAGAGGAGCGGCCAGGGACAGCCGGAGGATCAGCTCAAAGGAATCCTCATTTTTCAGGATTTCAGGTGTTCCGGACAGCTCATATTTTCCTTCCAGAAGACCGGTATAGGCAAAGAGGGAAAAGAGGGATGCCGTACCCAGAAGATCATCGTGGTTATGCAGCAGGAGAAGCTGCTGCAGATCAGGTGATTTTGTTTGGGAAAACTGATGGTAGACAGAGATCAGGTCACCGCCGTCCAGTGTATCCTTTCGGGAAAGTGAAAGAAATTCTTCCAGACTTTTAAGCGTCATGGAAGAAAGTTTCAGCAGTTTTTTTAATGGACGGAACCTGCGGTAAAGATCTATGCTTTCCATGGACTTCCAGATGGAGGAGAGACCGTGAACGCGGCATCTTTTTTCAAGAAAAGGCAGGTCAAAGGCATCTCCGTTAAAATGTACCAGACAACGGGTATTTGAAAGAAATTCCAAAAAAGCAGTAAGTACCGCAGTCTCATCCTCAGGCGAGCTGGCAAGCCACTGGGTGAGATGCCATTTTTTATATCCGGGAATAAGGACACCAATCAGATAGATAGAGGATGTTTTCGGGGAGAAGCCTGTGGTTTCAATATCAAAAATGACAGTTTCTTCCAGATTAAGGTACTGTGAGAGGAAAGAGGGAGCGGAAAATCTGCAGGTGTCAGTTATGGTAATCATGGAACAACCTCCGTTCTGGTAAAAGATAAGTACTGTTATAAGAGCATTAATAACAATTATAGTATAGCGCAAAGCCAAACATTTGCAAAGTATGAAAGGAAGAGGGCTATGTTGGATTTGGAAATATTAGGGGTAGATTTGTATCATATACTTGCCTGGCTGTTTTTGTATAGTATTATGGGCTGGATATGGGAAAGCAGCTACGTTTCAATCAAAGAAAAAAGGCTGGTAAACCGCGGGTTTGTTACAGGACCGGTCTGTACGATCTATGGCGTTGGTGCAGTCAGTGTATATCTGATCCTCAGGCCGCTGGAAGGAAAACCATTGCTTTTATATTTTGGAGGTGTTTTTGTCGCCACGATCCTCGAATATGTGACGGCAGTGATCATGGAGAAAATGTTTCATACGAGCTGGTGGGATTACAGCAATAAAAAATTTAATCTTCAGGGCAGGATATGCCTGGGAAGCTCGGTCGCCTGGGGATTTTTCACTCTGCTCATGTTTGAAATCCTGCAGCCGTTTGTCGGGATGCTTGTGGGACTGGTCAGTGAAAAGCAGGGGAAGGCAATCCTTACTGTAACGATGGTTTTATATGCGGCAGACTTTGGTTTTGCTATGGCTACAGCCTTGCAGTTAGGCGAAAAGCTGGAGCAACTGGAGCAGGCGATGTCGGATTTTGCTGAGAAACTGCAGGAATCCAGGATTTTTGCATCAGCGTCTGAGATGCTGGAGATGTTGGAGATGAACCGTAAAACTTTGAGCAGGCTCAATATCAGAGAGCGCATGGAGAGATATCAGGAACTGATGGCAGAGCAGGTGGAGAAGCTGGGCATTCCGGAACAGAGAGAAGCAATCGCTGCCAGGCTGAAGGTGGTCAATGAGAAGATGTCAAATGTTGTCCTGAAAGGCGGATGGAACAGCAGACGTTTGATCAGGGCTTATCCGAATCTGGGAAAAGCCAGCAGGTTTCGAAGAAGAATGATACGGTTGAGCCGGCTTGAAAGGAGACATAAAAAAGATGCAGAGTAAAAAGAAAATGAAGCTTTTCTTAAGATGATTGCATTTAAAAAGAGGATGAATTATACTATTTTTATAAGTGAATGAAGAGAAGGGAGCGTTGCGTATGAATAAGAGAGGGGTTGGGTGTGCACTTGTTTTGGCACTTTTGCTGACTTTCTGTATTTCGTCGACCGCATTTGCCGGGAAGAAACCGGAAGGTCTGGTGAAGGAAGGAACAGAGACGTATTACTACCAGAATGGAGTGAAGCAGAAAGGCTGGCAGAGAATCGGAGGAAAAAAATACTTTTTCCGATTCAATAATGCACGGATGGTAAAAGGGCGTTTCGCAGTGAAAGGCACCGTGTATTATTTTAACACAAGAGGCGTGTGCGTGAAAAAGATACCGGATGCATCGTGGGAGACGGATGAAAAAGGAATCCGTTTCTGTGATGGGGCCGACAAGTATCTGAAAAATGGCTGGAAGACGATTCAGGGGAAAAAATACTATTTTGATAAAAATGGATATGTTATGACGGGAATCCAGTCTGTGAAAGGATATACGTATTATTTCACATCCAAAGGTGTGATGAAAACCAATAAATGGGTGAGCGCAAACGGCGGAAGATACTACTTTGGCGCAGATGGAAGAATGGTGAAAAATGCCTGGGTCGGAGATGCATATCTTGGAGATGACGGAAGACAGATCAAGGATTATGTGGATGAAACAAAAAATAATCCAAGAAAGACAGGATGGGTCGGATATGGAAGGCTCTGGAGATATTATGTGAAGGGCAGACTGGTGACAGGATGGAGGAATATTGAAGGAAAACGTTACTATTTCCAGTCAACGGGCTATATGAAGATTGGCTGGTATAATGACGGACAGAACTACTATTTCCTGAACACAACGCCGGGCAGAGGAATTATCGGCGTGATGGCGACGAATTTTATGAGGATTGACGGAAAAGTCTACTACTTCTTCCCGAAGCAGGTGAAGGATTCTACCGGAAAAGTACATCCCAAGGGAAGTATGGCAAGAGAGCTGAAGATCCGCTATAATGATAAGGAATACTCATTTGATGAACAGGGAGTTTGTCAGGAATTGAAATAGTGAGAATGAAAAGGGAAACATCTATGTATGGGTGTTTCCCTTTTGTGATACCTTAGTATGCGGAAAATGGGAATAGTTGACATTCGCAGGCAACCCTGATAGAATAGCGAAGAAATTAAGTGAGAATATATTTTGGAGGGGTTACCGTGGCAGATATAAGAAAAGAAATCGAAAAACGCCGGACATTTGCGATCATTTCCCATCCGGATGCAGGAAAGACGACACTGACAGAAAAATTCCTGCTGTACGGAGGAGCAATCAATCTGGCAGGTTCTGTAAAAGGAAAAGCGACAGCGCGTCATGCAGTGTCAGACTGGATGGAGATTGAGAAAGAGAGAGGTATTTCTGTTACCTCATCCGTATTGCAGTTTAATTATGGCGGTTATTGTATTAATATTCTGGATACGCCGGGACATCAGGATTTCTCGGAGGATACGTATCGTACTTTGATGGCGGCGGATTCGGCTGTCATGGTCATTGACGCTTCCAAAGGTGTGGAGGCACAGACGAGAAAGCTGTTCAAAGTTTGTGTAATGCGTCATATTCCAATCTTTACTTTTATCAATAAGATGGACCGGGATGCAAACGATACCTTTGAGCTGCTGGACGATATTGAAAAAGAGCTGGGGATCGCTACCTGTCCGATCAACTGGCCCATCGGATCAGGAAAGAGCTTTAAAGGCGTGTATGAGAGAGGCAGCGGAAAGATTACGGTGTTTACGGACACAGAAAAGGGGACAAAAGAAGGAGAGGCGCGAGAGATCCCGCTGGATTCCCCGGAGATCGATGAGATCGTGACAGAGGATCAGAAGGGACAGCTTCTGGAGGAGATCGAGCTCCTTGACGGGGCAAGCGCCGAGTTTGATCAGGAACTGGTGAGCAGAGGAGAGTTGTCACCCGTGTTTTTTGGGTCGGCTCTGACAAATTTTGGTGTAGAAATCTTTCTGAAGCATTTTCTGGCGATGACTACCCCGCCGCTTCCGAGAAAGGCGGATGTGGGCGTGATCGATCCGATGGAAGAGGAATTTTCAGCCTTTGTATTTAAGATACAGGCAAATATGAACAAGGCTCACCGTGACAGGATTGCCTTTATGCGTATCTGCTCCGGTGAATTTGACGCAGGCATGGAAGTTTACCATGTACAGGGGGGAAGAAAGCAGAGGCTCTCGCAGCCCCAGCAGATGATGGCGCAGGAGCGTCATATCGTGGACAAGGCATATGCCGGGGATATCATCGGTGTCTTTGATCCGGGTATCTTTTCCATCGGTGATACCATCTGTATGCCGGGAAAGA
>ENA-OPVH01001653-OPVH01001653.1-human-gut-metagenome-genome-assembly--contig:-NODE-1653-length-10515-cov-1.701147_pt1 | contig 10515 bp, 3 predicted proteins | sample MGYA00241494_ERZ501980 | MGnify/ENA primary metagenome ERZ501980 (study PRJEB25962, sample SAMEA1964914) | human gut metagenome | biome: human gut; feature: human-associated habitat; material: faeces... | reverse complement strand
CCCCAGCGCCCGTGTCCGATGAGAATTGCGTTCTTCCCCTTCAGCTTCCGGTTCAGGATGCCAATTTTTCTCGCCACGCCATACCGCTCCTGCTCCGGCAGCGCCAAATAGCGGTCCGGACGGACATAGACCATATAGTCCACTCTATAGTGTACATTTCCGCCCATAAAGTTGCCGTCTGTTTTCAGGATACAGTTTTTCACATGTTCCCTCTCCGGCAGCTTTACAGGCTTTCCCAGTCCCCGCGTCTGTAAAGGACGGCACTGAAGCAGATTGATCTTAAAATGATTTTTCTCATCAAAATTCACGCAGAACTCCACATCCACCGGATAGTCATAGATGGTAGAGAGCCTTTTGAGCATCTGCTTCATCACATCTCCGAAGTCCGTCTTTGAAAAAAGCTGCTCAAAATCAATAATATAAGCCTTTCCCGGAATCCCCAGCTCCCTCTTTCTTCTGCTGGTCTCCATGTCCACTCTGGCAAAAAGCCTTTTATCCGCGTGGACCGGCAGCTCCATTCCCCGGTCTACGCTCAGATGCGCCCAGGCGTTCTGCTTCGTATTGATCAGATCCATATAGTGCTGGGAAAATTTTCTTTCATCCCCGTTTGAGATCGGCGGGAGCTTAAAGGGATCATCCAGGCTCACGATCCTCGGATAGTCCCCGTCGATGCGGTCCACCGCCCTGGTTCCCAGCCCAAAAACGAGACGGAGCATCCCCGCGTCTCCATCGATCCGCTCAGACCACACATAATGATTCGAGGAATTACCTACACCTGCCAGATGAGGGAAGAAATACTCGCCGTAATGATCGCCAGATACCCGCTGGATCAGGATCGCCATCTGCTCATCCTCCTCCATCAGCCCTCTGTCCTGGCGGTAATGCAGAGCATCCATGTTCATCGTGCTGGCATAGACCGTGCGCACCGCATCTACAAATGCCTGAAAACGCTCCTCCGGCGTTCCCTGATTTGCACAGAACACGCTGTCATATTTTCCGGCAAAGGCATTTCCGAAATTGTCTTCCAGAAGAGAACTGGAACGAACAATGATCGGCGACTGACCGAAGTATTCCAACATACGCTTAAACTGTTCCTGCATGCTCTCCGAGAAGTTTCCATGACGCAGCTTTTCCTGAAGCTCCGGCGCATATTTATAATACCCTTCCTCTGTCTTCTGCTTCGTCCGCAGAGTCCAGCAGCCGTTCAGAACAATGTAGGTATAAAATACATCCGCGCCCAGATAGAAGGAGTCATGCATTTCTAACACCGGGGCAAACCGCTTTTCCTCATCACTCTCAAGAATCTTCCTTGCCAGAAGCATACCGATCGTCTTTCCGCCGATCATACCCGTCCCGATTTCCCGGTATTTGATATTAATCAGATCCCTGAGGGTGAAATATTTCCTGCAAAGCTCCAGCATCCGCGATTTTTCGCCGATCAGCACTTTCAGAAGCACCTCTTTCGCTTCATCCTGCTCCTTCTGCGGTCCGGAAAGCGTGCGGTATGCATCCTCAAAGGTTATGTCCCAATAATCCAGCTTACTTCCATCCAGATGAAATCTTGATGACAGGATCGATGCATCGGTGCTGGAGGAAATGCACACCGCCCCGTCCTCTGTGAGAAGGTGCGGCAGAAACATGGTTGGGGAAGAACGCTCCCACACTTTTAATGGATGTACATAATAATTTCCATGCACATTGTAAAGGTCTAAAAGAAGCTGTGTTGTGGCGCGAATACGAGCCACCGTGTCATTCGTATGTGCATCCCGGATCAGTGCAAAATATGCAATCGTATCCAATTCAAACAGATAGGGACAGGTGACACGGAAAAAGTTTCCGATCATCATATCCGAATACCAGAATTTCAGAAGGTCTGTCAGGCAGTCAAACACATAGAAGGCCTTCAGCCCCGCCTTTTCAATCACCCTGTGTACCTTTGTGGCAAAATACTCAAACCCCCTTGCCGCATCTATTTTTACTGTTGTAACTCCCCGCTGCTCCTCCTCGGAAAGTACCGGTTCATGTGTTCCGAACCGGATATAATAAATATCTCTGCCGTCCTTTTTTGACTGTCTCAGATAAGGCGATACGATCTCCTTATAATCCTCAAGGCTCTCCACCTGCCAGACTACGTTATCGCCCAGCCTCATATCATCAATTACCTTGTCAAGACCCTGTAATCCTGTGCTGACACGCCTGTTCTCCATAAAAACACCTCCATCATCTTTAAGTACTTCCTATGCTTTCCAACTGCAAAAGGGGCATACGGGAAAGCCTTTCAGCCTTCCGTATGCCCCTTTGCTGTTTACCTTTATTTTATTGTTTTATTTTGCTGACTTTATGCCTGCCTTTTTCAACTGTTTCACCAGCTTTGTTCGGTTCTTGCCTTTCAGCTTCTTCGGCAGCGTCACCTTGATCTTTGCATTGGCTTTCTTAAATGCCGCTGACTTGATGGATTTCACTGCTGTACCCTTGAAGCTTACTTTTGTCAGCTTCTTGCATCCGTAGAATGCCTGCTTGCCAACTGTTGTAACGTTCTTTCCGATCGTCACCTTTTTAAGTCTTGCATAGCCCTTGAATGCTTTTGCGTTTACTGCAGTAACCTTGCAGGTCTCACCCTTTACCTTAACAGTAGAAGCGATAGATACAGATGCGAGTTTCTTATTCTTTCCCTTCACAGCCGCTACTGTCTTCTTGTCCGCATTTGTTACCTTGTAGACAACATTCTTCACGGTAACGGTGTCGCCTTTTTTCAGCTTTTCTGTTGGTGCAGGAGCCGGTGTTGCCGCTTTCACCAGTCCGCTCTGTGCCTTTTTCAGCGCTTCTGCCAGTGCTTTCAGCGCTGCCGCGTCTGCGTTTGCCGCCGGATTCTTTGCTGCTGCATAAGCTGCCGCAAATGCTTTCCAGCTTGCCTCTGTATAGGCCGCTCCGCCTGCTGCATAGACTGCTTCGGCTGCTTTCAGAGTTTCACTGAGCGTCTTCTTTGCTTCCGCAAGACTATCCTGCACATCCGGTTTCTTTTCGAGAGCCTTCTGTGCATCTTCAAGAGTTTTCTGCAATTCATACAGTTCATCTGGAGTCTTAGAGCTGTCTCCTACTGCTGCTCTCGCATTCTCATATGCAGTCACAAATTTCTTCCAGCTTGCTTCTGTATATGCCGCTCCGCCTGCCTTATAAACAGCTTCTGCTTTATCCAATGCCTCCGCAAGTTCTGTTGTACTACTCTTCAGATCCTGAATTACTTTTTCTGCCTTTGCAAGACTGCTGTTGCATGCGCTGATTGTCTTCTTTCCATTTGCGATCTGAACTCTTGCAGCCGCTGCAGCTTCATTTGCAGTTTTTTCCTCTTCTCTTGCACTTGTGGCTTCTTCATCCGTTGCAGCCACATTTGCACGTGCTGACGCTGCTTCTGCCTTGGCAGTCTCCCATGCACACTGTGCAAGAGCCTGATTTTGAACCGCCTCTGCAACGGCCAGTTCCGCTTCTGCCAATCTTAAATTCGCCTCTGCCTTTTCAAGCTCGGTTCCTGTCTTATCTGCTTCTTCTTTCGCAGCCTTCGCCTGCTCCAGTTTGCTGTTTGCATCTGTCAATGGCTGTAAAGTACTATCATAAACGGTCTTCGCATCGTTGACCGCCGCAGCCTTTGTCTGAACTTCCAGAGCACTCTTTGCAGTAATCGCGTCATATCTTGCCATTGTTAAAGCCGCATTGATCGACAGGATCTCTGTTTCTGCTGTTGCTATCGCAGTTTTTGCAGTTTCTGCCGCTGCCAGCTTCTGCTGTTTTACTGTCGCATCCTCAGACTGTGATGCTTCCATTAATGCCAGCGCTACTGCTGCCTCCTGCTGCCGCTTCACTGCCTCCTGCTTATTAAGTTCTGCCTGCTTAACTGCCAGTTCTGCCTCTTTTACAGCCACATTTGCTGCAATCTTATCCTCTGCTGCTGCTTCTGCCGCTTTCGCTGCTGTCAAAGCAGTCTGAGCATTTGTGAGCGCTTCATCCGCCGTAGTTGCTGCTGCATCAGAGGCAGTTTTCGCATTCTGCTTTTCTTCAAGCAGCTCTTCATCCGTAAATGCAACCTTCAGACATGTCCTCAGTTCTGCTATCGCAGCAAAATTTCCGCCGCCATTCAGTACACGGATCTGAAGATATTTTGCATTAATATTCTCGCCAAACGCAACACCGAATGTCGCGCCTGCTGAAACACTCGCGGAAGGAACTTCCACGGTTCCCTCTTTCACCACATCAGAAACGGTATTCGTTGCCGCATCAAAAGTATTACCAGCCACATACGTAAGCTTGCTGATCAGTCCGTTTACATTACCTAAACGCTGTGTAATATAAAATCCGCCGAAATCCTTTGCATCATCCTTCAGAGTTGCTGTAAGGATTGCAGGATTTGTCTCGCTTACAGTAAATCCTGTGCTCCAATTCGAGTGCCAGTGAGTCGACGTATTTCCGTCGATTGCTTTCTCCTTCCCTTCGTCGCCTCCCTGCTCTGTGTTTGCCGCAACTGCTTCAAATGGGCTTTCGTTTACAACCTCAGAACTGGTTGCTACCGTTACCGTGCAGCTCGCTGTAAGTGCAGTGTTCGTCTTTGCCGTTGCAGTAATCGTTGCTGTACCGGCGCCCGCTGCCTGAATATAACCGTCTGTACCTACCGTCACCACATTTTCATCAGAAGTACTCCATGTAACCTCCTGGCTTGCTGTCAGCTTCCGGCTGTCTCCAACACCTTTCAGCTCCACATCTGTCTCATTCAGCGTAAGACCTTCCTGTGGGGTCACGACCAGATTATCCAAAATGAAATCCTTCTGTCCATAACAGTAATCCACACCCTTTTGCTCTGTAAAACTTGTGCTGGAAAGACCGAACCAGGACTGTCCTGTACCGGAACCTGTAATTGTAAATTCAAATTTTCCTGTCGTTGACTTGCCTCCGACTGCGGATGCAGCCGTACCTGCCAGATAATCAAAAGTTTGTGTGATCTGATCGCCATCACCTGTTACTATCCTGTACATATTGTCACGGCCTGCCTGATAATCAAAGCTTACCTTATAGGTCACACCCGGCTCAAGGTGCAGATTCTGAGGAATCGTCTGGTAAATAATTCCTGAGTTATTACCGTGATGCTTCAGTGACCAGGTGCCGCCAATTACATCGTCCAGAATAACATTTCCCCATCCTGACTGTGTATACGGATCATGTTTCTCTGCCAGATGTGTCACCTGGTCTGTGACACCCTGTGCCGATCCGATCACAAACGGATAAATTCCCTGGACAACTTCTTCAAAGTCCTGTTTAAAACTTCCATCTTCCTGAATATTATTTAATGTTTTCTCAACGATACGAATATCATCAAAATACGTAATACCTGTACCAGCCTCGCGCTTTAACGTCAGGCTTGCAATTGCTTTCTCTGCCGTGAAGGAAACCAGCATCACCTGCATATTGCTGTTCGCCATGCCGCGGTTATTATGCGCATCACACTGTACATAGTTTCCTGCAAAGGATTTCAAGGTATAGTTCGAAACTGTTTCTGTTCCGGCTGATACTTCAATCCATGCCTTTGCGTCACTCTTGTTATCTACGTATACTTCCGCTACATAATTTTTCCCCGGAGTCAGATCTTTGATCGCTGTCGTAACTTCCAGTCCCTGCTCTTCGCTTCCCATGGAAAGATACTTATTTCCTGTAGCTACACGTACAACTTTTACATTGTCATTCTTCACATCGCCGGACCATACATTTTCATCCAGCGCATCCCCTGCACCAGTACCGGCATAGCTGTTAAATCCGGTGTCCTTTACATGTGCGCCGTTACTCCAGGATGTAACTGTCTTCGGCGCTTCTTCGCCTTTTACTACAACATACGGTGTATTTGCTTCTGCCGTCAGAGTCACTGTACCATCCACCACTGCAACAGTCTGTTCCTCTGTACGTCCTGTGTCTGTCAGCTTATAAACTATAACATTTTTCAGATCGGCCCAATCATCCTGCAGCTCCCAGGTTGTTGTGCCTCCCTCATAATTATAGTGGTACAGCTTTTCTTTATTTGTGTCAGAATCTGTCCACGGAAGAAGATAAGTCACATCCTCCAGAACCTTTTTGCCGTTCAGGGTAATGATTCTTTCAATGTAATTATCCTCTCTCTGCTCTTCCTTTCTGGTTACAACGACTGTATCACCCGCTTCATTTTTCAGCGTGATCTGCTTCTCATGATTTCCTGCCGGTGACTGTCCGTCTTCATAGTTCTCCCACTTGTAAACCAGATAATGCTGAAGGAATTTCGTCGGTAAGTTTTCCGCGAAGGTTCCTGTCATATACGTATTGAAGCTGTCGTTGGAGCCTCCCCATCCTTCAAATCCTGTCAGGGTAAATCCTCCCAACAGCGGATTATCGTTTGCTCCTTTGACATAACTGTTATTAAAATACGGATAATTCAGAACAAAAGAATCCTTCTGGTGATTTCGGATAAACCGAATCACATCACTGTTCAGTCCCTTCATGCTGGAGCCGCCGTAGTGACCTTCTGTTGCCCAGTGCTGCCATGTGGAATCATACTCACCTTCATATCCGAACTCAGTAGAAAATCTCCATCCCAGGCTGTTGATCTGCTGTGCAATCTTACGTGTCTCCCAGGAATCTCCATACCATACGTCCAGATACATAAAGTCGAGATTTTCATCCGTTGTCAGCTTCTTTTCCGCAACTGTTTCTGCGATCGTCTCCGCATCAGCTACTGTCTCGTCCGTGCCTGTGCCTACAACACCCGGCCACTTATTTGCATAAAGCGAAGTACCGTTCAACTGGTCATACAACTGAAACAGGCGCTTATAGCGAAGCCCGCTGGCCAGATCATACGGACGGTTGATCGTATAAGACTGATCCAGCCATCCCCATCCAAGAGCACTCGGGCCATTGATCAGCTCATTTGTGAAAGACTGCGCCTCCGGATAAACCTCCTGCGCATTGATGTGGATACCCATCTGCGTATGGTACTGATGTGCGATGGAGTTCAGCTTTTTCAGTTCCTCCAGACCGCCGAGACGATCCGCGATCTTTCCGTACTCAGAGTTTGCGGAATCGTGTCCCTCACTTCCATACCCTTTCATCATCACTGCCTGCGGAAGTCCATCTGTCGCCAGATAAACCTTTTTAATATTATCGGCTGTCTTCAGATATGGATTTGTTGCCTGACTGCTGAAGTTCATGGAAATACGATAGTTAACAAGATCTTTTGTATTTTCTGAACCATACGGATTGTTCATAATATCACGGTATGCAATCGCTCCATCCTGCCAATCCACAGTGCCATCCCTGTTCTCATCTCCTGCAAGGCATACCTTTGTGCTCGGCAGTTCACTGACTGGCGTACCATCTAAGGTTGCGGAAGCAGCCAGATCACCGTACTCGTAATACCATAATGCACTTGTCAGCGACATGCTGTTTGCGCTATTATTGCGCACCAGACGCTTGTCGCCTGCCATTTCTGAATTGCTCCATACGCCTGCACTGATCCCGTCCGCTGACAGGAATCCATATGCATATCCCGCAGAAGAATTTGCAGAAAATCCCTCATCAAAGGTGATCTTTTCGTCTCCGCTCACCTGTACGTTACCAGATACATTCGCACCCATAAACTGTGCATCCTTCTGCTCATCAGAAATCGTAACCAGGTTCAGATCCGGTACTTCGATCGTATGGATCTTTGCACAGCCTTCTTTTTTGGTAATATCCGTCACTTCCCAGGTCAGATCATTTTCCTTTACGGAAATTTTGACTGTCATTTCCATATCAATGGAATCCTTTTTCAGTGTCATCGGATATACCGCATTGTCCGCATTGATCTGCACATCACCCATAACCGGCGTGATCGCCACACCGTTAATTTTGATGACTGACAGTTCATCCTCCTGCCCTGCGAATACTTTTTCGTTCCCGTCTACGTTCAGCTTATACTGCATAACCTGCGGGAACTTCTCGCTCACTGCCGCCTTGATACTGTCCTTCTGAATATAATTCTTATATACAACAGCCGCCTTTTCTACCAGTGACATTGCCTCTAAACTCTTATTCGAATTTATTTCGACTCCAGCAACTGTCTGAGCTGCATAGCCTGCCGCAGATACTGTCACATCGTAGGTTCCCTCCTCAACATCGATTGAAAAGCTGCCGGCAGCATCTGTTTTTGTACTTGAATAACCGATGCGGACATTTGCACCTGCAATCGGCTGGTTTGCTGTATTCTTTACCGTACCAGTCACCGTGTAGACCGGAACAGGTTCTTCCTCTTGGAATGTCTGTCCTGCGCAGTCTGCAAGGAATCCCCACTCATTGCTGACTGCTTCATTGTTCACCTTGGCATCCGTAAAATGGAAGGACGTCGGATTTCCGCCTCTGAAACCAAATCTTCCATTTCCGCCGGCCTTTTCCATCAATGACACAAAATCCTGAACATTCACAGACTTTATCGTATCGTTAACTTTTACAGTTAACGCTTCACGACTTACAGAAATAGAGAAATCTGTTCTGGAACCGTCTGTCTGATCCGGAAGCCCTGAAATCGTACTGTAGGATCCGCCGCCATTCACCTTGTACTCGTAAAACCAGTGGCTCTGCGTGTCAAATCCCACATACAGGAAATTGCTGTCATCCACATAAGTATAGAAGAATCCGAGTCTTGCAGATGCCGTATTATCGCCCTGCTTCTCATATGTCACACTGAATGTTCCGTCTGCCGGCATTGTTGCCGTCCTGTGTAACAGCACCGCAGCCGGGCTTGTGGATGCATCGGAATATGTGTGTGCATTTCCGTTTCCGCTTCCCGTCTCCACATGGTACCATATCTTTGCATCTGCCGCTTCTGCCTGTATCGCCGGAATACTTGACAAAACAGGTGAAAACGCCAGCACCAATGCTAAGAGTGCCGCCATGAAAGAACGAAGTCTTTGTTTGTTTCCTTTTTCCTTCATCATAGTTCCTCCTTTTGAATTTTTCCCCTTATATTTTCCCCTGAAGTACCATATTTGTGTATTTTTCTCCATACGATACCTCTGTTACTTTATATTATATACATTCCAACAAATTTTTCTATTCTTTTTTTTAATTTATGCATATATTCACCAAATAATATCCTTTTGTGCAAACGCCCGGAAATATCGTCATAGAAAATTCGCAAACACCGATGCTCCCACCACAGTCAGAAGCCCCGCCACTGCGATCGACAGGCTGCTCATGGCCCCCTGGATTTCTCCCAGCTCCATAGCCTTTGATGTTCCGATGGCATGAGATGAAGTTCCAATGGCAAGCCCTACCGCCACAGGCTCCTCAATGCGGAAGAGACGGCAAATAAATTCAGCGATCACATTTCCGACCACTCCTGTCACCACAATGACTGCCACTGTGATCGTCGTGATGCCCCCCAGTTCCTCGGAAACTCCCATTCCGATTGCCGTGGTAATAGACTTTGGCAGGAGCGTCACATAATAGGTATGATCCAGGCCGAACAGACAGGCCAGCCCCAGCACGCTTCCCAGGCTGGAAAATACCCCCGCCAGAATTCCCAGAAGCACCGCCACAAGGTGTTCTTTTAATATCGAAAGCTGCTGATACAGCGGAATCGCCAGACACACAGTGGCCGGTGTCAAAAGATAGCTCAGATATTTTGCTGACGCATTGAAGCTCTCATAGTCCACACCCAGAATCTGAATCGCTGCGATCACAAAAATAATAGAGATCAGAAGGGGGTTTAGAAATCCCCACTTCAATTTCTTTTTCAGAAATGTTCCTAACGCATACCCGGCAATGCAGAGAACCAGCCCAAAATATGCGGAATTGCATAAAAAATCTCTCATTTGTCCTGCTCCTCCTTTTTCTTTCTCCGGATGACAGCCTGCGCCACCCTTCCGGTGACAGCCATAACGATCACTGTCGTCAGCAGAGTGATCACCAGCACAGGAATCAGCACCTGCCGAAGCTCCGGCCACACGAGTATAAGCCCCACTGCTGCCGGAAGGAACATAGGTGGCATGATATCAATCAGAAACTTTCCAGTATCTTTTACCTGCTCTGCCTTAAATATCTTTGTACACAGAGCGAAAAGCATCAGCAGCAGGCCATAAATACTCGCCGGAACCGGCAGCGGAAGCACCGCATGAAGCACTTCTCCCAGGAAAGTGATCAATAAAATGATGCCAAATTCATATAACCATTTCATTCTTTCTTTCTCCTTTCACGTTTTCCTTTATCTTAACATAATTTCCCAAAAAAAGCTCCCGTCCCATAAAGGCCGGAAGCTTTTTAACATGCCTAAGTATGCAGGAAAGAGTTCGGTGGTACGCTTTCTGCATGCCTTAGTATACAAGAAAGAGTTCTCTGGTACGCTTTCTGCATGCCTTAGTATGCAGGAAAGAGCTCGGTGGTACGCTTTCTGCATGCCTTAGTATGCAAGAAAGGGCGCCAGTGGCGCGCTTTCTGCATAAGAAAAGCGCGAGACGGGACTCGAACCCGCGG